>Ga0182024_10006193_pt1 | contig 26384 bp, 27 predicted proteins | sample P32metaG_FD_120480 | JGI IMG/M metagenome (GOLD analysis project Ga0182024, IMG submission 120480) | Permafrost microbial communities from Stordalen Mire, Sweden - P3-2 metaG (Illumina Assembly) | ecosystem: Environmental > Terrestrial > Soil > Wetlands > Permafrost | place: Sweden: Stordalen... | reverse complement strand
GCTCTGTCAGACCTGAATTCGCGTTTGGTCGTGACTTGTCCCAGGCCGTGCCATAGCCTCGTGACATGACAATCACAAACGATCGATCCACCACCCCGGCGCCGGCGCCAGCGCCGCCATCCTACGTGCGCAGACATCCGATTCTCGCCGCCTTCGGCGTGCTCTCAGGGCTCTCGTTGTTCTCGGCGCTCTGGCCGGCGAGCGCCGTCCTGATCGCCGTGGCGGTGGCGGGTCATGCAACCGGATTGGACCGGGCGGCGCTGCACGTGGTGGAGCGACTCGCGCTTCGGATCAGTTCGGCCGCGCGCCGTCGCGACCACCCGGAACCTGCACCTGCGGCACCGGCACCGGCGGCACCAGCACCGGCGGCACCAGCACCGGCGGCGCCGGCTCCCTCCGGACCCGCCCCGTCAGCCCCTCGACGCGAGGCACATACGCCCGCGGCACCGGCGGCCCGACTGCGTCGCGGCCCTCACGGGCACGCGCCGGTTGCGCACCGTCCGGTCCGGACGCGCCGGCCGGCAACGCCGGAGCATGCCGGCTCGGGGATCGACGGCACCGGACTCTGAGTCGCGCAACCGGGGGGCCGTCAACCGAGGCGGGCGCGCGCCGCACGGAGCCGCTGCAGCGTCTTGTCCCTGCCCAGGAACGCCATCGCCTCGATCACCGGCAGCCCGGCGGGCGTTCCGAGGATGGCGACGTACAGGACCCGAAAGGCATCGCGGGGCTTCACGCCGGCCGTCTCGGCCACGGCGCGAAGCCGCTCGAGCATCGCGTCGTGGTCGTCCAGGCGCCCTTCCTCCACCGCAGCGATGCAACCGTCGATCATCGCGACGGCAGTTGCCTGGTCCACCTGTTTCGGCGGGAACTCGACGCTTGGATCGACGGTGACGTCGCCGAGCAGTGGCGCGCAGAGGTGAGTTGCGTCGGCGAGGGTCACCATCCGATCGCGGAGCAGCGGTACCAGCGCCCGGCGCGTCTCCTTGCTCGTCCCTGGCAGGGGATATTCGAGCGCCTCGACCAGCTCGTCGGTGGTCATGCGGCGGATGTGAATTCCGTTCAGATCGTCGAGTCGTTTCGGGTCGAAGATGGCAGGCGCGGCGTTGACCCGATCGAGCGTGAACCGCGCGACGAGCTCCTCGAGCGTGAAGACCTCCTGCTCGTCGCCCGATGACCATCCGAGCAGCGCGATCGTGTTGACGATGGCCGACGGGAGATAGCCGAGCTCGCCGTACTCGAGGACGTTGCGAGCACCCCGGCGTTTGCTGAGCTTCTGATGATCCGGGCCGAGCACCGCCGGCACGTGCGCGAAGCGCGGGACGTCCCACCCGAAGGCTGCATACAGCGCCAGGTGTTTCGGCGTCGACGGAATCCACTCGTCGGATCGGATCACGTGGCTGACGCCCATGAGGTGATCGTCCACGACGACGGCGAGGTGGTACGTTGGAAACCCGTCGGACTTGAGGAGGACCTGGTCGTCGATGTCGGCGTTGTCGAAGCTCACATGGCCGCGCACGATGTCGTCCCATTCGGCGACGCCTTCCGGCATGCGGAGCCGCACCACTGCGGGCACGCCACGGGCTCGCTCCTCCGCCACCTCCGCCTGACGCGTGAGGCACCGCCGGTCGTAGCGCGTGGGCTGCGAGCGAGCACGCTGCTCGTCTCGCATTGCGGCGAGCCTCGCCGGCGTGCACGTGCACCAGTACGCGTTGCCGCTCTCGACGAGACTGTCCGCATGCTCGCGGTACGTCGCGATCCGCAGCGACTGGATGTACGGGGCATGCGGACCACCGACCTCCGGGCCCTCGTCCCAGTTGAGGCCGAGCCAGCTGAGCGTCTCGAGGATGAGCGCCTCGGTCCCAGGGATATAGCGTTCCTGGTCGGTGTCCTCGATCCGCAGGATGAAGTCGCCGCCGTCGTGGCGCGCGGCAAGCCACGCGAACAGGGCGGTGCGAACGGACCCGAAATGCAACGCGCCGGTGGGGGATGGCGCGAACCGGGTGCGAACCCGCGCGTCGGGCACTAGGACAAACTCAGTGCGGCGCGAAAAGCACGAGCGTGAGGATCGTCCACGCCAGCAACCCGACGATGAGCATCGGCGCGTCCATGTTCGAGACCACCACGGCCATCACTCGCGGCGATCCGCCACCGCTCGACGGCGATGTGGCGGCGTCACCGACTCGGACGACTCCGGGTGGCTTGCCCACGTCGGCCATGCCCCACGGCGGCGGGGGTGCGAGTGGCGTCCCACGCGGCGTGACATGCACCTCCTCGTCCTGACGGCGCAGCTTGTCCTCGTACAGGATGCCGGCGATCAGGAACGTGCCGAGGCCACCGGTCGCCAGGCCCATCAGGATGAGGATGATGCCGAGCGCCGTGTTGAGGTAGTCGTTGTAGACGTGGCCCCCAAGCAGATCGAGGACGCCTCCGACGATGAGCGCCGCGGCCACGAGGCCGAAGCCCACCGTCTTGCCAACAATCTCTCGAATCGGCATGCCGCGAGTATACCGGCGCGCTCAGTTCGCTTTGCAGCCGGCGACGGACGGCCCGTGCGAACCTAAGATTGGCGGTCGCGCCCGCATCGTCTAGCGGTCAGGACACCACCCTTTCAAGGTGGTAACCGGGGTTCGACTCCCCGTGCGGGTAGCTGGGCGGTGGCATGGTGAGCCGATGAGGCGGCTTGCGGTGTGTGGCGGACGAGGGGCGATCAGCACGCACTCGTCGGCGAACCCCGGCTCCGGCTCAGGCGCGGGTAGGAGGACCGAGGATGGGTGACGGAACACTGAGGCTGGAACGGCGGTGGACGTCCCTGGCCGGGACCGGGGGCAACGCTCTGGCCGGAGGGAACAAGCCATTTACCATCGCCATCGACGGTACTGAGGTCGGCGCCCTGGCGCCCAAGGAGACGGTCGAGGTGGCCGTGGCGCCCGGGGATCACACGCTGCGGCTCGGGCAGGGTAGGCATCGGAGCCCGGAGACTCCAGACGGCCTCGGCAGGGCTGAACAGCGGACCCGACGAATGAACCGCCGTGGGTGATCTACGACACCGGCAACGTGTTCTCGGGCCGCGGCTGGAAGGTCAACAGTCGCCCCAAGCTCACTGCGGCAACGGCGCACCGCGAGACCAGCCATTTGACGTTGAAGACGTGGTACTCGGCACCTGACTCGAGGGTGCGGCGCCTCAGCACCCTCACTCTCTGATGACGTCCAGCTCAGGGTCCGCGGTTCAGTCGGCCGCGGCGTCGTGGCCCGTACGCAACGGCGGCGCATCGACGGCGCAATGGAGTGGTGCATCCGCCGATCGTCGCTGCTTCCTGGGTCGCTGACCGTTGCGGATGGTGGCGGCGGCCAGCAAGCCGCCAGCAGCGCAGATCACCGAGGCGATGAACGCCGCGTGCTGAAAACCGGTTTCGAAGACCGGAGGATGCAGGTAGCTGTCACCCGTGATCCCCGCGACCGCGGGAAGGAGCGCAACCGCGAGCAGGCTCCCGGTGCGAGCAACGGTGTTGTTGACCGCCGAGGCGAGTCCGCTTCGCTCGGGAGGTGCCGACGACATCGCGGTGGCCGTGAGCGGTGCGACCGTGATGGCCAGTCCCAGGCCGAAGATCAACACGGCCGGCAGCACTTCCAGGATGTAGTTGCCTCCGGCGTCGATCCGCGAGAAGAGCGCCAGTCCCGCTGCCACCACGAGCGGTCCGACGGTCATCTGCAGGCGCGGGCCGATCCGCGCCGAGAGAGCGCCGGAGCGTGACGAGAGCGCGAACAGCATGAAGGTGATGGGGAGCAGCGATGCGCCCGCCGCGGTCGGGCTGTAGTGCGAAACCTGCTGGAGTTCGATGGGGAGGAGGAAGAACATCCCTCCGAGCATCCCGTAGATCAGCAGCGTGACCCCGTTCGTCGCGCTGAACTGACGGGACTTGAAGATGTCGAGTGGAACGATCGGCGCCCGGACACGCAACTCGACGATCACGAACGCGACGAGCGAGACACATCCAACCAGGAGAGCTCCGAGCACGGGAGCCGACGTCCAGTGTCCGCTCGATCCCTGAATGAGCCCGTACGAAATGCCGACGAGCGCGAGCACGGTGAGTGCGCTGCCTGCAAAGTCGATGTAACCGGTTGCATTGGGATCGCGCGTTTCCGGGACGTGGCGCATGGAGATGAAGATCACCGCGGCGGCGATCGGGACGTTGATCAGAAAGATCAATCGCCACGACACGGCCGTGATCAGGAAGCCGCCCACAAACGGTCCGAACGCGGTGGCGACACCCCCGAGGCCGGACCATGCACCGATGACACGGCCGCGCTCTGCCGGTGCGAAGGACGCCTCGAGGATGGCCAGGCTTCCGGGCGTCAGCAGCGCGCCGCCGACGCCCTGCAACCCTCGTGCTGCGATGAGCAGGCCGATATTGGGTGCGGTGGCGCAGATCAGCGAGGCGACGGCGAACCAAGCCACACCGATGACGAAGATCTTCCGGCGCCCGTAACGGTCACAGAGTGCGCCGGACAGCAGGATGAGGCCTGCGACGGTGAGCAGGTAGCCTGCGGACACCCACTGCAGGCCGTCGATCTGAGCATGGAAGTCCTTGCCGATTGCCGGCTGCGCGATGCCGACGACAGTGGCGTCGAGCTGTGCCATCGCGCTGCCGAGGACCGTCGCGGTGAGCACCCACTTGCCGCGGGCTGTGGACAGATGCAGGGCGCCGGACTCGTCAGAGATGCTTGCTCCGGCTGAGGATCCCGCTTCAGTCACCCCACTCGACGTCGCCGAAAAAGCCCGCGGGCTTGGGGTGGCGCTCATATGCGGCGACGCCGCTGCGACTGGCGGCGATCGTCGTCGTGGTACCGTGACCCGGCAGGACGATAGTTTCCGCCGGTAATGGCAGCAACTTGGCCGTGATGCTCGCCATGATCGTCTCCAGGTCCCCGCGCGCGCTCGTCTTGCCTGGGCCACCGTTGAAGAGCGTGTCGCCCGTGATCACGGCTCGACCGACGCGCAGCGAGATGCTGCCCGGGGTGTGGCCGGGAGTGTGAAGGACAACGATTCTCGCGCCGCCGACGGGGACCTCGGCCCCGTCGTCGAGGCGGCCGTCGATCCGCTCCTCTGGAATCTTGATCTCGCTGCTCCCGACCAGCACCGGCGCACCGGTTGCCGCGCGGACGGCGTCGTACGTCATCCAGTGATCGGGGTGCCAGTGCGTGGCGATCACGGTCTGCACGCCACCCTCGGCCGCGATCGCGGCGAGCAGCGGTCCCTCATCCAAGGGCATGTCCACAAGCAGGGCTGCACCGGCTGCGACATCACGCACCACGTACGCGTTGTTCCCATACGGCCCCATCGGTCCGATCTGGACGACGCGGATGTCGCCATCCTCGAATGTGGTGACCTCAGCGCCGGCCACGTGCCACCGTTGTGGCGGGCCGCTTCCTGGTCGTCGATGTCAGTTTGACATCGCTCTTCAGCGCGGCCTCGGCGCGCATCGCCGCCTTGAAGGCACGCTTCTGCGTCTGGTACCGCTCGCGTTCCGCGACCGTGCGCACGTCCGCCAATGTCGGCCAGTCGGGCGCGACGCTCTCCCAACCATCCGGCCGCACACCGAGATGCTTCGCGACGACTCCGACCATGATCCGCGCCTTGGCTGCACCGAAACCGGGCAGGGCCGCGAAACGCCGCTGCATCTCCTTCGCGTCCGTGGCCTCCGTCCAGATCCTCGTGGGATCGCCGCCGTACTCGGTCGCGATGACCTTGCAGAGGGCGTACACCCGTCGCGCCATGCTCGCCGGGAAACGGTGCAGTGCCGGCGGCGTCTGGAACGCCAGCTCGACCTTCGAGGGATCCATTCGTGCCACGTCGACCGGATCGATGGTGCCCAGTCGCTCCAGCATGCGGATGGGACCCTGGAATGCCCACTCGATCGGGACCTGCTGATCGAGGCAGAAGCCGATCAGCAGCGCGGTGGGGTTTTCGCTGATGAGTCGATCCGCCGCAGGGTCGCCCGTCCACTCGAGTCGCAGGGTGGTCGCCACGGTCTTGGCCACGCGTGTACGGTAGCGCGCCGCGCATCGGACCTGAGGCAGAGGCTCGCGACTGCGTACACTCGGCGCATGTCGTGGCTCGGGAGTCTTTTCGGGTCGAAGCCACCGGCTGCGCCGCCCAACAGCGTGGTCGTCGCAAGCGATCTCGTCCCGCCCCTGACGGCGGCAGGCGTCGATCTCTCGACCGCGGTTGATGGCGCGCTCCGCGCCTTCCTCGATGCCCAGGCGAAAGCGCTCGCCGCGGGCGAGCCCGAGCGCATTCCGTTCTGGCTCCGCCGCGACACCGAGCATGCCGGTGACCTCGAGGACGAACTGCGCGATCGTGTCATCCAGCGTCGCGCCGCCGAGGAAGAGACCCACTGACCACCGCTCGGCGCGGAGGCTGACGATGCGGGCACTGGTCTTCAAGGACTTCGGCGCGGTCGAGATGGTCGACGTGCCGAAACCGGGCATCGAGGAGTCCGGTGATGTGCTCGTCCGCGTGACCAAAACCGCGATCTGCGGCAGCGACCTGCACGTGGTGCACGGCCGCATCCCCGGGATGAGCCCGGGTGGCGTTCTCGGCCATGAATTCGTCGGCGTGGTCGAGGCTGTCGACCGTGGCGTGCGCCGTTTCGCGGAGGGCGATCGGGTCGTCGGCTCCTTCACGATTCCATGCGGGCAATGCTGGTACTGCGAGCGGCGGCTGTTCAGCAGGTGTCCCGACCAGCGAGTCTTCGGCTACGGCTCATTCTTTGGCGATGTTGCCGGTGCGCAAGCGGACTATGTGCGCGTGCCAAGTGCCGACCTCGTGCTCCACAGCATCGACGACTCGATGAGCGACGAGCAGGCGTTGTTCGTGGGCGACATCTTCACCACCGGATACGACTGCGCGAGCGAGGCACGCATCGAACGTGGCGACGTGGTCACCGTCGTCGGCTGCGGGCCTGTGGGCCTCATGGCGATCCTCGGGTCACGCGGGTTCGAGCCGTCCACGATCTACGCTGTCGACACGGTGTCGCAACGCCTCGAGATGGCGCAAACCCTCGGCGCCATACCGGTGGACGCGAATGGTGTGCATGTCCCGAGCTTCATTCAGGATCGGACCGGCGGCCGCGGCGCCGACGCCGTCCTGGAGTGCGTCGGGCTCGTCCCCGCGCTACTCGATTGCATTGACATCGCACGCGCCGGAGGGCGGATCAGCGTGATCGGCGTGCACAGCGACCAGGAACTCGAGCTGCCGCTGAACACCACGTTCGTCAAGGCGATCGACGTGAAGTTCTGTGGAACCGCGAACGTCATCGGCAGGTGGGACGACGCGATGACCATGGTGTCGAGCGGTCTGGTCCGCCCTGACGCGATCATCTCGCACCGGATGCGGTTGGACGATGCGGTGTTGGGCTACGACCTCTTCGAGCGGCGCGAGGCCCTCAAGGTCGTGCTGACCCCCTAAAGAGTCACCACCACGAGCGCGAGTCCTGCCACGCGGCAACGGTGCGACGTCACGCCGTGACTCGTCCGCCCGTGACGTCGATGGTCACGCCGGTGATCCACGACGACTGGGACGTTGCGAGAAACAGCGCAGCGTGCGCCACGTCGTCGACGGTGCCGATCCGCCGCAAGGGAAAGGACTGTCCGAGCTGCTCTCGCGCCGGCGCGGGCATGAGCTCCACGAGGCGTTCGGTCTCGATCGCCGAGGGCGCGATGCAGTTGATGCGCACCCCGTGTGGAGCGAGGTCGACGGCGAGGTGCCTGGTGAGCATCACGATCCCCGCCTTCGCGGTGGCGTATGCGACCGATGCACCCCCGGGCTGCCGCCCTGCGGTCGAGGACATCGTCACGATGGATCCCCGGCCCCGCTCGGTCATGCCGAGTGCGAAAGTCCTGACCGTGATGTACGTCGCAGTGAGGTTCGCATCGATGACCGCGCGCCAGCGGGCGGCGTCGAGCTGTGCGATCGGCTCCGGGCGGCCGTCACCGCCGGCGAACGCCAGCAAGATCGTCGCCGGGCCGAATGCCGCCTCCGTTCCGGCACGAAGCCTGTCGACGCCAGCCTGCTGGGTGCAGTCGGACGGGATGCCCGCGGCGCGGCCACCTGCGGACGTGATCGACGCCACCACGGCATCGAGCGCGGCCCGGTCGCGTCCGGACACAACCACTGCTGCGCCGAGCGCGGCGAACCGGCGCGCAGACCCCGCGCCGATGCCGCGCGATCCGCCGGTGACCACCACCACCTCGTCCTGGAGATCGGGACCGGGGATCGTTGCAAAACCAGTCATCGCCAATAACTGTACGATACGTACAGTGAAACCTGCAACATGCCGTCGCGCCCGTATCAGCTGAGGCGGCGCGCCACCGCGATGGGCGAGCGCCGCGCCCGCATCATCGCCGCGGCACGCGAGGAGCTCGTCGCTGGACGCCGCTTCACACTCGAAGCCGTGGCCGACCGGGCCGAGGTCTCTCGTGTGACCGTCTATTCGCAGTTCGGAGACCGCGACGCCCTCCTCGAAGCGGTCTACGACGACCTGGCTGTGAGTGGAGGTCTGCTGCGAATTCCCGAGGCCTTCGCGGCTGCAGATCGTGATGCGGCGCTCGAGACGATCGTGAACGTGTTCTGCCACTTCTACACGGTCCACCGAGAGGTGGTCCGGCGGCTCAACGCGCTTGCGGTCGTGAGTTCGGGCGAACGCTCCGGTGTCGGGGAGCGCAACGCACGCCGCCGCCAGATCCTGGTTGCGCTGCTCAATCGCTCCGGGGTGGCCGACGAGCGCCTGGTGGACATGCTCCAGGCCCTGACGAGCTTTGGATTTGTGGATGAGCTCGCCGGGGCTGACCAGACGCCGGACGACGTCGCCGGCGCGGTTGCGAGGCTTGTGGCGCTGGCGGTCGGCGCCCGTGGCTGACACGTGAAAGACCCAATGAATCCGCCCTTTTTCGCGTCTGAAACCGCGTGGGGTCGGGCCCCGTCGTCACCGGTTGTAGATACCCGTCCCCCGTAGCTGAGCCAGTTTGGCTCAGATTGGCTTGACATGGCACCACGGTGATGCCATAGTGGTGCCATGGACCTCAGCCCATATGTCGAGAGCATTCATCAGCAGCTAGCTGACGCAGCCGAAGCCGGTGGCGACGAGGCCCGCGCGCTTGCGGAGCGGCTTGCCGCACCGCTCGACGCAGCGATCCGCCTGGCGATGCAGGATGCTCTCGCAGCGGCAGCAGATGAGATCACCGCCGAGCTCGCGCCCGGATCGGTCGAGCTGCGCATCCGGGGACGCAACCCCGAGTTCGTGGTGACCCCACCACCGGTCGAACGCGCAGTCGACGATGTGCCGGATGCGGCCCATGAGCCGGCGTCCGGTGGTGCCGCCGTCGGCTCCGGGGAAGGCGATGACGGCGGGACGTCGCGCATCAACCTGCGCATGCCCGACCACCTCAAGACCCGGGTCGATCAGGCCGCTGGCAACGAGGGTCTGTCCATCAACACCTGGCTCGTCCGCGCGGCGAACTCCGCTCTGGATCGAGCCGAACCCGGCCGCCGCCGCGAGGGCCGTGCCTCGTTCGGCGCAGGTCGCTACACGGGCTGGGTCCGCTAGTCCGCTGCAATCACAAGGAGACTGCCATGCCCACATTTGACACCCCCACGCCGATCATGGTCACCCTCGACCTCGGGGTCGGAGACGTCTGGATCGCCGCGAGCGCTCGGACCGACACCAGCGTCGAGGTGCGTCCCACGGACCCGGCCAAGAAGTCGGACGTCGCCGCCGCGCAGCAGACGCGCGTCGAACTTTCGGATGGGCGGCTGCTGGTCAAGGCGCCGAAAGGCTGGCGACGGTACTCGCCGATCGGTGGCAGGGAGTCGGTCGCCATACGGATCGAGCTTCCATCCGGCTCGCAACTGCGCGGCGAGTCCTCCGTTGGCGCATTGCACTGCGCCGGGACGCTTGGCGAATGCAAGTACGCAACGGGTGTCGGTGATATGCATGTCGACCAGGCTGGTTCTGTCTCCTTGACCACCGGGGTCGGCGACGTCTCAATCGATCGGGCATCCGGCCACGCGAACGTCAGCTCAGGATCCGGCGCGGTCCGGATCGGCGTCGTGGACGGTACTGCGGCGGTCAAAGGCTCCAACGGCGACACCTGGGTCGGCGATGTCTCGCGGGACCTCAGAGTGGTGTCCGCGAACGGCTCGATCTCCATTGATCGTGCACGCGCGAGCGTGGTGGCGAAGACGGCGAATGGCGACGTCCGCGTCGGAGAGGTGGAGAGCGGAACCGTCGTTGCGCAGACCGCACTCGGCAAGGTGGACGTCGGCATTCGAGATGGGGTCGCTGCGTGGCTCGACCTCGATACCCAGTTCGGCAAGGCGCACAACGATCTCGACGTTGCAGGCCCGCCGAAACCCGGTGAAGGAGCCGTTGAAGTCCGCGCCCGCAGTTCGTTCGGCGATATCACTGTCCGCCGCGCGATCGCGAGCCAGACGGCGGCGGGCGCGGTATGAGCGCCCACCCCCGCGGTCAGTGTCGTGGGCCTTCGCGCTGTTGATGACCGTCGGCTCCCTGTGGTCTCGGGCGCGATACAACCGCTACGTGATGCACTAGCGCCCACGACCGCGCACACACCGCACTCGTGAGGAACACGCGCGCGCGTTGCGCTCGTGCACGGGGCGCGCGCTGCCGCTGAGTCCACGTCGATCGCGATGTGACGATTGTCGCGAAAGCGAACGGAGCGCAGTGTATTCCGGCCGCGGTCAACAGCGACAAATCGTTGCTCCATATGGCGAAATGATCCTTCTCACGCGTCGGGATGATGTATCGACAGGGGCCTGACTGCGACGCTAAGTGCGCCACAGTACCGACGCCCCAAGGAGGAGCGGTGAGGATCCAGCCCCAGAGGGTCTCGTCCGATATGTGCCTGGAGGCCAAGTGGCTCCGATTCGCAAGAGAGACCCCGTTCGCAGATATCGTCGTTGGTACGCCGGAGCCGCTCTGTGCGTTCCGCTAGCGTTCATCGCAACGCAGCCTTCCATTGCGCACGCCACGGCAGGCGCTGCAAGCGTGTTCACACCGATCACACCCGAGCGTGCGCTGGACAGCCGCATCACCACGGCATATCACTTCTCGCCGTCTCACGAGACCGACGTGTGGACCGTGGCAGGGAACAATGGAATCCCGGACACGGCGACCGCTGTGGTGTTCAACCTCACGGCCACCGACGTCACGAACTCGACATTCATGGCGGTCTTCCCGGCCGGCACGGAGTATTCGGGGACGTCGAACCTCAACCCGACGCCCGGCCACGCGTCGCAGACCGTCGTCGTGGTCTCGCTCGGATCGGGCGGCGCTATCGACATCATCAACGGTGCCGGGAGTGCCGACATCGTTATTGACTACTTCGGCTACTACGCTCCCGCAACCGCCGGTGCACCTGGCGCAACGGGCTCCACTGGTGCGACGGGCGCCACCGGGGCACAAGGCGCTACGGGCTCAACCGGTGCCACCGGATCGACCGGTTCCATCGGGAATACTGGTGTGGCTGGATCCACGGGAGCAACGGGAGCCACCGGCGACACGGGCGTTGCCGGACCAGCCGGCCCCCTCGGGCCGACCGGCGCAACCGGGCCTGCGGGTCCCACTGGGACGACCGGGGCCAATGGAGCCAACGGTGCCAATGGCGCGACGGGCGCTCCAGGAACCAACGGCGCCAATGGCGCCACCGGTGCAGCGGGAACCAACGGAGCAGCCGGCGCGACGGGCGCGGTCGGAGCCGCAGGTCCCACCGGATCCGTCGGTCCCACGGGAGTAACCGGAGCCACAGGTGCGGCCGGAACCACCGGCGCTAACGGAATCAACGGTACGAATGGCGCAACGGGTGCCGCGGGCACGAACGGAGCCGCCGGCGCGACCGGCGCTACGGGAGCCGCTGGAACCGACGGCGCAACTGGTCCAGCTGGACCAGTCGGTCCCACAGGTGCCGTCGGAGCGACGGGCGCCACCGGAGTAACAGGTACCAACGGACAGGCCGGCGCCACGGGCGCTAACGGACAGAACGGCGCCACCGGCACCAACGGAACCACCGGCGCGACGGGGGCGACTGGCGCCACCGGCGCAGCTGGTCTTGACGACATCACCGGCGCCACTGGCGCTACTGGAGCAACCGGCAGCAATGGGACGGACGGATCTGACGGCGCCACTGGGCCTGCCGGACCTCAAGGACCCGCCGGCAATGATGGAGCGACCGGCGCTACTGGAGCAACGGGTGCCACCGGAGCGACCGGAGCGACCGGCAGCAATGGGACGGACGGATCTGACGGCGCCACTGGGCCTGCCGGACCTCAGGGACCCGCAGGCAGTGACGGAGCCACCGGAGCCACCGGAGCAACGGGTAACAACGGTACTGACGGCGCGCAAGGCCCTGCCGGCGATGCCGGAGCGACCGGAGCGACCGGAGCGACCGGTACCGATGGAACGAACGGATCTGACGGCGCCACCGGGCCCGCCGGACCGCAGGGGCCCGCAGGCCTTGACGGAGCCCCAGGTGCGACTGGCGCTGACGGGCCCCAAGGGCCCGTCGGTCCTGACGGCGCCCCCGGAGCCGACGGCGCTCCAGGTACCCCTGGAACGGATGGAGCACCCGGAACGGACGGCGCGCAAGGGCCTGCAGGACCACAGGGACCAGCCGGCGATACCGGAGCCACCGGAGCGACCGGAGCACCGGGCACCGATGGGACTGACGGCGCGCAAGGACCTACCGGCGCAACTGGCGCCGATTCAGCGCCGATCTACGACTCGACTGGCAACCTCCAGGTCAACGCGCACATGGTTCAAGGATCTGGGACGGCAAGTACAGCAGTGACGCTCACCGGGAGCGCTGCTTATACCTCCCCGTACGTCTGCTACGGGTCTGACACGACGCATCCCGGAACCCCTATCACCTTCACCTACTCAAGCGGCTCGTCGTTCATCCCCTTTGCCGAGGGTCAACCCGACGCCTTCTTGTACATCTGCATCGGATCAGGCAGCGCGGGCTGAGGACACATATGCGCAGGCTGACCGCTCACGTGAACGATCACGACACTTCCGACGCCCTCGGGCACGGCAGTGAGCCACCGCCATCGGGCGCAATGCGCAACATCCACAATCAACGCCGCACCAGCGGCTCGCGGGCACGACGACTGGCTGTCGTCGTGCTCGCGCCCGCCGTGGTGGTGCTCGCAGCGTGCGGATCGCAATCGACCCTGGCCCAGTCGGCGTCGAGCCTGGTGACGCAGGGCCTGAAAGCGGAGCTCTCGGGCGATCTCACCACCGCGTCGCAGGACTATCAACAGGCGATAGCGCTCGATGCGAACAACGATATCGCCCACTTCGACCTTGGGACGGTGTACGACGAGCAGCGCAACAAGGCGAAGGCGGTGAACGAGTACCAGACGGCGCTCGTCATCGCTCCCACCTTCACAGACGCGCTGTTCAACCTCGCCGTCGACACAGCGAATTCAGACGCGCCGAGCGCCGCCCAGCTGTACAGCAAGGTGGTGACGCTGCAGCCTTCCTTTGCAGCTGCGTGGCTCAACCTCGGTTTTGCGTTGCTCACCGAGGGCAACGCAACCGCCGCTAAGACTGACTGGGCCAAGGCGGTGTCGCTCGACCCGTCGCTGGCAACGCGACTCCCCAAGACGACAGCGACGCCCTCGCTCGCGGCGACACCGTCGCCGAAGCCGTCGCGCACACCCAAGCCGTAGCGCGAACGACATGACCGGCGTGGCCTCGTCGAGGCCTGTGCAGTCGTTGATGAGAATGCGCCGGGGTCAGGCGGGGTGAAGACTCGCGTGCGCGTGACCGCGTTCGAGAGCGAAGCCGCAACGCACGGTCGCGAACGCGTCCGGCATCCAGCGCTGACCGCGGTCGACGAGGCCCCGCAGGGTCCGCAGTGGTGGCGCTTCGCGCCCTGGGTGTTCGTCGCCGGCGCGTGCATGTTCAGCCTGCTGACGCTGTCGGGCGAGCTGACCGTTGTGGCGCCACCCAACGACGAGAGCGTACATTTTGAGATGGTCAGTTGGGCGGTGGCGCAGATCCACCAGGGCAACGTGCTGCCGCTCGATGGATGGTTCCCGTATCTGAGTCTCGGCGACGCGCAGTTCTCGCATTACCAGAGCCTGCCGCATCTGATCACCGCGTATTTCTCACTCGTCTTCGGGACTGCCTCTGCAGAGCGATGGGCGGGCTATCTCCTGTTCGCATGCTTCCCGGTGAGCGTCTATGTGGGCACGCGGCTGCTTGGGTGGTCCGCGTGGGCCGCCGGCTGCGCGGCACTGGTCACGCCACTGCTGGTGAGCGTCACCGGCTATGGCTACGAGTCCTTCAGCTACACATGGCTTGGCAACGGCCTGTGGTCGCAGGAGTGGGGCATGTTCCTCCTGCCTCTGGCCTGGGGTCTGAGCTGGCGGGCTGTCAACGGCACGGGACGGGGGAAATACGCGCTGGCGGCCCTGGCGGTGGGCCTGACGATCGCCATGCACTTTCTCACCGGGTACTTCGCCCTGTTATCAGTCGGGGTCTTCGTGATCGTGGTCTGGCGAGGGCTTTTGCCTCGAATCGGCCGCGCCGCACTGGTGTTCGGTGGCGCGGCGCTGATCGCGTCGTGGGTCGTCGTGCCGCTCCTCAGCGACAGCGCGTACTTCAACCTGAGTCAGTTCAACCAGGGGACGTTCTGGTTGGACTCGTTCGGCGCTCCGAAGGTGCTCGGCTGGCTGGTCACCGGACAGGTTTTCGATTCGGGGCGGTTTCCGATCATCACGCTGCTCGTCGCGCTGGGCACAGCCGTGTGCTTGTGTCGCTTTCGCAGGGATGCGCGGGCGCGCGCGCTGATCGGTCTCATGGCGCTGAGCCTGGTGCTCTTCTCGGGCCGGCCAACGTTCGGTTTCATCTTGAATCTTCTTCCGGGGAGCAGCGACCTGCTGCTGCACCGCTATCTCATGGGCGTTCAACTGGCCGGGTTGATGCTCGCCGGCGTGGGGCTGGCGTGGACAGGTGAAACCGTCCTTCGCGTCGCGCGCAGCTGGAGGCCGCGCATTCGCGTGATCCCGATTGCCGCGGGAATGATGGGCGCAGCCGTGCTGCTCACGCTGCCGGCGTGGTTCGATCGCGCCGCATACGCGGCGAGTGACTCGGCCAGCATCGCCACTCAGGTGACGAGCGACCACACCGACGGCGCCGCCATCGACGTCCTGATCAACGAGATCAACGCGAGAGGCGGCGGACGCACCTACGCGGGTCTGCCCGGAAACTGGGGTGCCCAATACGACATCGGACAGGTGCCGGTGTACGAGTATCTCGCGTACAACAGTGTCGACGCGATTGGGTTCCTGCTGCGCACGCCATCACTCGTTGCGGACAACGAGGCGTACTTCAACCAGAGCGACCTTGCTGATTACCAGCTGTATAACGTGCGCTACATCCTGATGCCGGCAGGGATGACGCCGCCGGTTGCAGCCACGCTTCTGGCCTCGAGCGGAAGGCACCGCCTGTGGCTGGTGGCGACGTCTGGCTATCTTCAGGTGGTCGACACAGCCGGAGTCGTCGACGCGAATCGCGCTGACATGGCGAGCCAGATGCAGCCGTATCTGAATTCAACGTCCTTCACGCAGGGTGAACTGGCGACGGTGGCCTTCAACGGAGGGAGCGCCGCGACACCAACGCTGCCAATCGGCGCCATCCCTACCGCTCCGCCTGGGTCGAGCACGGACGTTCTTGTCGAGTCGTCGGACGGATTCTTCGCCGGCGATGTGACTCTGGATCGGACCGCAGCGGTGGTGCTCAAAGCAACGTACGATCCGCGCTGGCAGGTGCTCGTCGACGGCAAGCCCGCCACGCCGTACATGGTTGTGCCTGGTTTCGTGGCTGTGACAGTTGCTCCCGGCCGGCACTCGGTGGTCTTCCAATACGTCTCGTATTCGCACTACCCGCTCCTGCTCGGAGCAGGTGCTCTCACGCTGCTGCTCCTCGCCCTGGGTCCGTGGCTCTGGCGCAGATGGGGCATGCGTGTGCGCGCGCTCCGCGGCGTCGTCCCACTCAGAGGGCAACGCAACCGTGGAGTGCCGTCCTCATGACGATTCAAACGCCAGACATTGGACAGATTCCAGGCGGAGTCCTGGTGGTCATCCCTGCATTCAATGAGGAAGCCAACGTGGCTTTCGTGGTCGGCGAGGTGCAGCACGAAGGGTTCACCGCCCTCGTGGTCGACGACGGCTCAACCGACCGCACGGGTGAGGTGGCCGAGCTGGCAGGGGCTGTGGTGCTGCGTCTTCCCGTCAACCTCGGAGTCGGTGGCGCGCTGCGTTGCGCGTTTCGGTTCGCCGTGAGTCACGGCTACGTGACCGTGGTGCAGTGTGACGCTGACGGGCAGCACGATCCCGGTGAGATCCATCACCTCCTCGAGACCATGACGGACAGTCATGCTGAACTGGTCATCGGCTCACGCTTCACCGCGGGGCGCCCGCGTGACGTGGGGCTCGGTCGACGGTTGGCGATGACCCAGCTCGCTCGTACCGCATCACGTGAGACCGGGGCGCGCATCACCGACGCCACATCGGGTTTCCGCGCGATCGGTGGGCGGCTCCTCGGTTCGTTCGCGGCGAACTACCCGTCCGAGTATCTGAGCGACACGGTGGAAGCGCTTGCCCGCGCGGGGCGCGGCGGTTTCAAAGTGGCGGAGGTCGGAGTGCACATGCGGCCACGGCTCTCGGGTATCTCGTCGGCATCATCGGCGAGCTCGATGTGGTACGTCGTTCGAGTCATGGCGGCGCTGCGCGTGCAGAATTACCGCGCCACCGGCCGGCGCGTCGTTGAGCACACGCAATGGGAGACTTGGCCGGCGTGAACATGAGCGTCCTCCGGCGAGTCATATGAGCAACGTCGCCGTCCAGTCAGCACTGGTGGCACTCGGTGGCATCGGGCTGCTGGTGGTCGTGTTCCTGCTCGCGCGCCGCGGTCTGCTGTCGTTGCGATACGCACTGGGATGGATGGCCGTCTCGCTGCTGCTGCTCGCGGCTGCGGTGGTGTTGCTGCTCATCGGCGGCATCTCGCACACGCTGCCGATCACTCCAACCGGATTGCTCGCCGGCGTTGGATTGGCGTTCGTCCTCGCTGTGTGTCTGCAACTCTCGATCTCGTTGTCGGGACAGCAGGAAGCGATTCGCGAGCTGAGCGAGGCCAACGCGTTGCTGGGCGAACGTCTGAAGCGATTCGAGGACGAGGTGAGAACCTCAGAGACGGCGCAGCCCTGGGCAGATGGGCGGGCCGTGCAGCTTCGGGCCGGGCGACAGCGCTAGGGCCTACGGGCTCGGTACTAGAGCAGGCGCCAGCACAAACCTGCTCGTGGGCAGATGAGAGGCCTGTCCGATGGTAACGGTGACGGTCCCGGGGTTCTGCCAAACGCTGGCCGGCATCGACGAGATCCGGGCAGGTTGCGGAACCGTTGGGCTCGACACCGCAAACCTGCTCGAGTCCACGAATACCAGCGTCGCGGGGCGGAAATGCACGCGGCGACGATCCCGAGCAGAAGGCTAAGGGCGGTCCCCGGCCTCATCGCGAATGGAGTATCGCACCTTTAACGTGGCATTTCAGTCCACAGCCACAGGCGGATTGCCCCTGTGTCCCTCTGCGGTGGAAACGCCTTGTACGGTAATGGGCCAGTTGGTCCCAGGGGATGGAGTCGAACCATCGGTACACGGTTTTACAGACCGCTGCCTTGACCACTTGGCTACCCTGGGATTTGGGCCATTGTCTGCTGTCGCCCGGGCGTACCCAGCGTCCGGAGCCGGAGACTCTGGCCGCCGCGCCCGCCAATAGTAGCCAGGACGCCCTGCGACAACGCCGACGTGCGTGGTGACTGGCTGTGTCGCGGCAGCCCGCTACGGCTGCAGCTGGACGATCGAGTAGTTCGTGAAGGAGACGGTCGCCGTGGGGTCCCCCTGGAACGTGACGATCATGATTCCGTTCGTCCAGGCATGGCGCGTCCCTGTGGCGACTGCTTTCGTGGAACCAACCTGTCGACCGTTCACAAAGATCACGAGCAGCGTCGTGTAGTGCCCCCCACCACTCGATACAGGCGTGCAACTCCCTGCGACGGTCACGGTCCTGCCTCTGCGAGCGGGCTTGACGTGTCCGGCCACCAGGTCGATTGGAGCGCGTTGTGTATTAGGGAGGCTGTCGATGGCCCACGAGCCATTTGGCGACGCGAAGAAGATGTATTGCGGGTCGCCGCCTGTCGCAGGCCCGCAATAGACGCCCGAGTACGTCTCGACAGCGCCGCTGATCACCTTCGCGGTGACAGCGAAGCGGGATGAATCCAGCTCGGAACCGGTGTAGACAGACGTGCTGTACACCCATCCGTTCGCAGTGACGTTGTATCCGCCGGATCCGTATGCAACACCCAGGTCCGACGCAAATTGTTGCGTCTCCCATCCAGTGTCCGGATTGACCATTGAGTCCGCATACACGACAGGGTTGGTCCCGAGGGTGACGGGCGTTGCCAGGTCCGTGATGGAGAATGCGCTGAATTGAATTCCGGTCGGTGGGGCGTCTGAGGAGCCAGACGAAGAAGCGACAACGCAGGCGCTCCAGGTCGCTGTCGGAGAAGGTGCCGTGTCGACAACGCTCGCAACGAATGTTCCATTGACAGAGATCTGCAAGAGGACAGCGGCCCCCCATCGGCGAGCGTGCCGTGGATACAGCTGCCCTGGATCTCGTTGGTGAGGCCGGAGGCTCGCGTGGAAGCCGCACGACCTGCGCTCAGGACGTCGTCGTGGTCGCTGCCGTTGATCGCGATGTAATACTCGCCGACGGCGTCGACGAAAAACTCATATTGCGGCGACGATGAGCCGAGGTCACGCCCCACGCCGAAGTAGCCGGCCCGGGAACCACCTTCCTCCAACCATTGCGCTGCTGGGCGCAGCCTCGAGCCACTCTAGTCGCTGTCCGAAGTGCGTGGTGCAAGAACGGGCAGCTTTTCGTTGCGAATGCTCGGAGTTTGGCCGCGCTGCACCCTCAGCGACGCGTGACCGGGAGCATCGCGCGAAGGCCCGGGTCCCTCAGGTAGCGAGTGACGACAGCAAGGGCCTCATCAGGTCCGCCGGCGAGCGAATCGGCGAACCATCCCCCGTCGTAGGGCGCGTTGACAGCTCGCAGCAGATCGGCGGCCGGCTGGTGACGTGGGGGAGGGACGTCAGGGACGAGCTTGTACGCGAGGATCACCCGGTTGCCTGCCCTGGCGATGCCAACCTCCTCGATGACGTCCCAGCGGGTGAGGCTGCTGTACGGGTACTGGCGCTGGACGAGTCCGTCGCGGGTGAGCTCCAGTGAGGGCCGGAGGATCACGGCCGTGGTCACGAGCCCGACCACCGGTGCAGCCATGACGAACCACCCGATGGTGGCGCCGACGAGGAGGCAGATGATCCCGGCGATCTCGGTGACGGCCAGCAGCGGCAGCACGAGCGCAACCGGCCGCCGCGCGCGGAACACGATCCGCCCGCGTCGAATCGTGAGCGACGCGGGGAGGTCCGCGGGGCTGGGCGGCTCGCTCATCGGATCGATCGTAGCCGTGCCTGCCATTCTTCCCGGATGCCCGCCCGGACGCTTGACCCGATACTCCTCGACATCGGATCCGTGCTGGGCGGTGTCGGGCTTGCCGTGGTCGCCTTCGTCGTCGTGATCCTTGTCTGCGTGGTCATCCTCAGGCTGCTCGCAGCGATCCTCCCGTCGTACGAGGACCTCTCCGCTCGCGCCGAGTCACGCGCGCCCCATGACGCCGTTGCCGGGGAAGAGGCGGCGGACGATGCGGAGGCGACTGTCCCAGACGCGGACGTGGCATCGAAGGAGTGATGAGGGCTTGCGCTCCCCTGCCTGGGCGATCTAACATTCATAAGCGATCCTTTATGAAAGATTCCTTTATGAGTTCTGACCCGCCGGCGCGGCCGCCGCGGCGCGCACTGCCGGGAAGCATCGCCATCGGAGCCAACGACCTCTCGGTCCACTTCGAGGGTCTCGCCAACCCGACGAGACTGCTCATCGTCGAGCGGCTCGCGGCGACCGCCGAGATGCGCGTTTCCGAGCTGGCGGCTTTCTGCCAGGTGAGCCAGCCCCGCATGAGCTGGCATCTCCGCATCCTCCGCAAAGCGGAGGTCATCCGGACACGGCGCGAGGGTCGAGAGGTGTTCTGCCGCCTTGACCGCGACGCCATCGCCAGTCATTTCAAGAGCTTCGCTCGGCTGATCTCCTCAACAGGGGTACCCGCCGAGATCACATCAACAGCACCGGTACACGAGGGCGTGTCGTGAGCAACAAAGTCAGAGTCGCGATCATCGGCGTGGGGAACTGCGCGTCGTCGTTCGTCCAGGGACTCGAGTACTACAAGAACGCAGATCCGAACGACACCGTACCTGGACTCATGCACGTGAACCTCGGCGGATACCACATCTCCGATATCGAGATCTCTGCCGCCTTCGACATCGACAAGGAGAAGGTGGGCAAGGACGTTTCTGAGGCGATCTTCAGCGGGTTGAACAACACCGTGAAGTTCAGCGATGTCCCGAGGCTGAACATTCCCGTCCAGCGCGGCATGACTCACGACGGGCTCGGCAAGTACCTGTCCGAGGTCATCACCAAGGCACCGGGATCGACTGTCGACATCGCGCAGGTTCTCAAGGACACGGGCACCGATGTGGTGGTGAACTATCTGCCGGTTGGGAGCGAGGCTGCAACCCGTTGGTACACCGAGCAGATCCTCGAGGCGCCGTGCGCGATGGTGAACTGCATGCCCGTCTTCATCGCCCGTGAGGACTACTGGCAGGCGCGCTTCCGCAAGGCCGGCGTGCCGATCATCGGCGACGACATCAAGTCGCAGGTCGGCGCCACGATCGTCCACCGCGTGCTCACCCACCTGTTCCGTGACCGTGGGGTCGAGCTCGAGAACACGTATCAGCTGAACTTCGGGGGCAACACGGACTTCCTCAACATGCTCGAGCGTGAGCGCTTGATGAGCAAGAAGATCAGCAAGACGAACAGCGTGCAGTCGCAGCTGGCCACGCCGATGGCGAAGGAGCACATCCACATCGGACCGTCCGACTACGTGCCCTGGCTCAACGATCGCAAGTGGGCGTTCATCCGCCTCGAGGGCAAGTCCTTTGGCGATGTACCGCTCAACGTCGAGTTGAAGCTCGAGGTCCACGACTCCCCGAACAGCGCGGGCATCGTCATCGACGCGGCGCGGTGCTGCAAGCTCGGGCTCGATCGCGGACTGAGCGGCACGCTCGAAGGACCGGCGTCGTACTTCATGAAGTCACCGCCTCGCCAGGTGTCCGACGACGAAGCCCACCGTGCAACCGAGGAATTCATCGCCGGGGTGGAGATCACGGGAGGACGGCGCAACGGTCGCGCCGCTGACCTCGTTCCCGAAGCTGCGGAGGCGGAACCCGCCACACCCGCGACGAATTAATCCGCCGAGCATTGGGGACCCGACGGCGTTGATGCAGGCCGGCGATGTGGCGGTCAGGACGCGCGCGCAGCGGCGCGTTGCCCGCGATCCGATGCTGGCGTATTACGCGTACCGCGGTGCGGAGGCTCTGGTCGGCGCGCTCCCACAATCGGTGTCGTACTGGCTCGGGGACCGCGCAGCGGACGTATTGCTGGCCACGGTTCCGAACCGTTTCGACGGCCTCCGCGACAATCTCCGCCACGTCATCCCGCCCATCGACGATCGAGCGCTCAAGCATCTGATTCGCCGCAACCTTCGCAACCTCACGCACTGCTGGGTCGATGTGATGGAGATGTCATCACGGCGCACCGACCTGCCGTCACGGATCGACATCCAGGAGCTCTACCACTTCGAGGACGCCATCGCGCGCGGCAATGGCGTGGTTGTTGCCTCGATGCACTTCGGGTCCTGGGAAGTGGGACTGGCGGGCTGGAACAAGATGGGCCACAAGATGGCGCTGCTCGCCGAGGTCCTTCGCCCGAAGCAGCTCTTCGACCGTGTGATCGGGGCGCGCCAGGCGCAGGGCGTCCAGATCATCCCCATCGACACCCAGGCGATGCGTGAAGGCGATCCGCGAGCCGCGCGCAGGCTGGGCGCCGCGTCGATGCGCGAGGTGTTCAGGGTGCTCCGATCCGGCGGCGTCGTGGCGATCGCACTCGACCGCGACCTCATCGGCAACGGCGAGCCGCTCGAGTTCTTCGGGCAGCCGGCGCCGATCCCCATCGGATCGGTGGAGATCGCCATCCGAGCCGGGGCGGCAATCGTGCCGATCCTGCTCTTCCGCGATCGGTATCGGGTCAACGCCGTCGTGCATCCTGAGATCCGGTACTCCCCGGATGCCCCGAGAGATGCCGAGGTGCGCAAGACTGCACAGATGTTGCTGCGTATCTTCGAGGAGGCGATCCGCGAGCATCCCGAGCAATGGCACGTCCTCGACCCCATCTGGCCGACCCCGACGCGATGAAGATCTGCCTCGTCTCCCCATACGACTTCATGCACCCGGGGGGGGTCACCGAGCATGTCCGCCACCTCTCCGCAAAGCTCCGGGCTCGTGGCCATGATGTGACCGTGCTCGCGCCGTCGAGCCGCGTGGGCGATGACCACGGCATTCCCGGGTACGTCCGCATCGGCCGCAGCGTCCCGGTGCGGACCAATGGCTCCGTGGCCCGCATCGCGCTCTCGTTCCATCTTGTGCGCCGAGTGCGCGCGCTGCTCGATGAGAACCATTTCGACGTCGTGCACTATCACGAGCCGCTCGTCCCGTCGTTGCCGATCACGGTGTTGCGTTTCCACAGTGGTGCGAACGTCGGCACCTTCCATGCGATGGCACGGCGCAACCTCGGCTACTACTACGGCCGGCCGTTCCTCAAGCGCTATTTCAACCGACTCCATGTGCACGTTGCGGTGAGTGTCCCGGCGCGCGACTTCATCGCGAGGTACTTCGATGGGGAGTACCGCGTCGTCCCGAACGGCATCGACTGCTCACGCTTCACGCCGCACCATCCACAGCTCGATGAGCTGCGCACCCCCGGCAAGGCGACGATTCTCTTCGTCGGGCGCCTCGAGTCGCGCAAGGGCCTTCCCACGCTGCTCGAGGCCTACGGCCAGCTGCGTCGGGTCCGCGACGATGCGCGTCTCGTCGTGGTGGGGGACGGCCCGATGCGCTGGGGGTACGAAAGCCAGGTAGCGGCCATGGACATCCCCGACGTCGAGTTCGCGGGCAGGGTGTCACCCGAGTTGCTGCCGAGATACTACGCCTCCTCCGACATCTTCTGCGCCCCGGCGACGGGCGGGGAAAGCTTCGGCATCGTGCTGCTGGAGGCGATGGCGAGTGGTGTGCCGGTGATCGCGTCCTCGATCCCCGGCTTCAGCAGCGTGATCCTGCACGACGTGGATGGCGTGCTCGTTCCCCCACGCCATCCAACGGAGTGGGCGGCGGCCCTCGGCGCGCTGCTCGACGATCCCACTCGACGGACGGCCATGAGTGAGCGCGGGCTCGCCAAGGCGCAACTGTATGACTGGGAACACGTCGTCGATGAGGTTCTCGACGTGTATCGCGTTGCACGTGAACGTGCTGGCGCGAGCGCGGTGGTCTCCAGTGTTCACGTCCAGGCTCCAGGACTGGGTTAGGTCCGGCGCGCGCCGCGTCGTTCCTGCCCTCCGTGCGCTGCACTTGACGCCGAACATCCTGACCATGCTCGGGCTCCTCATCTGCGCGGGCTCCGCGGTCCTGATCGCACTCGGCTTCCTTCTGCCCGGCGGGCTGCTCCTGCTCATCGCCAGTGGATTCGACATCCTTGATGGTGCGCTTGCCCGAGTCAGCGGTCGCGACCAGCGGTACGGGGCGTTTCTCGACTCCACGGTGGACCGCTACGCCGAGGCGATGACGTCGATTGCGCTGCTCGCGTATTTCCTGTTTCACGGGCACCACACGTTGGAGCCAATGCTCGTCGTGTTCGCGCTGACGGGATCGCTGCTCGTCTCCTACGTACGAGCGCGCGCACAGTCGCTTGGGTTCAACGGCGACGGCGGTCTGCTGGCCCGACCGGAGCGCGTGGTGATCACGGTCATCGGTCTGGTCATTGCGCCCCTGCTGATCTGGGCACTGTGGATTCTCGCGGTGCTCACCAACATCACCGCAGTGCAGCGCATCTGGGTCGTGTGGCAGCAGGCGCGCCACCTGGCCGCCGAGAGCCGTAGCGCATCGGGCGTGCCCACCGGCTAGGACTCTCACGGAAGCGCGAGGTCCAGGAGTGGGTCCTCGGCAATGCCATCGCGGCGGATCTCGAAGTGCAGGTGTGGGCCCGTCGCGTTGCCGGTTGAGCCGACGGTTCCGATGACCTGTCCGACCGCCACGTCGGCACCGCTCGCCACCAGGACGGTGTCGAGGTGGCCGTAGAGGCTGCTCAGACCGCCGCCGTGATCGATGACCACGTGCAGTCCATATCCCGTCGGCGACACGATGACCGTGACGATGCCCGGGAGCGTTGCCATCACCGGCGTGCCGCGGGCGGCCGCCAGATCGATCCCGGAGTGCCAGTGCCCACCCGGGCACGCGCGGTCCACCGGTTCGAAGGCAAAGGTCGTGCATCCGAATCCCTGCGAGACCCAGGAGTGCGTCAGTGGCTTGACGAAGGCGACGCCTGCGGCGCCGGTGCCGACCGTACCGCCGGCGAGCGCAGTACCGCCGCAGAGGCCCAGGGCGAGCAGCGCGGTCAGCGCTGCGAAGACCCGAATCACAGCGCGGTCCGGTGGCGCACGACGCGGTGCGCCGGCTCCAGCGCCTTGTGCATCGATCGCCGGACATGCCGCACGGCTGTGTGCGCATTGGTCTCCACGTGCGTGGCCGCATGGAGCGTTCCGGGAACCTTGAGGACGATCCAGAGGATTGCAAGCGCGAACAGACTCTCAGCGATGCCGCTCCCGGCACCGAAGCCGACCGATGTCGCGACGCGCAGGATGATCAGCTGGACAGCCTGCATGAACACGGCGACCATGAAGAGACGGAGCCACGTGGACGCATATCTGCGCGTGTCCGGGAGCACTGAGCAGAGTGCCGCGACCGGCGCGAGCACGACGAGGATGTCGAGCATGGCCGTGCGGACGACATAGGACAGCACGAGGATCACCACCGCCACGACAACCCCGAGCGCGAACAGCGCGTGGAACAGATCCTGCGAACCCTGGATGATCGACACCGTGGCTGCGCTCATCGACGCCGACCATGGCAGCGTGTCGATGGTGAGCGGACCGCCGAGCGACTGCGCCACGCTGCCGATCGCGTTGTTGAGGTCCACTGCCATCTGGATGAAATAGATCGAGCCGTGCACCATCACGAGCGCCGCCATCACGCGCGGAATCACGACATGGAGCGCGTAGCGAGCATGTGCGGAGCGCTCGAAGATGCTCCGAATCGACGCATAGAGCAGCACAGCTCCGACGAGCACATCCGCCACCAGCGCGAGTGACCCGTTCAGGTGTGCGATCGCAGGATTTGCCGTCAGGGGGCGAATCCCCGATGCGGCAGGGTCGACGGTGGTGAACAGATATCGACTCAGCTCGGAGTCGAGGTCGGCGCGCGCCGTTGCGATGAAGTGCGAGAGCACGCCGGTCAACAGCTGGAGGATCGTGCCGAGGGGATCGCGGATCCCCTGCACGATGCCCGGAAGCGACTGCATCCCGTGCTCAGTGAATCGTCGCTGGGACGCTGGCGATCAACGCGTGGGTCAGCGTGCCCGCGACCTCGACACCGATGGTGCCGAAGACGATGCGGCCGATCCACTTCTTTGCCTGGGCGACGCTCGACGGATCGACGGCGACGATTTTGTACATGAACGCGACCAGGAACGCGAGCGCGCCAACACTCGCCAGCAGGCCCTGGGCGATGAGAATCCAGTTGTCGATGAGCGCCTTGAGTTGAACCACGATGGCGACCTCCGATGCGTGCGAGTTCGGTATCGGTCGCCCCTCCGGCCGTCCCGGGTGAACACCCGGACAGCCAGCAGACTATACGGATTTGTGTATGTCTGTCAAGTCGGCGCTCAGCGCACCGCTTTTTTCACAAGCGCTGTGATCTTTGCCTCTTCGGTGGCGGTCAACTTGCTGAGCGCGTACTGAATCGGCCACATGGCGCCGTCGTCGATTTTCGCCTTGTCGCTGAAGCCGAGCGTTTGGTATCTGACTTTGAACTTCCCTGCGTTTTGGAAGTAACAGATCACATTGCCGTCCTTGGCGTATGCGGGCATTCCGTACCACGTTTTCGGTGTGAGAGCCGGTGCCGCGGCTGTGATCAGTGCGTGGACCTTCTTGGCAATGGCGCGATCCGGCTCCTGCATCCTGGCGATAGC
>Ga0182024_10006192_pt1 | contig 26384 bp, 28 predicted proteins | sample P32metaG_FD_120480 | JGI IMG/M metagenome (GOLD analysis project Ga0182024, IMG submission 120480) | Permafrost microbial communities from Stordalen Mire, Sweden - P3-2 metaG (Illumina Assembly) | ecosystem: Environmental > Terrestrial > Soil > Wetlands > Permafrost | place: Sweden: Stordalen... | reverse complement strand
GACGCCTTCGGGCCTGGCAGGCATCCGGGAACCTCCTGAGAACGCTTTGGTTCTCAATAGGTTCTCACTGGAGGGCCCAGCCCACAAGGCTTCGAGTAACGTACCCTCTGAGCTGGACTTTTTAGTCGGGCTGCCGGGATTTGAACCCGGGACCTCTTGACCCCCAGTCAAGCGCGCTAACCAAGCTGCGCCACAGCCCGTGAAGGAGACAGCCTAGCTGACCTGCGGTTTTCCTTCCACTTCGTCCCTATCCTAGTTCCCGGCGACCGGGGCGACCGTCCCTGATGGGTGCCCACCTCGGCCCCTTCTGACGGCCCGAGGTCCGCGGACGTGCCGGTGGGATCTTGGGGCGGGGCCGAGGGCGGGGGTCATCGACGTCCCCCACCTCGAACCGCCCGGTGTGGCAGCCAGTATGGAGCCGGCGCCCATCGAATCCGACCGCACCGCGGTTCCGAAGCCCGAGGCTGCTTCAATTCCCGGCCGGCGGTCAGCTCTTCCTCTCGGCGTGGCCCCCGAATTCGGAACGCATGGCCGAGAGGATCTTGTCGGTGAAGTCGCCGTTACCCCGCGATTCAAACCGCTCGAAAAGGGAGGCGGTGATGACGGCGGCCGGCACGCCAGTGTCGACGGCGGCCGTCACCGTCCAGCGGCCCTCCCCCGAGTCAGAGACCCTTCCGGCGAAATCATCGAGGTCGGGCGACTTTGCGAAGGCGTCGGCGGTGAGGTCGATCAGCCACGAACCGATCACCGACCCCCGGCGCCAGACCTCGGCCACCTCGCCCACGTCGATGTCGTACTGGTAGAACTCAGGGTCCCGCAGGGGGGTCGTCTCAGCGTCGATCTCGGATGTCTTCGTGCCGGCGTCGGCATGCTTGATGATGCTGAGGCCCTCGGCGATGGCCGCCATCATCCCGTACTCGATGCCGTTGTGGACCATCTTGACGAAATGCCCGGCGCCATTGGGCCCGCAGTGCAGATAACCGTGGGGCGCCGTGCCGCCCTTTCGGGTCCGGCTGGGGGTCGGCTCGGCGTCGCCTGGTCCCGGAGCGATTGTTCGGAAGATCGGGTCGAGATGATCCACCACCGGGTCCTCACCCCCGATCATGAGGCAGTAGCCGCGCTCGAGGCCCCACACCCCGCCGCTGGTGCCGCAGTCCACGTAGTGGATCCCTTTCTCCTTGAGTTGTCGGGCCCTGATGATGTCGTCCCGGTAGTACGAGTTGCCACCGTCGATGACGATGTCGTCCTCGTCGAGCAGGCCGATCAGCTTGTCCAGAGTGGGCTGGACGATGCCGGCCGGGACCATCAGCCACAGGGACCGGGGCTGCTTGAGCATGTCGACGAGCTCCTCCAGGGTCGTCGCTCCGGACGCCCCTTCGCCGGCCAGCTCCCTGACAGCGTCCGCGTTCACGTCGTAGGCGACGCACCGGTGGCCGTCGTGCATGAGGCGGCGGACCAGGTTGGCTCCCATCCGCCCCAACCCGATCATTCCGAGTTGCAGGGGCCTGTCCGTTGCCATGGTCTGTCTCCCGTCCCGTCCGGTCTTCCCTGTTCCAGTGTCCCAGGGGGGCATCGCTCTGTCACTGTGGCACAGCGGCCCGGCCAGTGGCCCGGTGGATCAGGCAAGGCGACGGAGCTCGGTTCGGAACCGGTGGCCGTTGGCGATGTACTCGCCCGCGGAGAGCCGGATCATCTCCAGGCTCGACGCCCCCTCGCGGATGGTGGCCGGGACCCCCAGGGCCAGGGCCCCATCGGGCACGACCATCCGGTTGGACACCACCGCGTTGGCCCCGACCGTGGCACCGGTACCGATCACCGCGTGGTGCAGGACCACGGCGCCAGACCCGACGAGCGACTCGTCGCGGAGTGTGCAACCTTCCATGTGGGCGACGTGGCCGATCACGCAGCCCTCACCCACGGTGGTCGGGAAGCCGGGCCCGGCGTGGATGACGGTGCCGTCCTGCACCGAGCTCCGGGCCCCGATCGTGATGGTCCCGTAGTCACCCCGGAGTACGGCGCAGGGCCAGACGGTCGCCTCGGGCCCGATGACGACGTCGCCGATGACCACGGCCTCGGGATGGACGAAGGCTTCTGGGTCGATCCGGGGGACGAGCGCACCGATCTGGTAGATGGGCATGGCCGGTGACGCTAGGACAGCGGGGGGGACGGGGCACACCGGGGCCCCGGCCCCGGGTCAGAGGTGATGGACGACCCAGTCGATGCCCTGGTAGGCCCGCCAGCCGAGATAGACGACCGAGGCGACGATCATGAACTTGAAATACCACGGGACCGGCCGCCGCTCTGGCTCGACCACCTGGGTCCCACAGTGAGGGCACTCCCCGTCCTCGGTGAGGTCCTGGTCCTCCACCAGCTGGTCGCACTCCTCGCACCAGGGCATGGCGCCGCCCTCAGCGGCCGCCACCGGTCCGGACCCGGATCTTGACCGGGGTGGCCCCGAGCTCGAAGCGCTCGCGCAGCCCGCGCTCGATGTAGCGCAGGTAGGTCTGGGGCATCCGGCCGGTGGCGAAAAGCGTGAAGGTCGGCGGGTCGATGGCCCCCTGGACCCCGTAGCGGACGTGGGCCCCGGGGGCGGGATGGGCGGCCTGGATGTCCCGGAGGGCCCGGTTGAGGGCACCGGTCGGGATGCGCTGGTGGTAGGAGGCCACCGCGGCGTGGAGGGCCGGGAGGATCTTGTGGCTGCCCCGACCGCTGACCGCCGAGACCCGCAGGACCGGGGCGGTCCCCAAGAAGGCCAGCCGCTCCCCCACTCCGGCCAGGATCTCCTCCCGGTCCTCGGCGGCGATCAGGTCCCACTTGTTGAGCACGACGACGGCCGGGCAACCCGAGACCCCGATCCGTTCGGCCAGGCGCTGGTCCTGGTGGGTCGCCCCGACAGTGGCGTCGATCACCAGGAGGGCGATGTCGGCCCGCTCGAGGGCATCGAGGGCACGGAGCACGGAGTGGTGCTCGGTGCCGCGCTCGGTCCGGGCCGGTCGGCGCATCCCGGCGGTGTCCACGAAGCACAGGGGCCCCTCGGCGGTGGTCACCACCGTGTCGATGGCATCACGGGTCGTGCCGGGCATGTCGTGGACCACGGCCCGGTCCTCGCCGCTCAGTCGGTTGAACAGGGTCGACTTCCCCACGTTGGGCCGCCCGACCAGGGCCACCCGGGGTATGGCGCTCCCGGCCGGATCGGCCAGGCCCGGACCCCCGCCGCCGTCGACCACCACCGCGGTCGACGGCGACAGGACCTCGCCCGTGACCGGGGTCGGGAAGCGGCCCACGACCTCGTCGAGCAGGTCGCCGGTGCCCCGGCCGTGGATCGCGCTGACCAGCCAGGGGTCACCGACCCCGAGGGCCACGAAATCCCAGGCCGCCGGCTCCCGGGCGGCGTCGTCCACCTTGTTCACCACCAGCAGGACGGGCGCCCCGGCCCGGCGGATCACCTTGGCCGCAGCCAGGTCCTCCTCGGTCACTCCGACGATGACGTCGGTCACCAGCAGCACCAGGTCGGCCTCGTCCACCGCCCGCTCGGACTGCTCGGAGACCTTGGCGTCGAGCGTGTCGCCGCCGGCCAGCCAGCCCCCGGTGTCGACCAGGTCGAAGGCGACGCCGTTCCACTCGGCCTCCCAGCGCTTGCGGTCCCGGGTGACCCCGGCCTCCTCCTCCACCACCGCCGCCCGGCGGCCGACCACCCGGTTGACGAGGGAGGACTTTCCGACGTTGGGCCGCCCGGCGACCACCACCACCGGCCTGCGGGGGGACGGCGGCGCCTCGGCCGGGGTCACCCGCCGCATCCGGCGGTCAGTGACCCGTGGCCGGCGCCGGCCCCGACGGCATCAGCCCCCTCGAGCACGCCGGCCAGGGGGTGGCCGTCGAGCACCGCCCGCAACGACGCGCCGTCACACGGCACCACCTCGACCGGCCCGGGCAGGTCGTCCAGGGTCAGGCCGTCGAGGAAGCGGCCCTCCGAGAGGCAGGCGTCGGGCAGCAGGACCCGGGCGCGGTCGGCCCGCCCTCCGAGGGCCCGGGCCACGTCGACCCCGGTCAGGAGACCGGCCACCCCGATGTTGCCCCCGAAGAACCGGTTCTCGACCGCGAGTACCTCCACGTCGGACCGTTGGTGCGCGGCCACCAGTGGGGCCAGCGCCCGGGCGCCGTAGGCACCGGTGACGATGGTCACCGGTCGTCCGTCGGCGGCGCTTTGGGTGCCGGGGCCGCCGACGCTGCGTCGGGCCCGGTAGCCCTGGGCCGGGGCCCCGTCCACCCAGGCGAAGAAGCCGTGGCGCACGCCACCCCCCGCGGCGGTCTCGCCGTGGAAGGCCCGCTCGAAGGCCCGGACCATCCCGATCCCGTTCTCATGCTGGGGGAAGCCGTCGTAGGCCTCGGCCGGGGGGAAGTCCCGTTCGGCCAGCAGGTAGTACTCGTCCGCCCCGTAGGCCAGGCGGCGGCCCAGGACCGAGCGGTACACCCCCTGCCAGCGGGCGACGGTGTCACACACGGCTCCCGCCTCGGCGGCGGTGTGGGGGCGCATCTCGTCCTCGTTGGAATAGCGGCTGAGACCGAGCGGGACCACCCCGAGCGTCGAGAGCTCGGGGTACTCGTCGAGCACGCCGGCCAGCGTGTCCTCCAGGACCGGGCCGTCGTTGATCCCGGGGCACACGACCACCTGGCCGTGCACCTCGATGCCACCCTGCAGCAGGACCCGTAGCCAGCGCAGGCTGGTCGCCCCCTTGGGGTTGCGCAGCATGGACGCCCGCACCCCGGGATCGGTGGCGTGGATGGAGACGAAGAGCGGTCCCAGGCGTTCGGACAGGACCCGCTCGGCGTCGAGCTCGGTGAATCGGGTCAGGGTGGTGAAGTTCCCGTAGAGGAAGGAAAGGCGGTAGTCGTCGTCCTTCAGGTAGAGGCTCTTGCGCATCCCCTTGGGCAGCTGGTAGATGAAGCAGAAGGCGCAGTGGTTGTCACAGGTCCGGATCCGGTCGAAGACGGCCGACGAGACCTCGAGGCCGAGCGGCTGGCCGGCCTCCTTGCGGACGCGCACCGACCGGGCCAGCTCGGCCCCGGGCCGCCGGACCATGATCTCGAGCTCGTCGGAATCGACCAGCTGCTGGTATTCGATGACGTCGCGCGGCTGCCGGCCGTTCAACGAGACGAGCTCGTCCCCCACGCTGAGCCCGGCCCGGGCTGCCGGCGACGCCTCGGTGACCACCGTCACCCGGGGCGCCGACATGGCACCCAGGCTACCTGCGGCGATGGCCGGCCCGACCCCGGAGGGGTCCGACGCCGGGCGGTCGGCCCCGGCCGCTGGGGCCCGGGACGCCGGTAACCTGGCCCGGTGCCCGTCGAACGAGTCGTCCTGGCCGAGCCCAGAGGCTTCTGTGCCGGGGTGGAGAAGGCCATCAAGGCCCTGGCCTGGATGGTCCGGGTCTTCGATCCGCCGGTGTACTGCTACCACGAGATCGTGCACAACCGGCACGTGGTGGACCAGTTCCGGGCCCGGGGCGTGATCTTCGTCGACGATGTGGCCGACGTCCCGGCCGGGGCGCCCCTGATGCTGAGCGCCCACGGCTCGGCCCCCGAGGTGGTGGCATTGGCCCGGGCTCACGGGGGCGTGGTGGTCGACGCGGTGTGCCCCCTCGTGACCAAGGTTCACCACGAGCTCAAGGTCCGGAGCCGAAAGGGCTATACGGTCCTCTACGTCGGCCACGCCGGCCACGAGGAGGCGGTGGGGACCATGGCGGTGGCCCCCGAGTCGGTCCACCTGGTCGAGCGGGACGTCGACATCGCGGCCCTGGGTGAACTGCCCGAGGGCACGCCAGTGGCCTTGCTGGCCCAGACGACGCTGAGCCACGATGAGTGGCGCGGTCTGATGGAGTCGGCCCGGGACCGCTTTCCGGACCTGTGGATGCCGAACCGCAGCGACCTGTGCTTCGCCACCACCAACCGCCAGGCCGCCCTCAAGGCGGTGGCCAGGGGGGCCGACGCGGTCGTGGTGATCGGCTCGTCGAACTCGTCGAACACGGTGGCCCTGGAGAAGGTGGCCCGGGCCTCGGGCTGCCCCCGGGTGGTTCGGGTCAACGAGGCGGCCGAGCTGCCCGACGACCTGTCGGGCACCGTGGCCGTGACCGCCGGGGCCTCGGCCCCTGAGGCGCTGGTCCAGGCGGTCATCGACCACCTCGCCCCCGCCCATGGGGTCGAGGTGGCGGTGGTCACCAACGAGGACGAGTACTTCCCGCCGCCCCCCGAGCTACGCGAGATCCTCCGGGCGGTGGCCACCACCCTGGGCCTCCTGGCCGGGACCGGTGCCTCGCCGGTGAGCGATCCGGTGGCCGACGACCGGGGCCTCTCGGCGGCCGACGTGCTGGAGGTCCTGGCCTCATGAGTGCAAGGATGTGGAGATGACCGACACCGTGCCGACAACCGCCAGCTTCACCCGGATGGACCAATCGACGGCCGAGCAGTGGCAGGCGATCGTCGGTGAGACGATGCAGAACCAGCCCCGGGTGGCCGAGCGGGTGCTCGCGATGCTGCGGTCGCTGGGCGAGATCACCGACGGGTTCGCCGTCGACCAGCTCACCCACTCCCTCCAGACCGCCACCCGGGCCCAGGAGGCCGGGGCGGACGAGGAGGTGGTCGTCGCCTCGCTGTGCCACGACATCGGCAAGGCGGTCTCGGTCCTCAACCACCCGAGGATCGCCGCCGAGATCCTCCGGCCCTACGTGCGCGACGAGGTGTTCGAGATGATCCAGGCCCACCAGGACTTCCAGGGCCGCCACTACTACGAGCACCTCAAGCTGGACCCCGAGTCCCGTCGCCAGTACGAGGGGCAGCCCTGGTACGGGCTGGCCGAGCGCTTCGCCGACGACTGGGACCAGGTCAGCTTCGACCCGGACTACCCCACCAAGACGCTCGAGCACTTCGAGCCCTTGGTGCGCGAGGTCTTCGGCCGGCCCCACAGCCTCTGAGCCCCGACCCGAGGCACCCCCGGACCCCATGTCGGCCAATGTCTCGGATCATCAACGGGCGCGCCTCGAGGCACTCCAACGACTCGTTGTCGACCTGGCCCGGCGGGAATTCCAGACCCGCCACCCCGACCTGCGGCTGACGCCGGTTGTCGCCCTGATCTGCGCCTACGAGGAGGCGGACAACCTGGGCGATGTGCTCGCGGCGGTGCCCGAGAAGGCCTGCGGGTTGGCCGTCACGCCGGTGGTGGTGGTGGACGGCGGCGACGACGGGACGGACCGGGTGGCCATGGAGGCGGGGGCGGTGACCTACGTCCTTCCGGTCAATCTGGGGCACGGGGTGGCCCTGCGGGTGGGCTACGACCTTTGCGTGAACGCCGGGGCCCAGTTCGTGGTGACCCTGGACGCCGACGGGCAGAACGATCCGGCCGAGATCGAGACCATGCTCGAGCCGTTGGTCAGCGACACCGCCGACTTCGTTGTCGCGTCGCGCCGACTCGGCGTGGACCGCACAACCGACCGGTACCGCAAGGCCGGTGTCGTCGTCTTCGCCAAGCTGATCAACCTGCTGACCGGCGCCCACCTCACCGACTCGTCCAACGGGTACCGCGCCCTGCGGGCCACCATGCTCTCCGACGTCGTGGGCCGGCTGGAGCAGGACCAGTACCAGACGTCGGAGCTGCTGATCACGGCGGTCAAGCGCGGCTGGCGGGTGACCGAGCGCCCGACCGTCTGGCACGAGCGGGCGTCGGGGGTCTCCAAGAAGGGCGGGAACCTCCTCTACGGATACCGCTATGCGGCGGTCATCGTGCGCTCCTGGCTCCGGGAGCGTTGAGCCGCCGGACCGGTCCACCAGACCCGGGGTGGAGCGATCACGTCTTGTGGCGTACGGCGGTGCCGACGGCCGCGGAGGGGCTCAGCCACGGGCCCGGTCGTAGACGACCTGGATACGCTGGCGCAGCGCCTCGGTGGTCTCGTGGACCCTGGTGCGCGAGACCCGACCCGAACCGCTGCGCTCGGGGGCGGGGAGGGGTTCTCCCACCACCACGGTGATGCGCAGGGGCTTGGGGATCGTCTGGCCCTTGGGCATGGCCCGGTCGGAGTTGCCGATGCCGATCGGCACGATCTGGGCGCCGGTGCGGGCGGCGAGGAAGGCGGCTCCCTCCAGCAGGTCGTGGACCACTGGGCCCTCCTGACGGGTGCCCTCGGGGAACAGAACCAGCACCTGGCCCGCCCGCAGCACCGCCTCGGCGTGACGGAGGGCCTCGCGATCCGCCGACTCGCGGTGGACCGGGAAGGCACCGAGGGTGATCAGCAACCGCCCCAGCCAGCGGTTCGACCACATGTCGTCCTTGGCCATGAAGAAGAGCTTCCGCCGGGTCACGAAGGCGGCGAAGCCGAAGTCGGCGAAGGACCGGTGGACGGGAGCCAGGATGACGGGCCCCGAGTCGGGGATGAACAGGCGTCCCGAGACCCGGGGCCGGAACCAGACCGCGAGGAGAGTCCGGAAGATGGCCCGACAGACCCGGTAGCCCGGCGTCTGGCGGGGGTTGGGCACGAAGGCCACCCCCCGACCGTGGGCGGTGGCCCGTCCGGCCACGTCGGCCGGCGGCACCCCGGCCGCATCCGGGCTCAGAGCCATCCAAGCACCTCCTCGACCACATCCTCGACGCTGCGGTCGGTGGTGTCGAGGATGTGGGCGTCGTCAGCCTTGGCGAGGGGCGACGCTGCCCGCGTCGAGTCGATGCGGTCGCGCCGGGCCACGCTGGCCGCCGGCTCGTCCTCCCGCCGCCGGGCCCGCTCCCCCGCCGTCGCCGTCAGGTAGACCTTCAGATCGGCCGCGGGGAACACCACGGTGCCGATATCCCGCCCCTCCACCACCCCGCCACCGAGCCGGACCAGCCACTCTCGTTGGCGTTGCACCAGCTCGTGGCGCACCGCCGGGATAGCGGCCACGGTGGACACCGCCCGGCTCACCTCGGGGGTGCGGATGGCCTCGGTCACATCGGTCCCGTCGATCCTCGTTCTCACCCCGATGATCTCGATCACCGCGTCCCTGGCCAGGTCGGCCACGGCCGGCCCGTCCAACGGGTCGACGCCCCGGTCGAGGGCGGCCCAGGCCACGGCCCGGTACATGGCCCCGGTGTCCAGCCGCTCCAGCCCGAGGCGCTCGGCCAGCATCCGCGACACGGTGGACTTGCCCGAGCCGGCCGGCCCGTCGATGGCGATGAGGAGCGGCCGCCCTGCTCGGTCGGGGACCACCCCGCTCGATCGGCGACCCGGTCCGGGGGTCTCGGCTCCGGGCCGGGGGTCGATCGGCTCGGCGGACCCGACCAGCCTGGCCAGGTCGGCCGCGAAGCCGGGGTAGCTGGTGCCGACCGACCCGAAGCCGCCCACCACGCTGTCCCCGGGGCCGGCGGCCAGTGCGGCGACGGCGGCCGCCATGGCCATCCGGTGGTCACCGCGACTGTCCGAGCGGGTGTGGGCGAGACGGCCGGCGGGCCCGACCCCGTCGACGTGGAGGTCGTCGTCCACCACGTGGGCTCCTGCCCCGAGGGCCCGCACCAACTCGGCCACGGCGTCCAAGCGGTCGGTCTCCTTCACCCGGAGCTCGCCCACCTCCCGGAACGTGGTGCGTCCGGCGGCGGCGGCGGCGGCCACCGCCAGGACCGGCACTTCGTCGAGGGAGGGGATCTCTGCGGCGTTGACGACCGTGCCCCGCAGGGGCCCCTCGTGACGGACCCGCAGATCGACGGTGTCGCCGGCGGCCGGGACCACGGTGAGGGCCGCACCCATCCGCCGGAGGACGGCGAGGAACCCGGTGCGCTCGGGACGGGCGTAGACGTGCTCGACCGTCACGTCGCTCTCGGACACCAGGGCGGCGGCGACCAGCCAGAAGGCCGCCTGGGAGGGGTCCCCGGGGACGTCCAGGTCGATCGGGGAGAGCCCGGTGGCCCGGAGGCGGATCACCCGGCCCTCGCCGGCGGGCTCGACGGTGATGTCGGCGCCGGCCAGTTCCAGGATCTCCTCGGTGTGGGTGCGGGTGGGCACCGCCTCGCGCACGACGGTCTCGCCCGACGCGTCGAGACCAGCCAGCAGCACGCAGGACTTGACCTGGGCACTGGCCACCGGCGGTGACCACTCGATGCCCCGCAGGTGGCCACCGGCGACGGCCAGCGGGGGCAGGCAGCGGGCGCCACGCCCGGCCACCCCGGCCCCCATCAACCGGAGCGGCTCGGCGATCCGGTCCATCGGCCGGGCGCTCAGCGACTCGTCACCCCCCAGCACGGTCCGGCCGACCAGACCCGCCACCACGCCGGCCAGCAACCGCAGACCGGTGCCCGAGTTGCCGCAGTCGATCGGCGCCGACGGCGGCCCGAGCCGCTGGCGGCCCCCGACCACCTCCAGCGCGCCGTCGGGGCGCCGGGAGACGCCCGCCCCCAGGGCGACCACCGCGTCCAGTGTGTGGGCCACGTCCCCCCCATCGGAGAGCCCGCGGATGACCGAGGTCCCCTCGGCCAGGGCCCCGACCAGCAGGGCGCGGTGCGACACCGACTTGTCGCCCGGGGTGGTGATGCGCCCGGTCAGCGGCCGACCCCCGGTGACGGCCAGCGACTCGGCCGGGGGGGCGGTTTCCCCCGCCGGGACGTCGGGGCTCACGACAGCTCCTGGACGGTGCAGCGGTAGCCGGCGTCGACCACGGCGGTGCGCAGGCGTCCGGCCTCGGTGCTGGCCACCACCAGGACCAGCACCCCGCGGGGGCCCTCGGCCGAGTGGGCGATCTCGATGTCGTAGATGTTGATGCCCAGGTCGCCGGCCAGGGTGGTGATCTCGGCCAGGACGCCCTCGCGGTCGGGCACCGGCAACCGGAGCTCGGCCAGGTTCTCCGGACGGGTGGCCCGGGCCGGCAGGGTCCGGCGGGCCGCGCTGGCGGTGTCGAGGACGGCCAGCAAGCCGGCCCGGTCGGTCCGGGCCACCCGGTCCCGCATGGCGGACAGGTCGGCCAGGAGACGGTCCAGCGCCCCGACGATGGCGTCGGCGTTGTCGGCGCAGATGTCGGGCCAGATGGCCGGGGTCCCGGCGGCGACCCGGGTCATGTCCCGAAAGCCCCCGGCGGCCAGCCGGAGGAGCGCCGCGTCCTCCTCGGCCCCCTCGCTGGCCTCGTTCATCAGGGTCGCCGCCACCAGGTGCGGGACGTGGGAGACCAGGGCCACCAGGCGGTCGTGGTCGGCCGGGGCGAGGGCCACCACGTCGGCCCCCAGGGAGCCGACCACGGACTGCACGGTGGTGTAGGCACCCGGGTCGGTCGCCGCGGTCGGGGTGAGGACCCAGGTCGCCCCGACGAAGAGATCGGCGTCGGCCCCCTTCAGCCCGGCCTGCTCCGACCCGGCCATGGGGTGGCCCCCGATGAATCGAGGGTGGTCGACGGCGGCCACCACCGGCGCCTTCACCCCGCTCACGTCCGAGACCGCCAGGTCGCGGCGGCGACCCGGGTCGTCCAGCAGGCCCCGGGCCTCTCCCCGCACCGCCGCCAAGGGGGTGGCCACGAAGGCGATGTCGGCCGCCCGGTCGTCGCCGACGGCGTCGAGCGCCCCCATGGCCCGAGCGCCCTCGGCCCGGCCCTCGTCCACGTCGCGCCCGGTGACGTGCCAGCCGCGGGCCCGCAGGGCCAGACCGAGCGATCCGCCGATCAGGCCGGTGCCGACGACCAGGGCCCGCCCTGGCGCCCGGGGGGTCGCCCGGGGCGCCGGGGCGTCGCCCATGGGGGCCGCCCCGGTGTCCCGATCAGCCGGGCAGGTCATCGCGCAGCGATTGGGCGCCGTGCTGGTACACGTGGCGGAGCTCGTCGCGTCCGAGCGTCGTCGACACGTGCAGCAGGGCCCGCACGCACCGGGGCATGGCCCCGGGGACCGGGATCTCGCTCGCGCACAGCAGCGGCACCGCCCCGAAGCCGAACGCCCTGGCCGCGGTGGCCGGGAAGGTGGAAACGACGTCAGCGGTGGCGGTGAAGATGATGCTGATGATGTCGTCCTCGACCAAGCCGTTCTGGGCCATCAGGGCCTGCAGCAGCTCCCCCACCCGCTCGGTGACCTGATCGACCGTGTCCTCGTCGACCGTGGTCGCCCCGCGCAGGGCTCGGACGTGCGGGCCGTCGGGCATAGCGGGTCATGCTACTTCGCGCCCGGATCCCGCTCCGGGGGTCGATCGGTGCCGGGCGTGGCCCCCGAGGGGTCGGGCTGGCCGTCGGTCGGTCCCGGGCTCCGGTGCACGGCCTCGGCGGCCAGGCCCCGGACCTCGTCGTCGGTCAGAGCGCGCCACTTCCCCGGCCCGAGCGTGTGGTCGGTGAGCGGGCCGATGCGGGTGCGGACGAGGCGGAGCACGGGATGACCCACCGACTCGCACATCCGGCGCACCTGGCGGTTGCGGCCCTCGTGGATGACGATCCTTAGCACCCCGGGCGATACCACCCCCACCCGGGCCGCCGCCGTGAGGACCCCGTCGAGCTCGACCCCCTCCCGCAGGGCCCGCAGGGCCCCGGCCGAAGGCACGCCCCGCACCTCGGCCAGGTACTCCTTGGCCACGCCGTGGGACGGGTGGGCCAGGAGCTGGGCCAGCTCGCCGTCGTTGGTCATGATGAGCAGGCCCTCGGTGTCGAAGTCCAGGCGGCCCACCGGAAAGACCCGGGGCTGGTCGGGGACCAGGTCCACCACCGTCGGACGGCCCTGGGGGTCCGATGCCGTGGTGACCACGCCGGCCGGCTTGTTCACGAGGTAGTGGACCAGCCCGGGCGCCACACCCAGAGGCACCCCGTCCACGACCACCTTGGCCGTGGACGGGTCGACCCGTTGGCCGAGCACCGCCGGTCGTCCGTCCACGGTCACGTGGCCCTCGGCGATCAGGTCGTCGCAGACCCGGCGGCTTCCCAGTCCGGCCCGTGACAGGACCTTCTGGAGGCGGACCTCGGCGGTGGCCTCCCCGGCCGGGGGGGCGGGGTCAGTCGTCGTCGGCCACCAGGCCGTTGGCCGGTCGCAGGCGGGCTTCGAGCTCCCCCACCACGTCGGCCCCGGGCAGGAAGTCCTCGACCGGGGGCAGCTGTTCGATGCGGTCGAGCCCCAGGCGCTCTAAGAACAGGTCGGTGGTGCCGAACAGGACCGGCTGGCCCGGCCCCTCGGCCCGGCCCACCCCCTCGATGTACCCGCGCTGCTCGAGCAGCCGGACGACCCCTTCGACGTTCACCCCGCGCAGCGACGAGATCTGGGCTCGGGAGACCGGCTGGCGGTAGGCCACGATGGCCAGGGTCTCGAGCGCCGCGGTGGAGAGGCGGTGCGAGACCTCCCGGTTGGCGAAGCGCTCCACGTAGGGGGCCAGCTCGGGGTGGGTCTGGTAGCGATAGCCGCCGGCGATCCGGGCCAGCATGAAGCCACGCCTCTCGGCCTCGTAGTCCGCTGCCAGCTCGGCGCAGATGGTCTCGACCCGTTCGACCGGCTCCTCCACCAGTTCGGCCAGCAACCCCGACGGGACGGGCTCGACCGCCACCAGCAGGACGGCCTCGATGGCCCGGCGGAGCTCCTCGGTGGTCATCGGTTCGGCGCTCAGCCGTCGTAGTCGTCGACGGCCGGGGACCCGGCCAGCGCCCCGGCCAGCTCTCGGTCCTCGGCCACCCAGGCCACCTGGAGGTCGCCGAATGTCTCCCCCTGGCCGAGCACCACCCGGCCCATCTTGCACAGCTCCAGGAGGGCCAGGAAGTGGACGATGACCTCCATCCGGGTCGCCAAGTCGGCGGTGAGGTCACGGAAGGTGGTGGGGCCCCGGCCGGGCAGATAGGCGGTCAGGTCCACCACGGTCTCCGAGACGGTGACCGTGTCCACGGTGACGTGGGAGAGGTCGACTTGGGGGACCGGGCGCTCGGCCGTGGCCCGTAGATAGGCCTGGGCCAGCCGGTCGCCGGTGACCCCGACCAGCAGGTCGGGGGCGTGGACGACGAAGTCGTCCTCCAGCCCGGTCTCCCGGGGCACCGAGCGGCTGGCCGCCTCGGAGAGGGTGACGAAGGCATCGGCCGCCGCCGCGTAGGCCCGGCACTCGAGGAGACGGGCCAGCAGCAGGTCCCGCTCCTCCCAGCCGACCAGCTCCTCGTCGTCGTCCACGCCGTCGGGGCCGGGCAGCAGGCGCTGGGATTTCAGCTCGACCAGGATCGACGCCACCAGCAGGAACTCGGACACGATGTCGAGGGTCAGGTCGTCCCGATGCTCGCTCAGGTGGACCACGAAGGCGTCGATCACCGGGGCCAGGGGCACGTCGAGCAGATCCACCTCGTGCGAGGAGACGAGGTGCAGGAGGAGGTCCACCGGCCCCTCGAAGACCGGTGTGGTGACGTCGTAGCCCACGCCTCCGACCCTACCGAACCGTGCACCCCCCGACGCGCACCCCGGGGCTCGGCCGGGGGTGCGGCCCGGCCCGCCTACCATGAGCGGCCATGGCCAGAGTCCTCTCAGGCATCCAGCCCTCCGGGGACCTCCATCTGGGCAACTACCTCGGCGCCGTCCGCAACTGGGTGGCCGACCAGCGAACCGACGACGCCTTCTACTGCATCGTCGACCTCCACGCCCTGACCCTCGACATCGACCCCGAGGTGCTCCGGGCCCGGACCCTGGGGGCGGCGGTCGACCTCCTGGCGGCCGGACTCGACCCGGCCCTGTGCACCCTGTTCGTGCAGAGCCAGGTGCCCGAGCACACCCGTCTGACCTGGCTGCTCGAGTGCACCGCCACCATGGGTGAGCTCCGCCGGATGACCCAGTTCAAGGACAAAAGCGAAGGCCGCGAGAGTGTCCGGGTCGGGCTGTTCACCTACCCGGTCCTCCAGGCCGCCGACATCCTCCTCTACGACGCCGAGCGGGTCCCGGTGGGCGAGGACCAGCGCCAGCACCTCGAACTGGCCCGGGAGCTGGCCGGGCGGTACAACAACCGCTACGGCCCGGTCTTCAGCGTCCCGGAGGCCTCGGTGCCCCGGGCCGGGGCCCGGGTGATGGACCTCCAGCACCCGGAGCGCAAGATGTCCAAGTCGGTGGATTCGCCGATGGGCACCGTCGGCGTACGCGAGGACCCGGCCGAGATCGAGAAGAAGATCCGCAAGGCGGTGACCGACACCGACGGTGAACTGCGCTATGACCGGGCGGCCAAGCCGGGACTGTCGAACCTGCTCGACCTGCTGGCCGCGGCCACCGGGCGGCCGCCCCAGGAGGTGGCCAAGGGCTACGACCGCTACGGCGACCTGAAGAACGACGTGGCCCAGGCGGTCATCGAGATGCTGCGGCCGGTCCGGGAGCGCCACGCGGCGCTCTCCACGGACCCCGAGGCCGTCCTCGCTGTGCTGGCCCAGGGGTCGGCCAAGGCCCGGCGGGTCGCCGGGGCCACCTACACCCGGGCGGCCGAGGCGATCGGCCTGCTCGGCCCGGGGGACTCGGCCCTCTAACTGCTCAGAACACGCGGAGCAGGTTCAGCCACCAGGTGACGATCTCGTTGAAGAACCAGGTGAGCGGGCCGGGGTGCAGGTAGAAATTGATCACCACCAGACCCAGCAGTATCGGCATGGTGTAGGGCCGGATCCGCAGGTAGGCCGGCCACCAGGCCCGGGGCAGCAGGCGCTCGAAGAGGACCGACCCGTCCAGGGGTGGGATCGGGATGAGGTTGAAGGCGGCCAGCCCGACGTTGACCAGCCCGAGCAGGACCACCACCCGGGCCCACAGCGGCAGGGTGGCGAACAGGACCGGGGCGGCGCCGTGGACGAGGACGTAGACGGCGCCGGCCGCCGCCGCCAGCGCGACGTTGGTGAACGGACCGGCCAGCGACACCAGGACCCCGTGGTTGCGGGGGTTGCGCAGCTTGCCCAGATTCACCGGGACGGGCTTGGCCCACCCGAAGAAGCCCACCCCCGACAGGGCGAGGAGCCCGGGCACCAGCAGGGTGCCGATCGGGTCGATGTGCGGGATCGGGTTGAGGGTGAGACGACCGGCCCGTTTGGCCGTATCGTCGCCGAACCACAGGGCCACTACGCCGTGGGAGATCTCGTGCAGGATGATCGACGGGATGATGACGCAGAACAGGATGATCTCGGTCGACGTGATGTGATGGGTGCGGACCAGGATGGCCACGACGGCCACGATGGCGATGACCCAGATCGTGCCCTTCGGGTTGGAGGACCAGCCCGGGCGAGTGGGGGGTGCCGAAGGCCCGCTGGGCGGCCCGTAGACGTCACTCGGGACCACCGGCTGGTCACCGGGGGCACGGGGTGGTGGCGGTCCGCCCGGCGCCGCCCAGGAGCCCGGGGGTTCGGCACCCGGGGACCGGGGGGGCCCGGGTTCGCCCATCGCTACTGGCGCGACGCGCAGGCGATGCAGAAGCGGGCCGCCGGCATGGCCTCGAGCCGGGCGTCCGAGATGGTCTCACCGCAGCCGGCGCAACGGCCGTAGGTGCCGTCGTCGAGCCGGAGGATCGCCGCCTCCACGTCGCCCAGCGCCTCGCGTAGCTCGCCCGCCAGGACCTCGGCTTCGCCCCGCTCGGCGGTCACCTGGCTCGAGTCGGCGAAATTCGGGTCGTACTTGAGGCCCCCGGCGTCCCCGAAGCCCAGTTCGGCGAGCTGCCGGCAGAGGTCGGCCCGCTCGTGCTCGAGCAACTCGGCATAGCTGATCGCCGGAGAACCGGTGGTGGGCGCGTCGTTCGCCATGGGATCAGCCTAGAGCCTGGCCGGGCCGCCCAATCCCCGGCCGCCGACCGGCCGCCGGGCCGGCGACCAGGAGCGGATCCGGGTGGGGCCGGGACCACAACAGTTGCAGTCGCGCTGCGCCGAGTCAGGAGCCGGTGCCTCCGGCACGGGGGTGGGCCGACTCGTAGGCCGACCGGAGGTGCTCGGCCGAGACCTTCGTGTAGAGCTGGGTGGTGGCGATCGAGGCGTGCCCCAACAGCTCCTGGACCACCCGGATGTCGGCACCCCGTGCCAGCATGTGGGTGGCGCACGAGTGGCGCAGGACATGGGGGCTCACCCGGTCGGCCAACCCGGCCGCGCCGGCGTGCTTGCGCACGACGCCGTAGGCGCCCTGGCGCGAAAGTCGGCCACCGCGGGTGTTCAAGAAGACCGCCTCGGCGTCGCCCCGCCTCCGCCACTGGCGGGGGGCCAGAGTGGGCCGGCCACCGGGGCCGAGCCAGCGGGCGAGGGCCTCTGCCGCGTAGCGGCCCAACGGGACCAGCCGCTCCTTGGAGCCCTTCCCGTAGAGCCGGACCAGGCCCTCGGCCCCGGCCAGGTCGGCCAGGTCCAGCCCGACCGCCTCGGAGATCCGAGCCCCCGTCCCGTAGAGCACCTCGAGCAGCGCCCGGTCCCGGCGCACGGCCCCGTCGCCCCCGGTGACGACGCCCAACAGTCGTCGCACCTCGTCCTCGCTCAAAGCCTTGGGGAGGCGCTGGGGGATCCGGGACCCGACCACGTCCCCGGTCGGGTCGCCGCCGCCACTCCCCTCGTCCACCATGAAGTGGTGGAGACCCCGCACCACCGACAGCGCGTGGGCCACCGATGACGGGCTCTGCCCAGCCCGCCGGGCGCCGAGGAAGGCCTCCACGTCCTCGGGCCGGGCGTCGGACGGATCATGACCCCGACCGGCCAGGAAGGCCTCGTAGGCGGCCAGATCCCGCCGGTAGGAGATGATCGTGTTCCGGGAACGCCCACGCTCGACGGCGAGCCAACTCAGGTATTCCTCGGCGTCCCGGCCGAGCTCCCTCGCCGTGGTGGGCGGCGGCCCGATGGTCCTCACCGTCCCTTCTGGTGGACGTCGCGGGCCAGAAGAAGCCCGAGGGCCGTGGTCTCGTCAATGACGCCCCGGCCGATCAGCTCGTGGACCCGGCGCACCTCGACGTGCTCGATCCTCATGTGCTGCTCTTCGACCCCGCTGCGACCGGTCGGACACGGGCGCAGCCCGGTCGCCAGGAAGATGGTGGTCACCTGGTCGCTGTATCCCGGCGAGTTATAGGCCGACGCCAGGTGCCGGAGTCGGGCGGCCTCGAGGCCGGCCTCCTCCACTAATTCGCGCCGGGCCGTCTCCTCGGGTGGTTCACCCGCCACGTCGCAGGTCCCGGCGGGCAGCTCGAGCACCGATCGGCCGACCGGCGAGCGGTACTGGCGGACCAGGGTCACGGTGCCGTCGTCGGCCATCGGCACCACGGCCACCGCACCCGGGTGGCGGACGACGTCGCGGTCGAAGTGCTGGCCGGCCGGATCGGTGAGTTCGAGGTGGCAGAGGCGGAGGAGGTGCCCCCGCCACACCTCCTCCTCACCGACCACGGTGAAGCCGGCGCCCGGGTCAGCCGTGTCGTCGGCAGCGGGCACGGGGGGTGTCCCCTCAGTGGACGGCGTCGAGGTCGTCGAGGTCGATGAGCCGGGGCTCGCGGCCCTCGGCCCGGTCCAGGGCCGCCCCGACCAGCTCGCGGAACAGCGGGTGCGGCCGGTCGGGCCGGCTCTTGAACTCGGGGTGGGCCTGGGTGCCGACCCAGTACGGGTGGACACTGGGCGGGAGCTCGACGAACTCGACCAGTCGACCGTCCGGCGAGGTGCCCGAGCACACCAGCCCGGCCGCCTCGAGCCGGACCTTGTAACGGGAGTTGAACTCGTAGCGGTGGCGGTGGCGTTCGGACACGACCTCGGTCCCGTAGAGTTCGGCCACCACCGACCCCGGGGTGAGCATGGCCGGGTAGGCCCCCAGCCGCATGGTGCCGCCCTTGTCGGTCACGTCGAGCTGCTCGTCCATCAGGTCGATCACCGGGTGGGGGGTGAGGGAGTCGACCTCGCTCGAGTTCGCCCCCACCAATCCGGCGAGGTTGCGGGCGACGTCGACCACCATCACATGGAGGCCCAGGCACAGACCGAGGCAGGGGATCTGTTGTTCGCGGGCGTAGGTGGCCGCGGCCACCTTGCCCTCCACCCCGCGCTCGCCAAAGCCCCCCGGAATGACGATCCCGTCGAGGTCCTTGAGCCGGTCGGTACCGAGCAGGTCGGGCACGGTCTCGGCGTCGATCCAGTCGAGCACGACCTTGACCCCGTGGTGGAAGCCGGCGTGGCGCAGGGCCTCGACCACCGACAGGTAGGCGTCCGGGAGGTTCACGTATTTGCCGATGATGCCCACCCGCACCGGGCGCTCCACCGACTCGACCCGCTGCACCAGGGCCTCCCACCTGGACAGGTCGATCGGGTGGGCCGAATCGTCAATGCCCAGGGTCCGGCACACGTAGCCGTCGATCCCCTGATCGTGGAGGACCAGGGGGATCTCATAGATGCTCGACGCGTCGACGGCGGAGATCACCGCCTCGATGGGCACGTCGCACAACAGGGAGATCTTGCGCTTCAGGCCGTCGGAGATCGGCTGATCGCTCCGACAGACGATCACGTCGGGTTGGATTCCCCGGCTGCGCAACTCGGTGACCGAGTGCTGGGTCGGCTTGGTCTTCTGCTCACCCGACGGCACCAGGTACGGGACCAGGGTGAGGTGGATGTAGCAGACGTTGTCCCGGCCGACGTCCCGCCGGAACTGGCGGATGGCCTCGACGAAGGGGACGATCTCGATGTCCCCCACCGTCCCGCCGATCTCGACGATCACCACGTCAACGTCCTCACTGGCCAGCCGACGCACCCTCTCCTTGATCTCGTCAGTCACGTGCGGGATCACCTGCACCGTCTTGCCCAGGTAGTCGCCCCGGCGTTCCTTCTCTATCACCGACCGGTAGATGGACCCGGTCGTGGTGTTGGAGTTCCGGTTGAGGCTCTCGTCGATGAACCGCTCATAGTGCCCGAGATCGAGGTCGGTCTCACCGCCGTCATCGGTGACGAACACCTCGCCGTGCTCACCGGGGTTCATGGTGCCCGGGTCGACGTTGATGTAGGGGTCGAGCTTGCACATGGTGACCCGGAGTCCCCGACACTTGAGGAGGCGGCCCAGCGACGACGCGGTCAACCCCTTGCCGAGGGAACTGGACACGCCACCGGTGACGAAGACGAACTTGCTCACGTGGCGACCACCGAGCCCGCCCGTACCCTCCGCGACCGCTCGATTCCCTGGCGCACCATGTCACGTTAGCCGCCGCCGGCCCCGGCGGTGGTGGACGGAGCGCCCCTCCGGGCCGACGCCAGGAGCTCCTCGGCGTGGGCGCGGGCGGTGGCGCTGTCGGGGTGGCCCGACAGCATCCGGGAGAGCTCGACGAGGCGTCCCTCCGAGGACAGCACGGTCGCCCCGGTCACCGTGCGTCCGCCCCGGGTGGCCTTGTCGACGGAGATCTGCTGATCGGCCGCCGCCGCCACCTGGGCCAGGTGGGTCACCACCATCACCTGGCGGCCGGCGGCCACCTCCAGGAGGGCCCGGGCGAGAGCCAGGGCCGCCGCACCCCCGACCCCCGCGTCGACCTCATCGAACACCAAGGTGGGTGGGCCGCCCAGGGTTACCAGGCGCAGGGCCAGCATGGCCCGGGCTAGCTCGCCCCCGAGGCCACCCGGGACAGGGGCTGGACCGGCTCGCCCGGGTTGGCGCCGAGCAGGAAGCGGACCGACTCGCCGGCCGGACCGTCCACCTCCACCTCGAAACGGGCCCCGGGCATGGCCAGATCGCGCAACCGCTCTCCGGCCGCCCCGCCGAGGTCGGGCGCCGCATCTCGGCGGGCCGCCAGAATGGCCACCTGGGCCGCCGCCAGGGTCCGCTCGGCCGCCGCTCGCTCGACCGCGATCACCTCGGCGGCGGTGTCGGCTCCCTTGAGGTCATCCAGGCGAGCCGCCGCCTCGGCTCCGAAGGTCGCCACCTCTCCGAGCGTGGCCCCGTACTTGTGGCGCAGATCACCCAGACGGCGCCGGCGGGCCTGGACCGCGGCCAGGCGGTCGGGGTCGTCCTCCCAGGTCTCCACGACCCGCCGCAGATCGCTGCCGACGTCGGTCAGGTCGGCCGTGGCCGCCCGGAGACGGGCCGTCCAGGCGGTGAAGGGGGGACGGGCGGCCAGGGCGGCCGCGGCCCGACCCAGCTGGCCGAGCGCCGAGCCCTCATCGGTCCCGTCGGCACCCTCCAGTGCCGCGAGCGCGGCCGCGGCGGCGGCGCGGTGGGCCGACAGGTCGGCCAGGCGGTCCTCCTCCTCGATGAGGGCCGCCTCCTCATCGAGGTCCCCGATGGCGGCGGCGCTGATCTCGTCCACCTGGTGGCGCAGGACGTCGATCTCCCGGGCCCGCTGCTGGGCATCGCCGCCGAGCCGGGCGAGCCGTCCGTCGATGGCCCGTAGGGCCCGCCGGGCCTCGGCCAACGGGGCAGGGTCCACCCCGGCGAAGGCATCGAGGGCGTGGCGCTGGGCAGCGGGAGCCAAGAGGGACTGCTGGTCGTGCTGACCATGGATGTCGACCAGCCCGCCCCCGGCCTCGGCCAGCGCGCCCACCGGTGCCGGCCGCCCGTCCACCCAGGCACGCGAGCGGCCCGAGGCCGGGATGCTCCGGGCCAGGACCACCTCGCGTTCGCCGTCGGCGGACGATGCGTCCGGGACCACGAAGCGGGCCTCGACGATCGCCTCCTCGGCGCCGGCCCGTACCAGACCGGCCGCGGCCCGGCCCCCAAGGGCCAGCTCGAGGGCCTCCACCACCAGTGTCTTGCCGGCGCCGGTCTCCCCGCTGAGGGCGGTCATGCCCGGACCGAGCTCCAGGGTCAGGTCCTCGATGACCCCCAGATCGCGTACCCGGAGTTCGGTCAGCATCGGGCCCGGTCAGCCGTCCCGGCCCGGGGCCAGGGTGCTCCGCAGAAGCCCGGCGAACCCGCGCTCACCCAGCGAGACGAGCCGCATCGGCGTGGCCGCCACCCCGCAGGCCACCTCGGCCCCGGGGCAGAGCTCACCGATCTCACGACCGTCGATGACCAGGACCGCCGGTCGGCCCTCCCCCACGCCCACGGTCAGCACCTGGTCCGGATGCAACACCAGGCTCCGGTCGATCGAGAGGTGCGGCGCCACCGGAGTCAGGATCATGGCGGCGATCCTCGGCGAGATGATCGGGCCGCCCGCCGACAGGTTGTACGCCGTCGACCCGGTCGGCGTGGCGACCAGCACCCCGTCCGCCTTGTAGGTGAAGCAGGGTTCGCCGTCGATCGCCGTTGAGAGGCTCACCATGTGCCCGGGCACCGTTTTCTCGACGACCATCTCGTTCAGGGCGACCCACCGTCGGCTCCCGTCGGCCCCCACCGTGGCGGAACGGTCGGCGCCGTCGGTGGCGGCGAGCCCCCTGGCGACGGTCACCGAGATGACGGTGCGCTCCTCGATGGCCACGTCACCGACCACGGCCCGGCCGAGGAATTCGATCAGACGTTCTGGCGCCACCTCCAGCAGGTAGCCCAGGCGACCGAAATTGACCCCCAGGACCGGGATCCCGGCGGCGTGGGCCGGGGGGACCAGCCGGAGGAACGTGCCGTCCCCCCCGAGACTGACCGCAAGGTCGGCGCCGGCCAGGTCGGCCGCCACCGGCGGCCCGGGCGGGAGGCCCGCGTCAGGGCCCCCGGCCGGCCCCGACAACAACCGGGCCACGTGCCCCTGGGCCTCGAGCCAGCCGACGGCCTCGGCGGCCAGGCGGGCGGCTTCGGGGCGCGTCGGATGCACGAGGAGGGCGACGGTGGCCACTGGAGCGCCCTAGTCCCGGTTCATGGCCAAGGCCTCGGCCACCGCGTCGTCGAGGGCCTGGTCCAGTGCCGCGCCGGTGGGGGCCGCGCCGGCTCGGGCCCACAGCAGGAACTCGATGTTGCCGGCGGGCCCGGCGACCGGTGAGGCCATGGCCCCCATGATGGCGGCTCCGGCTCCGTCGAGGGCGGAGGCCACCTCACCCAGGGTCCGCCGCCAGATCCCGGGGTCCCGCACGACGCCCTTCCCCCGGGCCGCCTCGGCCCGGCCGGCCTCGAACTGGGGCTTGACCAGCAGCACCAGGGTTCCCCCGGGGTGCAACAACGGACCAGCGAGCACCGGGGCCACCAGGGTGAGCGAGATGAACGAAAGGTCGGCCGTGAGCAGATCAACCGGGGACCAGGGGCCTGGCCGAGGGTAGGACGTCAGTGCCTCGGGGGTCAGGTGGCGGATGTTCGTACGCTCAAGGACGAGGACCCGGGGGTCTTGGCGAAGTCGCTGGTCCAGCTGGCCGTAGCCCACGTCCACCGCGGTGACCCGGGCCGCCCCGCGCCGGAGGAGGCAGTCGGTGAAGCCGCCGGTCGAGGCGCCGGCGTCGAGGGTGGTGAGCCCGGCCACGTCGAGGTCGAAGCGGGTGAGGGCGGCTTCGAGTTTGAGGCCGCCGCGGCTCACGAATTTCGGACGGGGTCCGCGGAGCACGAGCGCCTCACCAGCCCCGACGAGGCGGGACGCCTTGTCGGCCACCGAGCCGGCGACGAGGACCCGGCCGGCACCCACCGCCTCCTGGGCTTCTTGGCGGTTCTGGGCGAGGCCGCGGCGCACCAGCTCGAGGTCGAGCCGGTGGCGCGGCCCGGGGCTCAGCGAGCCGACCCCGAGGAGGGGCGCTTGGCCGGAGCCTTCTTGGCCGCCGTCTTCTTAGCCGCCTTCTTGGCCGGGGCCTTCTTGGCTGCCGTCTTCTTGGCTGCCGTCTTCGTGGCCGGGGCCTTCTTGGCCGGAGCCTTCTTGGCCGGAGCCTTCTTGGCTGCCGTCTTCTTGGCTGCCGTCTTCTTGGCCGGGGACTTCGTGGCCGCCGTCTTCTTAGCCGCCTTCTTGGCGCTCGGGCGGGTCCCGGCGACCCTGTTGGCCGCCTTCTTGGCCGCCTTGGCCGTCTTGCCGGCTCGCTTGGCCGCGTTGGACGTCGCGGCCCGGCCCACGTCGGCCGAGTGCCTCAGGATGTCCGCCACCTGTTTGGCCAGGTCATCGGGATTCACGTTCCGGGAGTGGAGCTGGTTCTGGACCTCCTTGCGCACCACCGCCACCAGCTCCTCACTGGCCTTGCGGCTCCGCTCCACCAGGTCGTCGACCCAGTCCGAGGCCTGGCCGCGCTGGACCTCGCCGGCGTTGACCAGTTCGCGCACGATCTCCTCGGCCCGGGCCCGCGTCACGTGACCCAGCACGGCGCCCGCTTCGAAGTACTTGCGGAATCCGTCGTTCGTCGGCATCGTCCTCAACGTAGTGAAACCGCTACCAGGGGGCAAGCGGTCTCCGGCGGTCAACGCCTGTTTCTCAAGGCCCCCGGCGCCGGGCCGGCCGGTCAGCGGGCCCACTGCTCGAGGACGTCGCGCGCGAGTGCGCCGAGATCGGTGGCCGTGACCGCCGGGGTCGGCTCGACCAAGGTGGCTCCGGGCCGGGTCACACCCGAGAACACCAGGGCATAGGGGAGGCCGAGGCGCCGGGCCAGCAGGCCGTCGGTCGAGGGCCGGTCCCCGACGACGCAAACCGTGTCATCGGCCCGGCTGGCGATCAGCCGGGCCATAGCTGCGTTCGGTTTACCGGCGATCTCGGGCGTGACGCCCGATGCGGTGACCACGGCCGCCAGCAGCGACCCGGCGCCCGGCAACAGCCCGTCGGGGGTGGGGTAGGTGGCGTCGTCGTTGGTGCCGATGAGGCGGGCACCGCCTCGCACCGTGTCGGCCGCCTCGGTCAGCCCGCCGAAATCGAATTCCCGGGTGAAGCCGACCATCACGGCATCGGCCGGCCCCCGCTCCACTGGGGTTGCGCCGCGTGCGGCCAACGCCTCGAGCACGCCGGGACCGGCGAGGACCAGGACGGTGGCGCCCGGCTCGACCAGCGCGGCGCCGGCCTGGGCCGACGTGACGACGTCGTCATGGTCCGCCTCGACCCCGGCCCGTTGCAGCCGGGTGACGACCTCGCCGATGGTGAGCGACGAGTTGTTGGAGGCGAAGAGTGTTCGCACGCCGGCCGAACGCAGCCGGGCCAGTCCCTCGGGCACTCCGGCGATGGGGTCACCCGCCAGCCAGACCACACCGTCGAGGTCGACGATCCAGGTCCCGCCCGGGGCCGGGGGCCAGTTCTCCGCTGCCGCTGACCCGGTCGCTGCGCTCACCCCGCGCACGCTACCGGCGACGGGGCGGCTCCGGCGCCGGCCTGCGCCTCACGGTACCGTGGCGGCGTGGCGAGTCCGGCGGTCGACGTTGCGGGTCGGACCGGGCCGGTGTCACCCGATGAGGGACCACCGGCGGCGATGTCCGGCGCCCCCCCGGGCGTCGGACCGAACGGCCCGGTCGGCGGGGGGCCGGCGGTTGGCTGAGGTCAGGTTTGACGGCGTCACCAAGCGATACGACGACGTCCTAGCCGTCGACCGGCTGGACCTGGCCGTCGCCGACGGGGAACTGCTCGTGCTCCTCGGTCCCTCCGGCTGCGGCAAGACGACCGCCCTGCGGATGGTGGCCGGGCTCGAGGACCTCACGGCCGGGACGATCTCGATCGGTGGCCAGGTGGTCAACGACGTGGACCCGAAGGACCGCGACGTGGCCATGGTCTTCCAGAGCTATGCCCTGTACCCACACCTGAGCGTGGCCAGGAACATCGAGTTCCCCCTCCGCCAGCGGGGCATCGACAAGGACGAGCGCACCCGCATGGTCGCCGAGGTGGCCACCACCTTGGGCCTCGAACCGTACCTGGCCCGAAAGCCGGCCCAGCTCTCGGGTGGCCAGCGCCAGCGGGTGGCCCTGGCCCGGGCCATCGTGCGGAGCCCCCAGGTGTTCTTGATGGACGAGCCCCTCTCCAATCTCGACGCCGCCCTGCGGGTCCAGACCCGGGCCGACATCGTCTCGTTGCAGGACCGGCTCGGGACGACGACCCTCTATGTGACCCACGACCAGGTCGAAGCCATGACCATGGGGGACCGCATCGCCGTCCTCGACGGCGGCGTCCTCCAGCAGGTGGCCCCGCCCCAGGACCTCTACGCCCGACCGGACAACGTCTTCGTGGCCGGGTTCCTGGGCAGCCCGGGCATGAACCTGGTGCCGGCCACCGTGGCCCCGGGACCGGGCGGCACCGAGCTGGCGGTGGCCGGGGGTTCGCTATCCTTACCGACATCGGCGATCCCCGAGGGGGGCAACGGGACGCCGGTCACCCTCGGCATCCGGCCCGAGGGGCTGCGGCTGGACCCGGCGGGCCCGGTGGCGGCGACGGTGACCATCGTCGAGCTGTTGGGGGCCGAGGCCCACGTGATCTGCCATCTGGGGGACGGCACCCGTCTGGTGATCCGTCAGGAGTCCTCGGTGGCCCGACCCTCGATCGGCGAGGCCGTGCGGGTGGCCGTGGACGCGGGCTCCGTCCACCTCTTCGACGGCGCCACCGGAAGGCGCCTGGGAACCCCGCGATGACCGCGGTGTTGGCCACGGCGGCCCGTCCCCCCGTCCCCGGCCGTCCGGCGCCGGGGGGGCCGGGCCCGGGCCGGCGCCGGCGGGG
>Ga0182024_10006191_pt1 | contig 26384 bp, 21 predicted proteins | sample P32metaG_FD_120480 | JGI IMG/M metagenome (GOLD analysis project Ga0182024, IMG submission 120480) | Permafrost microbial communities from Stordalen Mire, Sweden - P3-2 metaG (Illumina Assembly) | ecosystem: Environmental > Terrestrial > Soil > Wetlands > Permafrost | place: Sweden: Stordalen... | reverse complement strand
GACCGAGAGCCTCCTCAAACTTCGCCACTTCCTCATTTCGCGCCTTGATACCGCCATTGAGATACTTTTGTATCAACCAGCGCAAGCAGGGAAAGATGATGAAGAGGGCACCGTAAACTGCCAGACCGTTAAACCAGATGGGCAACGAGCGAGGGTCCATATGGGCGCTGGCGACGCAATAAATCAGTAAGGCACCAAGGAGATTTCCTGCACCCATGACGATCACCGGTCTAAGCTGCTCTTTGGTTAGTTGCGAGAAACGGTAGCTTTGCTCCATTATTGAGGAGGGCATGAAAGCGTAAGTGACATTAGTCGAGCGTTGCATCATGGAGGGGAATACATAAACCAATTGCCCCGAGGGCGTCAACTGTGCTTGTCCGGAAAATTTGGCCAAGACTTGAAATATTGAGGGCAGGTGCTCCGCCTGCTGCCCCGTATATGGTGCCAGGTGCTCGCCAACCACTACTCCCTCGTTTAGCCGAATAACCTGAGCGAGCAACTTCCATCGCTCTTCCCCGATGTGTTCATTGGGATTGCCGTCTCCAAACAAAAAGGAAAAACAATCAAGAAGAAAGCCCTGCTGATTGCTTGTTTCCTGGTCTGAGTCTGGCGGCGGTTTTTTTAGACTGATGAGGTTGCGGAAGACGAATACCTTCAAAAGCTGAAAGAAATCTGACCAGATTTTGCCAACGGTCTCCGTGTTGCCGAACCAGGAGGCAAACATTGTCTGGTAAAGAAGGATGATCGAAAAAACGACGAGAATGGAAGTTAAGAGAATGATGCCAAACGACAGCTTAACGAGAAAGAACGCTGCTCTACCCACGGTGCTCACTGCCAGCAGGAAAACCCGTTTAAAACCTTGAGCTAGATAGATATAGTGTAGGTTCGCCGGGAAACAGTAGAATATCTCCCCCGCTTTGGTAACCTCTAAAGTCGCCTTTGTGTCGCCGGCCAGTAGGTTCAACTCTTGAGTGATTTCATGGGATGACAGACCAGTATTGGCGACAACATCCGCCACCGTCAATCGGCTGTTCAGCTCTCGAACAGCGTTAAGGACGCGACGTCTTGTTGTTGATTTCTCGAGATTCGGTGGCACCTTGATCGCCTGTTAATCAGTCAATCTGATTTTAACAGCTTACTCGATTGAGCCTTTGGCAAACGCGAGATACTCTTGCCACTCTTGCCAGGTACGGTGGCTGATTCGGTGGCTGATTCGAGTTGAGCTGTCCAGTCACTGCTTCGAGCTGACTCTTCGAGCTTGACTGTCTAGTGCCCTGCTGTCGGGATCTTGTCGCTGACCGAGCTACCGACCAGATGCGAGAATATTCCCTGCAAACCGCCAAGCACTGTGCTGTGATGGATGGAGGCGTCAGCGGCTGGTTGCATCCAGATAGGGGCTGTGATCATGCGTTGTGGATAAGGGGTGCTTGGATCGACGTCAAAGGCTTTGGCTATTTCCGGATCCTGGAGAACGTCTGCCGGATTTGGAATCACTTTTTCTCCGTTGGGTCCTTCCACTGGTGCAAGAACATGCGACAACGCCTCTTCATGCGATTCAATCTTTCCCGGTGTGGTGCCGAGCACTTCGCCAAATGTCGGCGAGTCTGGAGCAGTTCTTTGCACTTCCACATAAAATGCTGCTGAATCACCTGCATTTGGTTTTACCGGATTAAATGCCACTGTCTGACCCTGGCTCAACAAATCGGCTCCTGAAATTGTTTTTGTTTGCACAATTTTGGCTAGCTGTCCGTCGCCAAGTTTTGAGTCATACCAGAGATTGGCTGTGTAGTTAGCATCAGGAGTGACCTGACCGTTGATGCGCACTTGCGGTGCCAGACCCTGCGCTGGAATCGCCGTTACGGTCTGTCCCATCAAGACCTGTCCATCGTTGGCGGCCATGTAGCCGTTCAATTTGCTCATGCTGGATGTGGCGATCGAGCGCCGGGCAGCGACCGCGGCGGTGATGCCCGGGTCGTCCAATTGGCTGACAAGCAAGCCCGTGGCAGCATCGGGGCTGCCGATTCTGGCTTGGAAATGTGTATCCAAACCGGCATAGGGAGCGGCATGTACCTTATCGGCAAAGAGATCCATATAACCGTTGTAGCTGGTCAAATCAACGTCTTGTGGTCTCAAGATAGGCAACGGGCCAGGGTTCAGAGCTTCTCCTTTCATGACTTCCATGCCGACAAAGTGCTTGGAGCCATAATTATCGGCCCACTGGTCGACACCGCCCATCTCGTTAATCCCATAATCATGCAGGCGCAGGTTTGCCGGTGTTTTGGCGGCTGTATCTTGCAACCAGCGTGGATGCGCTCCAATTGCCTGGGCTGGATTGTTTGGATCTTCGTTGGCATTGAGATATTTGGCCAGAAGATCAAACTTGCCATCAGGAATGTCGGCGACACTAGCAGGTGGAGGCGTTGTATCTTTGCCCATCAGTCTCATGATTGGACTCATGATACGGTCCATCAGACTTGGTTGTATGGGGCTATTGGGGCGATCCGTACGAACAAAAGTCTGGTCGTAGTTAGTCAAAATTGTGTGGTTGGCGCCGCCCGGAAGTGGCTGCCCATCGGGTCCGAGTTTTGGTGGAACGCTGCCCAGCACGCCCATCTCTTCGCCTACTTTAGCCTGGAATTTGCCTGGTACTGTGGCCGCATCAGCTGAAGCTTTGATCTGATTCCAGACGGCGGGATCTTGCGCCAACAAAGGCACACCCTGCTCTGCAGTGGCTCTTTCGCCTGGTTCAACTCCTAATCGAGCGCCGTCGTGGTTGTGCTCGCTCACTTGCCAGAAGTCATAACCGGCCGCTTTGGCGCGGGCATACAGTTGGTCTGGAGTGCCATCACCGTCGGTGAATGAAGAATGGGAGTGGAAGTTGCCAAATTTTTGCTCCAGTCCGTTGGGAGCTGCCGGCAGTTCTTCTCCGGCAGCGGCAGGGGTGATGGCGCGCGACTGAAATGCCTCGGCTGTGCCCGCGACTGGCGCTGCCACCTCAGGATTGCTGCGCAAGAAACTGAAGGCTTGCGTCGACAATCCTTTTACTCCATTGAATGCGCTTATTTCTTTATCTTGGATCCAGGCTCTCGTTTGTCGAGACCAGGCACCAGCTGTAGTATCACTGCTGTTCAGCTCGTAGGCCCCTTTGGCGCCGGCATATCCACCAAGGAAGTTCAAACCCATGTCGACTGTGCCAGCCACTGCCTGATCGGCAAGCTGGTGACCAAGAACGTGAGTGTCAGCACCCGGCTTTGCGGCAAGCTCGTGGGCATTCCACAGGTCTTTGCCCACGTTGATGACTGTAGGAATCATCATTCCTGCTCCCAGAATTAAGCCAAATGGGCTTTTTGCCGGAAGTATATAGCTCAAAGCGAAACTTATACCAGCGGAAGTTCCAACCGTTAAGGCGGCGTGCTCTGCAAACTGAATCGGATGAGCGGCAATTCCCCTGCCCAGATCACCGATGGCTGTGGGAATCTGGTCAAATGCCTCATGAAAGACACTGGGTTGCTCGGTTATGGTTGCTGGTTTCAAAGAAACGTCCGGTCTGTCAGCCATTGCAAAATCCTCGGGTGGACCAGAATCTGGTTATTGCCAATATCCGCCCAAGACTTTTTCTTGACAGTGCATCAGCGGGAAATACGCACTTGATTTTTCCTCCTATATGTTTAAACGATGTCAGCAGACCTAGAGTTCAAAAGCAGACAAACTTTTTTTCGGAATTCGGGCATCCCTTCCTGAGTACCTACGTGATTTAAACGAATTCGTTTAAAACTTTTGCCGCCTGCCATAGCCGAAATTAGCCGTAAAACTGTTCCAGTCAGGACTTTTAGGGAATACTCCGCGGTTGATTTTGATTTGAAAAGACTTATTCGAATTCGTTTAAATCGCGTAGGGCCAAAAATCCCATCCCTCCTTGCTTAATAATTCAACGCATGCCGATTCAGGCTTCTTCTGCATACTTTCGCGTACATTCTTTTGATTACTGTTCGAGACGCCTGCCGCTGGCTCGGCGGCAGGCGTCTGCTAGCAGGCTTGGCTTGGCATACCTCTTCTGCTATGGCAAAATCTACTGTCCCTTCAAGCTAAAAGAGAAAGATGTTAAGAAGGCTGATTTCGCTTTCAATTTTTGCCACCTTCTGCGCACCGCAGATGGTGCCAGCCCAGACCTCGCCAGCTAGCACCTTGCCAGCCAGCACCTTGCCAGCTAGCACCTTGCTAGCCAGCACCTCAAGTACTTCAAGCACGGTGACGCTTACACGAGAACATCCTGAGGCAGCGCCAATGCCGGCAGCGACCCAGCCTTATCCATCCCAAACTCAGCCCCAGTATCCACCTCAAACTCAGCCCCAATATCCAGCCCAATCACCATATCCTCAAGGGCAGCCACAATACTCCCCGCCTCAAACTTACCAACAGCCTCAATATCCTGCGCAAACCCACGAGCAACAAGCGTATCGCCAGGAATATGTGCAAGAGAACCAGCCTCGCTATGGCAACCATTTCTACTATCCGCCTAACGAAGAGGAAGAAGAACCTGGCTACCATCCATGCGCTCAGCCCTTCTATGGACGCCCCGGCTACCTGCCGCAAAATTCGCCCAGCGGACCGATGTATCGCAGCCCTGGGCTTTCCGCTCCGCCAGGTCTGATGATTCCAATCATTTTGCACACATCCATCTCCACACAAGTAGCTAAACAAGGAGACTTTATCGAGGCGACTGTAGCCAGCAATCTGCCCCTTGCCGGTGCCGGCTATATTCCGGCAGGCACGCAAGTGACAGGCGAGATTACCGAGTCTCAGGCGGGGCGCAGATTGAGCCGCTCAGGCGCTTTGAGCATCCAATTCAATTCGATTCGCCTTCCTGGTGGACAGAGCGAGCCTATGGAGGCCCATCTCGTCGGCACAATCGGCAGATATAAGGAAAAGAACGGCGTTGCCCGGGGAGAAGGAATGGAAGCTAAGGTAGGGCAATTTCTTTTGCGCGCTGGTGGCGGAGCGGGACTGGGTGCGGCACTGGGCACAGGTCTGGGAGCCATCGCTGGTGGCGGCAATGGCGTCGGTAGGGGCGCCTGGGGAGGCGCGGCTATTGGTGGCGGCTTGGGTGGACTGGACATGTTCCTGCGAAAGGGCAGAGATGTAATCATTCCTTCTGGAACGCAAATGCAGTTGCAGCTGGAAGAGCCCCTCAATCTGCCGGAACCAGGACAGCCGAGCTAATCGCCGCCCTCATGGAGTGATAAGCACGTTAACGTGGAGGGGACTACCCGGGTTGCTGAGCTCCATGCAGCGGACAATCGATGGGCATTTATTGACGAGCTTATGCAGGTGCTTGAGCTGGGCATATTGTCTGTGCCTGCCCCTGTCTGCTGACACATGTTTCGCTTAAAAAAACTAGATAAAAGCAACATAGTCTATTTCCGATCTCTGCCCGGCAGTGCGTTGCGCCGTCGCATTCGCGGCTGGGATGAGTCGCTGCAACATGCTATTTATGCTGCATTTTTGGTCTTGGACATATTCTTCATTTGCACGGCATTCACAAGTGCCACCCTGACCATGGTCTGTCTACCGATTTTATGCCTCTTACTGACGAGCACTGTCTTTCTTTGCGCTAGCGACACTATTCACATAGCAGAGACCGGTTTCTCATTTCCCATGTCAAAGTGCCTGGAGTTGAATCTGAGGTTGTCCAGACTCTGGTCGGAAGTGCAATCAGCTAACGTGCTGTCGGCCATGGGTGGTAGCGATGCGCCAATCAAAAGACACGGCAGCAGCTTGCGATTGACTTTCAAAACCGGCGGCAAAGTTGATTTACCCCTGGCAGGATTCAGCCGAGAAAGTCTTGCCACCTTTGTTTCGGCACTGTCCGAGTGGGCAACAGACGGCGACATAGACCGCCATCAGTTGGAACATGTGCCACGCCTGTGGGACTATGAAGAAGGAGAACTGGCGGGGCTGCGGCAGATATCGTACACAAAATTCTGGGAAGAAGAGTTAGCCAACAACTACAGTTTCACCTCTTACGTCCCTCTGCAAATTGGACAAAAAGTAAACGAAACTCTGGTCGTGGAAAAACAGATAGCGGCCGGTGGATTCTCCGCCATTTATCTGGTTAAGAACTCTAACGGCGAGAAATTCGTATTGAAAGAGTCTGTCGTTCCTGCTAGCGCAGACGAGAAGACGCGCGAAAAAGCGAAGGAGCACTTCAAGCGCGAAGCGGAGCTGCTCATCAAGTTGAGCCATCCGCTCATTGCAAAAGTCTTCGATCATTTCGTCAGTGATGGCAGAGACTATCTTGTCCTGGAATATATAGCGGGCCCTGATGCCAGAGAGCTGATACGCGGGCAAGGCCCCCAACCTGTCGGCAAAGTCCTGCATTGGATGCAGCAGATTGCCACAGTTTTGTCTTACTTGCACGCTCAGACACCAGCGGTGGTGCATCGCGATTTGTCTCCCGACAACATTGTGATTGATAGTAAAAACAATGCCGTCCTTATCGATTTTGGCGCCGCCAATGAATTCGTCGGTGAAGCTACAGGCACGCTGGTCGGCAAACAAGCATACATGTCTCCGGAACAGATCAAGGGCAAAGTGACGCCGCAAAGTGATATTTATTCACTGGGCGCCACCATCTATTTCTTGCTCACGGGCAAAGATCCCGAACCTCTCGCTTCCTGTCAGCCGAGCCGTGCTGGTGTCAACGTGCCGGAAAAGTTGGATCTGCTCGTTTCTCGCTGCACCAGACTCGATACCAATGAAAGAGTGGCAAGTGCCGACGATTTGGCTCAAGAGCTCAATGACATAGCCGGAGAGCTCAAGTTGTTAGCGGTTTCTTCGGCCAGCGAGAAGAGTTGAAGCATGCGCACACAAGAGACAATCGAGCGGTGCAATGATGATCGCGTTGACAGGCAACTGAAGTCTCACGAACTTACAGAGATCCTCATTCAGTACGGGCACCTGCAATCAGATCTCTATGAGCTCAATATGCTCATCACCAGATCTACGGAGAAACAACAGGAATCAGGCATTACCGGCATCGTCATCTGCTTTGTGCCCTTTCTCTTTTTGCAAGGCATATACGCAATTTTCAAGCTCTGGTTTCCCTTCGTGGCCATTGCCCTGGCCAGACCAATATTTCATCAATGGTCTGGCTTTTATGGACACGACGGGTCAGACGCATACCTTCTTGGCTGCTTTCACACCATGATTTTTGCCGTCGGCGTGCCAGTCATCATCCTGTCTTTGCTTTTTTACGGTCTTTATCGTTTGAACGCCCTGGGCCCGAGTTTGCCTGGCATGCCGACACATTTGGGACTGAGCGTTGAGGGCATCCAATTGCATCGCCGCACCATTTTCGTCTCCTGGTCCACAGGTTTGAGAAAGTGGAAAGACCTGGTCAGCCTTTCCATCAAAGAGAAAGGAAAACGCAAGCAGAAAGTGATCAGTCTCAAGTTCAAAAACCGGGCAACGGTGACGATAGATGTGGATATGATCAGACGAGCGCCAGAAAAAGAGGTACTGGCGAATGCATTAAAGGCACTGGTGCCCGCCAATTTACGCAGTGACGACCTTTTGCAGTTAGTGGAAAAGACTTTGCCGCCCACCCCTCGCTATACAGAGATCTGGAGTCAGGCATTACTTAACAAGCCGCAACGGCAACTGTTGACGGCACTGGAGCCTGAAACGAGTTTGCACGAGGGGCTTTATATCGTCAAACGACAATTAGGCGCCGGAGCCCAGGGCACTGCTTATCTGGTGGAACAGCAGTCTGGCGCACCAGATGTGGTGCTAAAGGAATATGTGTTGCCTGACCACAGTAATATGCATGATAGGCGCCGGGCTCTCAAGCGGCTGGAAGACGAGGTGCAAATTCTCAGCCGCCTCAACCATAAGCAGATAGTGCGCTTGCATGACGTTTTTATTGAGGATCACAGAGCCTATCTGGTCATGGATCTGATCGACGGGCCCTCCCTGAAATCTCTCGTCCAAAGTGGCAGAAGGTTCAGCCAAAATGAAGTCATAGACCTGGCCGGGCAAATGTGCTCCATGCTGGAATATCTGCACTCGCTCTCACCACCCCTGGTGCACCAGGATTTTACACCCGACAATATGCTTTTGACGGCAGACAATGTTTTGAAGTTGGTTGATTTCAATGTGGCCAGGGAAAGTGCAGGCACGAAAACGAACCTGGTTGTCGGCAAACAATGCTACATGCCGCCTGAGCAGTTCAAGGGCAAAGCTTCGGAGCGCAGCGACATCTATGCTCTGGGAGCAACCATGTTTTATTTACTGACCGGTGAAGAACCAGAACCACTCTCCATCTCTCATCCGGCTGCCTGCAATAATGAAGTGTCAGCATCTCTTGACGGCATTGTTGCCCGAGCCACGGCGCTGGATCTGGAGTCGAGGTACGCAAGCGCTGCTGAACTAAAAGCGGATCTGCAAGAGCTGCTGCCATCTCAAACTGTCAGCATTGCCTCTCAACCTGTAGTCATTCCTCGGGAGGACGCCATTACTGCAGACAACGCCAACGTTATCTCTACAGACAACGTGATCAGATATTCCAAGCTTGAGGCAGAGTTGCTGTGAGTGATGAATTTTTGCCGACTGTCGACAAACGGATTAGCCTGTCCATCCCGCTGCTGCGAGTTTCGACGGAAAAGGTGCACACCATATATCCCCTTCTCAGCCTTAGCATCAACCTGGGCCATATTGTAATCGGATGTGTGGCCGTAATCGTGCTGCTCTTACTTATTGTTCCGATGCTATGTTTGATGGATCAGCTGATGGTGGGTTCATTGATTCCATTTGTGGTGGGCATCCTCTTCTTATGTGCCATCTTCGTGCCTGTATATCTGCACCACACCAAGCTGCGAATCACCAACGACGGTCTGCATTTTCCGATGGCTTTGCACGCAGTTCTAAACAGGCGTCTTTTTCGCCCCTGGCACGACCTAGAATTCGTAGACGTGCACTGTGGGTCGAGCAAAGAGAACGAAATGCCGGGTAACATTTTGTCGCTTGGTTTCAAAAGTGGCGGCCACGTCGATCTTCATCTGGCCCGCATCCCGACAAAAGATCTGGCTCAATTGACGACTCAGTTGAGAGCTGGCCTAGACAGCCGGGACGAGCGCCTGCCCCGCATCGATCAATCCGAAATCTCAATGACGGAATCATCAGTGCACCCACTTTCCCCGGCGAGCGAATTATTGCCCCGCGCCTGCCTTGAAAACCTTAACTCGCGCGATTTCATCATCTCCAGCGGGCATCGCGGCATTCTCAATAAAAGTTTTGGCTTGTGCCAGACGGGGTTTGCACAGGTGGGCGACTTTATTTGTGGTGGCGAATATACAGTGCAGGCAGTACTGGGCGCCAATGATTGGCGTGCTCTTTATCTCGTCGCCGATCATGGCGGGCAGCAGTTTCACTTACACGAGCAAGGTTTGTCTTTTATGGAGGGGCAGGCAAGGCGCAAGTGCCTCTCACAGATGGAGGAGACGGCGGCAAAGTACGCTGGCCTGGAGATTGACGGATTGACACGAGTTATCGCGGCAAAGGCTGAGGGGGAAAGGTTTTTTCTCGTTACTGACTTTGTCAAAGGATTTTCCTTGCGTGATACCATTTCGCAAAAGAAGACTATGACTGAAAAGAAAGCACTGAATATGGTGCGGCAGCTGGCTGAAATATTGCAACGGCTTCATCTTTCAGATCCTCTATCAGATCCTGCACTGTTTGCCGGGTCCATCAGACCTGATGGCGTTGTAGAGCAGACTGACGGGCGTTTCTTTATTGCCGAATTGGGGTTTCTCAATGGGCTCACCGCTTACCATTCTCATCTCCTTCTGCACGACTCAGCTTATGCCGATCTACAGCAGTTGCGATCAAAAGGGAAACAGGCTTCTGATTTGTATGCGCTGGGAGCCCTGCTTTATTTTGTTTTGACCGGGCATGATCCGCAACCGGCCTGCGTAAACCACGTGCGCAGTGTCAAGCCGGCACTGAGCCGCTCGATCGATGAGTTAGTGGCGCGCTTGATGGCGCCGCATCCGCTTTCTTGTTCGGAGCTGCTTTACGAGCTGGGGGCGGTCTCCAGTCAAGCACGCATTGAAGGCAAGGCGGGTGAAGTTTGAGCGAGAATGAAATTTCTCTACCTGATGACGATCAAGATGGTAGCAAGCTTCTGGACAACATCGCTTCGCCTTTGTTCCATTTACGAGACCGTTCCTTTAATGCCGGATTAAGAACTACCGATTTTGAAGCGGGTGATTTGCAAAGCCAGTTTTTGTTGAACTACAGGCCAGATGCCAGCGCTGTCTATGCCAGCGATATTCAATCCACCAACCGCTTGGGGCTGCACAAGTTTCTGCAAGCGCTCCTGCCCATTCCAATATTTACGGCATTGGCTATCGGAATAGAGGTCTTCTGTGTGGCGCCACTGCTGCCCTGGTTGCTGATCGTTGTTTCTGGCGCCCTCCTTCCTTTAATTCTTGCCTTGCTTGTACTGGATGTGGCCGTGGTGCGAAGATCATCCGCAGGCAGTTTCACGCCGCTAGAAATATTGTTGCAACCTGACAAGATCGCAATTTCTCCTAAGGGTCTCAATTTGCAATGGTCTGGAAACTTCCTTTCATATATTGCCCTGGTCTTGCCCTGGAACCGCATTGCCCTGGCATATTACGAAGAACGTCAGGGAAAGGACGGCATCAACCGTCGATTCCTGTGCCTGCGCGATAATGTCGGCAAGGACTTGCGTTTTGATACCGCGGCTTTTGACGACAAGATATTGGTGCGTAATCTTGCCCGCCGGGCACCGTGGGCGGTGAAGGCGGCGCCCAAGATTCTCGCTTCGCAGCCGACCCAAAAGACAAGATTCAGATATTTGTGGGAATGGCTCGGGCAGGTTAAGAAAGGCAAGAAAGAAGGGAAAAGAGGAAAACCATTGTGCTCGGGGCAAGTGATCGGCGCCCGATATCAGATCGTGGAAACGATGAAGCCCTCCTTTCGCAACAGCCTCTTTCTTGCCCAGATCACGGCAGACGAAATGGTAAGCCATCAATGGCTGTCTGAAGAAAAGTCGCTGCCCCGCGTGGCACCGCAACTGGTGCGAGTGCAGCAATGGTTGTTGCCCGAACACCTTCCCTGGAAGCATTGCTACGATCTGTTTAGTGAGATAGAGCGCGCAGCCAGGAAGCACAGTCGAGCAAATCTGAACTGCATCAATCGCTGGCTGGATGTTTTTGTGGAGGACATGTCCATCTTTGTAGTCAGCGAACACGATCAAGCACCGACCTTGAGGCAATATATCGAAGAGAAGGGACCGATGTCTGAGCTGGAGGCGAAAACCACAGCCGTCGAAATGATCGATGCCATATCCTATCTGCACAAAGACGAGCCCTTGTTGCTGAAGAACATCAACCCTGACACCTGGATCCGCCTGGCAAGCGGGAAAATCAAACTCGATCGAATCAATGTGGACCTCTATCTGACACCATCTGAATTTGAATGTTTGGGCATCGACAATCGTTATTGCAGCATCGATCTGTTGCGTGGAACTCCGTCAATACAAGCCGACATTTATGGACTCGGTGCCACCATATACTTCCTTGTTACCGGCAAGGATCCGCAGCCCTTTCAATCAAGCAATCCACGAGTAGATGGGGCCTCGATTTCGGAACAGTTCAACGCCATTATTATGCGAGCGGCCGACGGCGATGTCAGCCGGCGATATCAATCAACCGAGGAAATGAAAGCAGATTTGCTTGCTCTGGCGGCTCAAGAATCTAGCCTCTTATTGCTTTAGCCCGGGCCTTTGCTTTGGCAGCTTCCGCGTGCCGATTCGTTTTGTCCAGGGCGTCGGCATAACTATCAAGAATTGGTGAAAGAGATGCGTGTTGCGGCCCGTTCAATTTTTCAGTGGTTTTGACAGCCAGGCTGAGCATGTTTGCTGCTTCCTGATATCGCCCTTGCCTGGCCATCAGCGAGCCTAACGACACTTGAGTGTTGGCGACGAAGCTGCTGTTGCTTCCATAAGCCTTTTCAATAACATCCAGAGTGTGGGCATAGAGATTCTCTGCATCGCTTGTTCTGCCCAGTTTGATGTAGCACTGCGCCAGACCTTCGACGCGAGCAAGAGTCTCCGGCTTGTGCTCACCGAGGACGGTGCGCGATATCGACATTGATTTGTAGAAAAGAGGCTCGGCCTGCGCATAGCGCGAGTCGAGCATGTAGAGCTTAGCGAGATTCTCATAGCTTGAAGCAAGAGCGATGTGGTTTGGTGGCAGCGAGTGCAATCGCAATGTGAGAGCGTGATCGTAAAGCTGTTCGGCGATCTTCTGCCTGTCTGTGCCCAAAAAAGAGCTACCGAGCGCATCAAGCAAGGTGGCCAGCTCCAGATCGGTATCGGCAACCGACTTCTCCGTCAGACTTTGCGCCTGTTTAACGAGAATCTCAGCCTGCTCGAATTCGGTGTGCCGTTGATAAAAGCTCGACAGCCTGCTAAAACTGCCGGCAATCTGTTGCATGTCTTTGACGATATTGTCGGCATAGGTGAGGATTTTCAGGCACAAAGGATCAGCCTTTGTGTGATTTCCATTTCTCAAATAAAACTGGCATAGCTTACCGGTGGCTGCTATAACATCGGCGTTGTCCGGACCAAGCACTCTTTGCTTAATGGCCACGGCGCGCTCAAACAGTGGCTCGGCTTTTGCAGGCAGGGCGCGGACATTGTACAAGACGCCCAGATTAGTAAGACTGCTGGCCAGGCGCAGATCTTTGTCGCCAAATCTCTCCGCTTCTTTCAGGGCGAGCCGGAAAGACTTCTCGGCTTGTCCATAACTGCCCGCCTGAAAGGCATTTGCGCCTTCCGTGTTGTACTGATCCCACTCCGCCTCGCCGGCTAGAGTTGGGATAGGTCCCAAGAAGCAGCAGAGCAAAGACAGCAAAGATGCCCCGAAAATATATTTAATTGACCTACTTTTGCTCACTCTGGCGCCTCGTGGGGCGATCCTAGCGCAACCCCTGACATCAAAGCCGCTGCTTTTTTTAAGATCCGTCGGGATTTATCAGGATTTAGGAGGCTCGCCAAGCGCAGCCCTGATTTCCTCTTCTGTAAATTTTGTCTGAGGTACCAGGTCTGAAGGCAGCAAATCGGTATTTGGCAAAGGTTGGCTCATTCCCTCAGCCAACATGCGAATCTGAGCGATCGAGACAAGGGGGTCCTTCATGGAATTTTCCATGGAGCAGGCGACGGCATAATGAGCCAGAGCCGGCATCGGCAGGGTAATTGTCCATTTGTGCATGACTTTTGACACCCTTTGCACAGCCCGTCCCAGGCTCATCTCCTCAGGACCAACCACAGCCACCGTTTGCCGCGACAGCCTGTTGTCTACGAGAGCGGCCATCAGCACCTTGACCACATCGTCGATAGAGACAGGGCGGATGGATTTTTGGAAAATTCCCACCGTCGGAAAGATTCCCACCAGAGGCATACTCTTGAGCCCCCGGCTGATGTGGGAGACCATATGATCGCCGTGGCCAAAGATCAAGCCTGGTTTGACTATGGTGTAGTCCAGCTCAGAGCTGCGCACAAGCTCTTCTGCGTCCAATTTTGATTTGTGGTAAGCGGAAAACATTCGCGGCCGGGCGCGCAGATAGGTGACCAGAACAATCTTTTTGATATTGGCTCGGCGAGCGGCAGAAAGCACATTCAAGGTAGACTGGACATGCACTTTCTGAAAATCGCCCTTCTTCATTTCTCTGTGAATGCCCATGCAATGAGCAACAGCATCACAGCCGGAAAATGTGAGGAAGAGCTTCTTCTCGTCCATATCGGTAATTGGAGTGAACGACGTGTTGGCCAGCTGGCGAATGCTTTCGTCGCGCTGATTGAGCCCGCGGGCGATCAGTTTTGCCTTGTGCCCGCTGGCCACCAGGCCGCGAGCCAGAGCCGCCCCTACGAATCCTGTGCCGCCTGTAATTGCCACAATCATGTTTTAATCCGCCGGACCAAGACCACTAATAGACCGCCTGGAGCGTATTTTAACCTCTTGTTGTCCATTCATGGACCAATCTTTGGCGCCGACAAAGTCGCCGAGATCTGGGATTGAGCCCGCCAATGCTGTAATCTTTTTAGCTGGAGCGGCTTTAGCCGCCCGCTCATATAAGTCGTTCAGCCTTGGAACTTGGCATCTTTTAGCGAGAAAGAAAATGATCAACACAATAAACGAATCCGACCAATCCAAAACTATCATCGCCGAGAAAATTTCCGAGGAAGGAAACGTCGTCGAATATCGCTTGCCAAATGGCTTAAAGGTGCTTTTAGTCGAGAACCATACAGCGCCAGTGGTCACGGTTCTGGTCCTTTACAAAGTGGGCAGCCGTAACGAAGGCGTCGGTTTTACCGGCTCCACTCACTTCCTCGAGCATATGCTTTTCAAAGGCACGAAAAAGCATAACGCCGACAAGGGCAACGGCATTGATGATTTGCTCACTCAAATTGGTGCATATTGGAATGCCACCACCTGGTTCGATCGCACCAGTTATTTTGAAGTGGTGCCGGCTGAATATCTTGATTTGTGTGTCGAGCTCGAAGCTGACAGAATGCGCAATTTGTTGCTGCGCCAGATCGATCATGACTCAGAAATGTCGGTGGTGCGCAATGAACTCGAGCGCGGTGAAAATTATCCTGAAGAAGCGATGGAGAAAGAGCTCTACGCCATCGCTTTTCGCGAACACCCCTATCATCACCCCACGATTGGCTGGAGAACTGACGTAGAAGGTGTGTCGATGGATCGCCTGCGCGAGTTTTACAACACCTTCTATTGGCCAAATAACGCCACAGTTGTTCTGGTTGGTGACTTCCAAGTCGATGAAGCACTGTCTGTAGTGGCGAAGCACTACGGCAAGATTCCCGGCTCTCCGAAATCGATCCCGGATGTCTACACAACAGAGCCGCGACAAGAGGGCGAACGCCGCTTTGAGATTAACCGGGCCGGAGATTTGCCGCGCCTGCTGATGGGCTACCATGTGCCAGAGGCCAGTCATGCTGATAATTACGCCATCGCTGCTCTGCGGCATATCTTGGGCAGCACCTATGAGCGTTCGAGCCGGTTGTATCAGGTTCTCATCGACAAGAGTTTGGCGGCAGAGACTTTCGCCAGACATGACGATTTGAAAGATCCAGGACTGTTCATCATTGGTGCCACGATTAATCCTGATGTAGAGCCGTCTTTAGTTGAGAAGGAGATTAGCGCAGAGTTGGAGCGTCTGGCTAAGGTTCCTGTTTCTGCCGATGAGCTCACGCGGGCTAAAAACTCCAATCGCAAAGGCACCACACTGGCTAAAGCCGATCCCAGCAGCCTGGCCTTTATGCTCGGCGAAGCAGAGTCAAAGGCTGACTGGCATTGGTTGGTGAACTACGACGATCGCTTTGACGCCGTCACCCCCCAAGACATAATGCGAGTGGTAAGCACTTATTTCACGAAAACAAATCGCACGATCGGCCACTTCACTCCTAAGGAGATAGAGTTCACACCTGAGCAGATAGCAGCGATGCAGGCTGCCCAGGCACAGGCGCAGGCTCAACTCGCCACCGCCCATGGTGAAGGACCGGCCAGTAATCTTTCTGAATTGATGGCATCTGCGCCCAGCGCCGTAAAAGTGAAAGTGAAGAAACCAAAGAGCCGCCCCTCTTCCTTTGCTTCACGCATGAAAAAGGTCGTGTTGCCCAATGGATTGACAGTGCTTCTCATGGAGAATCCAGGCACCGGCTCTGTTGGTGTCTGCGGCAACTTGAAAGCAGGTAAGTTCTTCACCCATAAAGAAAACCACAATATTGCCGAGCTTCTTGCCGATCTGTTGCCTAAAGGGTCGAAGCGATTCAGCAAGATGGAAATTGCCGAGAAGTTGGAGAACATGGGCATAGCTGCCGGTCTGGAGTTCTCTATCGACAATTACCGGCTCAGTTTTGGTACCCACGTTGTTTCAGAAGATCTGGAGCTATATCTGGACCTGCTCGCTGACGTGGTGAGAAATCCGCTCGTAGCCGAAGATGAGTTGGCTAAAACCAAAATTGAGTGGCAATCCAAATTTGCCGAGGCGATGAACAACACTCGAAACATGGCCTGGAATCAGCTCAGACGATCGATTTTTGCCGCCGATCATCCTTTTTACGAAAAATCGTTTGAGGATCAATTGGCGGAACTCGATTCAATTACCGCCCAGCAGCTGCAAGCTGTGCACCAGAGGCTGTACAGCCCTAAAGGAATGATCCTAACCATTGTCGGTGATACAGACCTGGATAACGCCCTCAAACTTATCGAAGCAAAGTTTGGTGATTGGCAAGGGGCACAGGTCAGCCCGATCTCAATCCCCCAGGCGGCCATGCCTAAAGTACAAGAGCCGATCAAAGTGCATCTGCCGGAAAAGCGCAGCACAGATATTGTTATTGCCCATCCGACGGAGCTTTTGCGCACAAGCAAAGACTTCTATGCGGCCAAGCTAGCCAATTCTGCTCTGGGTCAGGATACAATTACATCCAGATTGGGCAATGTGGTTCGCGATCGCGCCGGTCTCACCTATGGAATCTACTCGGCTTTCTCTGATACCGCATTCGGTAGCGCACCATGGTCGGTGAGCCTGTCTGTCAATCCGAAAAACGTAGATAAGGCTTTGAGCCTGGTCTCCGAGGTCTTGACCGACTACATGGAAAACGGCATCAGCGAAGAAGAGCTCTCGAAAGAGACCGGGCGAGCGGTCGGCTCCTTCACGGTGGGCTTGTCGTCTTCTCTGGGCATGGCCAGGGCGCTGACTGAATACGAGTTCCTTGGGCTCGGCGCAGCCGAGTTGGACAAAGTCTCCAAGAACTACAGCAGCCTGACAAAAGCCCAGGTCGATGCTGCTATGCGCAAATATTTCAAACCACGTGGAGCAGTTACCGTGGTGGCAGGCACCTTCGAAAAATAGTATTTCAGGTGGTGGCAGGCGCCCTCGAAAAATAGTATTTCACGCGGTGGCAGTCACCTCAAAAAAAGTATTTCCATTTGGTATCTAATGCGGTACTATTTAGACGTCACTAGAAAGTGAGAGTCTGAATGAATTCGGCCGAAGAGAAAATTGATCTTGATTTGGGAACCTTGAAACCCTTGCTAGATAAGATTTTTGCGGATCCGTCCGCAGCGCAGGACGATGAACCGTATACGGTGCCAAAGGATAATGTCAGGGAGTTGCGATCAAGTCATTCGTGCAACCAGATGATGCAGTCACAATTGAAGAACTCAAGAAGTGAATTGACCATGCTGGAAGAAAGGCACCACTATCTGGAATTGAAGCTGCAAACACAGCTTCAGCAACTGGAGCACATTCCGGAGTTGCTGGCCCAAGCGCTGGTCAGCTCTGCTCTTGAGTCAGAAAATCGCGAGCTGCGAGCAGAGAACGAGCATCTGCGCAATCTGGCGCGGGACCTGCTCAAAGAAGCCGAACGACCTTCAGTGGCACCGTTTTTCAAGCGCCTGTTCCGAGTCGGCTAATCCGGGAGCGCACGTAAAGGTTCTCAGGTGGGAGGCTGTCTATAGACAGCCTGTTCTGTGCCGCCGAGTTGAAGATCGACGATTTCGTTCAAAATCTTCTACCACTGACCGCCTATCAATGAGCAATGGCATTCTCGTAAGCTACTTTCACTCTCCCAATATTTTCGTTCTGGAAGTTATCAAACGGATCGACTTCGATTGCCAGCCAATCTGTTGCAAAATCCAATACTTCGTTATCCGAAGCCGCACCAATTAAGAGTGCCTCAAGCATCTCTCCTTTTTGTTCTCGAACAGGCGCATCCCACAATAGTTCCAACTTCGAAAGTGGACTCTTCAGGAAATCCTTGCCTTTTATAATTGATTCTTCGTCGCCGAGTTTAATCAGCTCACGAACTATGGCTGGCATCACTTCTTTCGTCGGCTTGCGTCTCAAGAGTTCGAGTATAACGTTACCAACTATCCAATGGTCTGTGGTGCTTTCCGTCCACTGCCATGCCTGGTCCACGAATTCTTCGTTGTTTACTGCCTGCATTAATTTCCAAAGCATCCATCCCTTGTTTGGATGGCGGGCAAGGCAGTCCCGGCCAATTCGAGCCACTCAGAGCGGCTTTCGACACTTAGCAAACTGCAAATGAGGCTAGCCGATTCTCCTTCCTGGTCGCCCATTTTCGCTATCGCGGCAACTGCGATGTCTATTGCTTCTGCAGGCTCTTCAAGCTTGTATTCTCGTTTTAGGCTTTCACATTGGTCTCGCCGATGCCCTTCAAACGGAAAAGTTCAAGGTGACGTGTTGTCTTGTTCGTACTCCTCGACACTCATGCACCATGGTCTGGGAGCCTTCTTTCCACCCGCCTTTTTCAGTGCGTAATTCATGCGTTGCATTTGCACAACTGCCTGCAATTTTTCGTCAAACGATAATTTGGCTCTGTCTTTGCGATCTTCCGCTTGCTTGTCGAATAGCTCGTCAATTGACTTATATTGGTAGTTCATGACGTATCCAGCGCTCCATCAATTCATGTTTTAGCAGGATCATTCGCAGCTTGTCTAAATCCAGATCTGCCGATACCACCGCACTAGCATTTGAGTGGAAGGTCTGCGCCCGGCCGGCTCCAGATCACTTATCATACGGCGCTTTTTCACATAAACAACTTATAAACAGACTGTCGATATAGTTTCTATACGGCGCAAACGAAGCACACAGCACACAAACGGCAAGGGCTTATACAAGACTGCTGTTGGCCGATCACCGCTGTCTTGGAGGATTACTAATGAGCAATCATGAAATTTCGAAGCTAACAAAGCCCCAGATTCACAACAAGGCACGTTGGGGAATTTCTCTGCCTACGCGATGCAGCGCTCGGCTGTGATGCAATCAGGCGGCGACATGCACAAAGGCCTCGTGGAAAAGGGTATTCTACCAACTGTCAGCTTTATGGAAATGTCCAACGACGTGCGCTCCGGAATACCTGCCACTGGAACAGAGATAAAAGATTTAGGCATTAAGGTGCACCGCGGACAAGGCGGTAGCACGGTAAGCGAATATCCAAACGGAGTGAAAATCGAAACTTTACCGGCCGCAGATTCTCAAACAGGCAGCATCCGGTTGGGGCCAACCATTGGCCTCTCGGCGCAGAAGCCAAACCACCTGGATAAATACGGCGAGGTAGTCGATCCTAAAGGAAGAGTGATCGCCAGGATGAACGACGACGGCAGTGTCACTGTAGATAGTGGCAAGGGCTTCTTCACGCAATATCCGGATGGCACCATCAACCGAGAAACAGCAATCAGAAGCCGTGACGGCAAGACCTTTGCGGTCATTGATACAAATACTCCATTAGGCGATCTAAGACCTGACGACATGAACGGGCACCACAAATAAAACCCGCTACTGCCTTGGCTGAGGCAAAGATCGATAGGTCATGTCTCGACTGCGGGCGCGTACTCAGATTCGCTCAGTCCGAATGTCCAGGCGACGGCTTCGTGTGCTGTTTTAGTGTCGGGCGGCACGGCGATGAAATATATGCGGTGGCTGCCGTCGGGCTCGGGCGTTGAGTTGCGCACGCGCACCATATTGAATGCGTCGCGTTCCATCGGCAGGCTATAGAGCGAACCATACTTATCCTCGCTCAGCAATTGCGCACCGCTGTCTTTGATGAACCGCTCGATTCCACACTGCTCCAGCATAATGCGGCGCAGTTCCAGATTCCATTCCATGATTATCTCTGCCGCTCTGATCGACTCCGGTTGCGTAATTATTGACGGTCTGACGCTTATTCCGTTTGCGCAATAGACGCCCCAGCCATCCGCAAATTCAATACTCGGTCCGGCGAGATTGTGCAATCGTCCCTGCCTATCGCGATGAATTTTCGTTGGTCGTTCGCAGGCAATGACAATGTCGTCAAAGGCAAGAAACGAAGGGCACATTTGCATCAGATGCTCTAGCCCATCGAAAGAATGCGGGCAGGCTCCGATTTGCTTCAACACCGAACGATATCCTGTCATGCCCAGCCGCGCATGGTCGAGGAGGCGGCTCATGAAGTAATTAGTTCGCTGCTTAATTTTGTGGGCAGCGGTTATTGCGGCAGCGTTCAAATCCAGCACGTCATTGTCGCGCAAAATATCCAATGCGTTTTCAATTTCGTTTGCGGCAGGATGATCGTATGCGCTAATTACATCCCAGATATGGCGCGGACGTTGAGGCGCCCAGCCCTGCGGATATCGAGGCATATGTGTGCCGCACCATGGTATGAAGCGCTCGTCCTCATATTCAGGGGCGGGCTTCCAGTGTTTGAGACCGAACGACCAATTCTTTCGTGAGTGATCTGAAAAGTTGGGAAAGGACTCTATTAATCGGATTAGCTTGGCAATGTATGAGTCTACTTTTGAGTACGAACGTGTCCAATCTAGGCTAGCCGAGGACTGAGTGGTGCAGGTCTCGAATATTGCAGCTGCCACGGCTGCCCTACGCGGCGACTCGAACCACAGCACCGTAATTGGTGCAGTCAGGCGGATGGCCCTGTAAAGTGCGGCAATAGTTGCATGAAAAGCTTCCCTGTCACCGCAAGTGGTGCCGGTCATCTGCTTTTGCCAGAAAAGCGCCGATCCGTCTGACAGCAGCTGTCGCTGCTCAGCCGAACCGGTTTCGCAAGCGATGTCGATCAGGCGCTTCAGCGCTAACTTCTGAAGCCGACCTCTTGTGCCGTTGGCAAAAATGAACTCATTACCGCACCATTTTTGGTGCTCCATAGGGTTCCATAACAGCTGCTCGATTCGCGGATAATCAGTCTTCACATAAGACAGCTGAATCGCTGCCATCGCTCGCACATCAGAATCGCTGTTGTGACGCACTCGCTCGAGCAGTTCGATGCATTCGGCCACGGTTGCCGTGAAAAACGGCAGCCACTTCACTGCCAGAATTCGACGACGAGCGTCTTTGCTTTTGGCGGCCACTTCCAGCAAAAATTCACTGAGGCTGAACCTGCCGGCACAGGAGTTTGTCGCTGGCTCTTTCGATCGTCCCAAAAATGGAATGGTCTCGCGCTCCAGTATCTGCATTACTGCGCTTTCAATTCCTTCGATTTCGACCTCGACAAGAAATTGTGAAATGACTTCCGATGAGAAGTCACGGTTGCATGTGACCGTCGAAAGTATCAGCTCGTGGTGGCGTTCCTCACTTTTGTACAGCGCGATAGCCAATTGCGTGCGCAAAGAGGGCTCCAATAGAACACCGAGCGCAGCGTGACTGCACACTTCTCGCTGCATCATTCGGCATTCATTTAGTAAGGAATTGAGATTACTGGTGCGCTCGATCGTTCCCGCTAGCGATGCGCGCGCAACTTCGGGCGCAGCCGCTATCAATGCCGAGCACCGCCGCAGCTTCTCGCTGGAGGACATGCGCGAACGAAAACGAGACATATCGGCAAGCGGAAGCAGCGCGCAGTTCTTCTGCACCATTGGTGGTTCTCCGTGGGGTAAGGGAATACCTGTTTCCATTATGGCAAAGGCGAATATGAAAAGTGAATGGGAATTTGCCTAGATCACCTGTAGATGTCAGGCTTTGGCAGGTACCATCCGGTTGGCTTCTCAAAGCATTCTTCAGCTTTTCTTTAGAAATCGAAAAACAAGAATCTAACCCGGCAACGCTGGTGTCACGTCTGCTTCTGCTTCTGCATCAGTAGCATCAGTAGCCGCGACAACCTCCTGCTGCATTGCGGCAAGGACGACTTTGCACTGCAACCAGTTCTTCTCGTGAGCTGCCGATGTCATCACCGTCAACAAATGCAGCAGCTCTTCAAACTCCGTCAGTTTTGCCACCTCTTCCAGCATCTCCATGGCAGAGGCGAGACTAGACCTGTCACCACGCTCAATTGCCAGATGCACCGTACCCAAATATTTTTCCAACAGCCGCCTGAGCCTGTTGAACGCAACCGACGGGGAAGGCTCGCACATAATCTGAGTGAGCTTAACCGGATCAATGCGCGATGACTGAGTCACATGCATGTTTTCAACTATTGGACGTTAGTAATTTCGAGTGTATTGGGCATTTCTGCCAAAGTTTTGGGACCAGCGACGGGAATAATGGTCACATTTTTGGCTTCACACTCTTCGAGAATTCTGGACAGAACCTTTTTGTTACTGCCCAATCGATCGAGTCTGATAACGATCAGGTTTGCCCCGCCAGCACAAGATTCGATCGCTTCAAGTAGCGCAATCCGGTGCTCCAACTTGATTTCGGCGCTAATTGTCTCGGAATAAAATTTAACCAACGTGTAGTTTTGTTCCCTGCAGAAAGCCTCAATTCTTGCCTTCTGATGAGCCAGAGCCTCCGAAGGATCTTCAGAAGGCACTACCCTTACATATCCAATTGCTTCCATGATTCAATTCCTTCGCCTGCTGGCCCATTTCGCGCTCTCCACTCTTCCCAGGCAATTCCACCCCGAAGGCTGAACTTTTTCAGCAGAAAATATACCTTTTATTGCAGAATGATGCTCGAATTCCGCAATAAAGAGTATATATACCTTTTATTGCGGAAAACGGGACCTGTTCTGCAATAAATGAGATAAATAATTGCTCTTGACTACGACTGCAGGCTCCACCGGCGGTGCTAGAGGTGGCTGGAGAGGCATGCTAGATAATCGTTCACGCAGGGCTTCACAGGCAGGCGTCCTGCCGCCCGTTCTGATCCGGCGCCCGATCCTCGATCTTATGATGCGCATCCGCCCGAGATGGTATATGGATCATGGGTGATAGCCACAAATTGGTAACCGTTGAATGAGCCTCTTCCTTTCCGCTCTTGCCTTTCTCTATGTCGGTGCCTTCTACTGGTTCCGCCTGGGCGGACAGTACGATTCGTGGGGGTTCAGCAAAGGATTTGCGGCAGCGTTGCTGGTCGGCGTGCTTGTGCATCGATTGGTCTGGATTGTTTTGACTCGGCTCGACGATATATTTAATCATCCCCCACCGATGTACACGAGCTTCTCGCGCAATCGTGCCTACGAGATCATTCGCTCGTGCATCAAGCTGACATATGGTGTCGCTGATTTATCGGCAGAGCAACAATCTGCCTTAGTGGGTGAATTAAGCGGCTCTCGAGAATTCACATTGTGGTACGTCAACATATTTCGCAGCGGCCCGATGGTGCCCAAAGGTGAGGAGCATAAGCTGTGGAGCACCCACCGGGGCATCGAAGAGTTAGAAGGACCGCTTGGGGATTTTTTCCGCTTCTGTGGAAAGGTGACCTGGTACGATTCTGATCACTATATGATGTTGAGAATCAATGCCACGATTGTCGGGCTTGATGATGATTGCACTTACATCAAGTTTAACTGCACCAACAAGGCATTTCCTCCAGTGATCAACTATTGGGGTTGCTTCGAAAGAACCGCTCGGTTGGCTGAAATCAGGACTGCCTTAGAAGGCAGATCTCGCCGGTACGATCATGATCGCTCAGTAGATGAAGACGATGATGATGAGAATGACGACGATGAAGACGACGACGATCTCGATCTGATCGCACCAGTGAAAGCACCAGAGCCTGCGCTGACCAAAGAACAATTTCAAGCTCTCTGGAAAGAGGCTGGCCAAGGTAATGCGGCGGCTCAGCTAAGAGTCGGTAACGCCCTTCGAGACGACCAGGAATACGAGAAAGCAGCCAGGTGCTATCGATTCGCCAGCGATCAGGGTAACTACGAAGCAGAGCTTCAGCTGGGTCTGCTTATGCGCGACGGGCTGGGCTGTGAGCTAAACAAGGAGGAGTCGTTTGCAATGTGCCGGCGGGCGGCCGTATATGGGCGCAATGCAGAGGCCATATATCAAGTCGGTTACTGTGTGTTAAACGGCATCGGCACCATTTGTGGTACCGCAGAGGCTTATAAGTGGTATCTGGAAGCTGCCGGGCTGGGGCATGCGCAGGCAGCGCTCCAAGTTGCTTACTTGCTGGATAAATATGATCATTTGCCAATTAGAGAGGGAAGGGGCTCAAAATATTGGTACAGGCAAGCTGCCAGGCGTGGATGTATCGATGCTCAATGGAAAATGGCGTGCTTGTCTTACGAGGGGCGTGATCTGAAAACAAATCAAAAGGAGGCGTTTCGTTGGTTTCGCCAGGCCGCCCTTCTTGGTGATGCTCAGTCACAAGCCAAAGTTGGTGAGATGTATCTTTATCAGGCCGGGGTGGATCAGAATTTGCGCCGTGCCAAATACTGGTCGGAGAAAGCTGTTGCCCAGGGTTCTGAAGAAGGAGCGAAGACTTTGCAAACTGTACGTGAGGAGTTAGCTAAATATGGACACGCCGACATTCATTAATGGACTCGACCTTTGCCAGGCATTCTTTGCCGAAGCAGTGGCTCCCATAATGAAAGACCATTTTGCAGAAGTGGCTTATAGTGCCGCTCTCATTGGTAATGGATCTGAGGTTCTCGGTTATGACACGGAAATGTCTTCCGATCATCATTGGGGCCCCCGAGTCATGCTTTTCTTGCCACCGCAGGATCATGCAAAACACAAGACGCAAATCTTCGACCAGCTTGCTCAATCTTTGCCCCGTCGGTTCAGGGGCTATCCGACTGGATATAATCCGCCCGATGAGGCGGATCATGGAACGAGATCGTTGGATTACTCTGAAAGTGGACCGATAAATCATCGCGTTGACATTGATACATTAGAAGGATTTTTCAAGTCGCATCTCGATTTTGATATTGACGCGCAGATGGAGGTTGCAGATTGGCTCACGTTCCCTGCCCAGAAGCTTCTCACAGTGGTGGCAGGAAGAGTCTTTCATGATGGCATTGGGCTGGAGAGACAAAGACAACGATTTGCGTATTATCCTGATCAAGTCTGGTTGTATCTGCTCGCCGGCGCCTGGAATAGAATCGAGCAAGAAGAGCACTTGATGGGAAGAGCCGGATCCGTCGGCGATGAGATCGGCTCAGCCATCATCGCCAGCCGCCTTGCGCGAGATTTGATGCGCTTGTGTTTTCTCATGGAGCGTCGTTATGAGCCGTATCCAAAATGGTTCGGCACAGCTTTTTCAAAACTCTCTTGCGCACCGCAAATGGTGCCGGTTCTGACAAAAATGCTGCACAGCAGTTCCTGGCAAGAACGTGAATCACATCTTGTGGAGGCTTATGAATATGTGGCTAAGATGCATAACGCACTGGATATAACGCCTGCTATGCCGACGAAGGCTCAATCCTTTTTTGGGCGGCCGTTTATGGTAATCAGCATGGGTGCATTTTCGCGCGCTCTGGTGGAGGCGATTTCCGACGAGCAGGTGCGCAAATTGGCCAGGCGGCGCCTGATTGGGAACATCGATCAAATCAGCGACAGCACCGACATTCTTTCTGATCCGGTGTGGCGAAAAGCTCTGCGCCAGCTTTATGTCTAACTAGCTTCCGCAGTCCTGCAATTATTGCTTCTCAATCCCAGTAGAGTTGGCACGGTTTTGTGGCATGGATATTGCCATCATTTGTCATAAGTGGCAGTCCAAGGCAGACAGCGGTGGCGACGATGAGCGCATCGGCCGGATCGTTTGTAAACGCTAATCGATCATACTGAAACGCAATGTGCGCATCGAGCGGAGTCAAGACAAAGTGACCGGATGAGAACAAGTCAGATGCCCATTCCTCAAGCGGTTTTGGCAACCAAATTTTTGACTTTTTCATTAACTGGGAAATTTCAATCAGAACGTAGATTGGCACATATATGACCATATCGCCGCTAAGAGCCGCTTCAAACGCCTTTCTAACCTTCTTACTGAGTTTGTCGGGCCGCTTACCAAAAAAATTGAGCAAAGGATGCGTATCGGTGACTAGTGCTTTCGGCGTCACAACAACTTGCTTCTTCTGGCGATTGACTTCTTGAAAGACTTGTTAATTGCTCTTCTCTCAAGCTCCAGATCGCCAAGAATCTCGACCGAGCCCACGAGTTGCGAGACTCTCTTCGTGTCGCCAGAGTTCACCAGCGCCAGATAAGTGTCATATGCAAGCAAGACTGCAACGGGCTTTCCATGCTCAGTGATCTCAACCGGTTGCCGGTTGCTTCGCAGAGAACTTACCAGAGGCAGAAACTCTTTTCTTGCTTGAGCCTTGCCAATTCTGATTGTGGCCGCGGCGCCTGTATGCGGCGCAATATTGGAGGAACTCGATTTACCTTTGTCCATTAGCTAATTTCGCATGAATATCACTTCAACTTAGTGTACACAATTTGTGCACACTTTTGCAAGTGGACATGCCGAATCCCAGCGATTCCGCAACATACCTCGACAGCCCGGGAAAACCGCCACCAAAGGGGTTCTTGGCAGCCGTGGCTGGTTCTGGTACGCATGAAAGATGGGTTCCATTGTGGATCGAAGCATAGCGG
>Ga0182024_10006190_pt1 | contig 26386 bp, 24 predicted proteins | sample P32metaG_FD_120480 | JGI IMG/M metagenome (GOLD analysis project Ga0182024, IMG submission 120480) | Permafrost microbial communities from Stordalen Mire, Sweden - P3-2 metaG (Illumina Assembly) | ecosystem: Environmental > Terrestrial > Soil > Wetlands > Permafrost | place: Sweden: Stordalen... | reverse complement strand
CGGCGCAAGTCCCTCTCCCACCGCCTCTCCCACCGCCTCTCCCACCGCCTCTCCCACCGCCTCTCCCACCGCCTCCGGCTCGCCCGCTCCCGCTACGGCAGCCACCGCCGCCCCCGCCGTGATCGGCTCCGCCGTTCCCGCCGCGACCCCCGCCGCGCCCACGGTCCCCGAGCAAATCACCACTGTCCCCGGCCCCTCCGCCCTCTATCATTTCACCAACCTCGGCGGCGGCATCTCCCGGGCAGAGCTCACCGGCTACCCCGCCGAGTCCGGCAGCAACGTCCAGCTCAATGAATTCGGCACACTCCCCATCGGCGCCGTCAGCGACAAGGCAGGGGAGGGGGCCGATCTCCCCTACACCGTCTCCACGCAGGGCAACGCCGTCCTCTGTGTCCGCGATCAGCCCGCAGGCCTCTCCATTTCGAAAAAATTCACCCTCCCCGCCTCCGTGCAGGATGCCCACGGCTACCGGGTCATCCTCGACGTCACCTTTGCCAATCACGGCGCGGCGCCCCTCAGTTCCAACGGCTATTACCTCTACGTCGGCTCCGCCACCCCCATCCACCAGCGCGATCTCCTCCAGTACACCGCGTTCGATTGGCTCGTCCAGGGCGGCAAGGCCACCCACATCGACGTCAATTGGTTCAATGCTGGCAAGATCCCCTTCGTCGGCCTCGAGACCCACCCGGAGCGCCCCATTTACACCGCCGATGCCGATAAAATCGGCTGGGCCACCGTCAACAGCCAGTTCTTCACCACCGTCGTCGCACCCCGGAATGGCGCCGCCGGCTCCGGCGTCTGGGCCCACCGCTTCCCCGTCAAGACCGACTCCCGCAACGTCCTCGCCCTCGAGGGCGCCCTCCGCATGCCGGCATTCTCCGTCGCCCCCGGCCAGAGCGTCACCCAGACCTTCGAGATTTACGCCGGCCCGAAGATCTACGGCGTCCTCAAGAATCTCGGCGACGGCCAGGAGCGCATCCTGAATTTCGGCCTCTTCAGCCCCGTATCGGTCTTCCTCCTCGATACGATGAACTGGCTGCACCACTGGACCGGCAGCTACGCCATCGCCATCATCATCCTCACCCTCTGCATCCGCGGCGTCCTCTGGCCCATCCAGAACAAGGCCACCGCCTCCATGCGCCAGATGCAGGAGCTCCAGCCCCGCATGGCCGAGCTCAAGGAGAAATACAAGGACGACCCCACCCGCATGAACACGGAGGTCATGAAGCTCTACAAGGAGTACAACGTCAACCCCCTCAGCGGCTGCCTCCCCATGTTCGTCCAGATCCCCATCTTCTTCGGCTTCTACCGGATGCTCGGCACCGCCATCGAGCTCCGCAGCAGCAAGTTCCTCTGGGTCCACGACCTTTCCCAGCCCGATACCGTCTTCCACCTCATGGGGAACCCCTCGCTTCCGGTAAACATCCTCCCGATCTGCATGGCCGTCAGCATGATCGTCCAGATGTCCATGACCCCGAAGTCCGGCGATAAGGCCCAGCAGAAAATGTTCATGTTTGTGCCGTTGATTTTTGTCGTCTTTTGCTACAACTTCGCTTCGGCCCTGGCCCTGTACTGGACCGTCCAGAACGTCTTCTCGATCACCCAGTTGTACGTGACCCGGAAGCGCACCGCGCCGGCCCCGTTCAAACCCGCACCCGCCAAACGCAAATCCCGATGAGCTCGCCAGCCAAGGATATCCTCGACACGATGCTGGGATATCTTGGCTTCGTCTGCGAGATCGACGAGGAGGACCGCGAAGGCTTCCGCCTCCTCCAGGTCCACACCCCGGAGAAGGAGCGCCTCATCGGCCGCCATGGCGAAGTCCTCGATGATGTCCAGTTCCTCCTCAATCGCATCCTCCAGGCACGCTTCCCCGATGAGCCCCGGGTCCAGCTCGATATCGAGTATTACCGCGAGATGCGCGAGGATGGCATCGTCCAGCGCGCCCGCCAGATCGCCGATCTCGTCCGCAAGACCGGCCGCCCCTTCCACCTCGACCCCATGAATTCCTACGACCGGCGCATCATCCACAACGCCTTCAAGGACGACCCGGATATCATCACCTGGAGCCCCCCCGAAGAGGGCCGCATCAAGCGAATCACCCTAAAGAAAAAAGCCCACACCACGTAAATAGTTCTCGCGGAAGGATTGAGGCCCGTTCGTTTGTCAAAATGTCATTTGACAAACCACACGATGGCCACCAATCTTCCGCTCCTCTTTTCCCTAAATTTCCGGCTCGTTCGTTCCCGCCCGTTTCCCAAAGCAGCATCATGACCGCCCAACTCCTTGAAGACGCCTCCAAAAAAATCCCCGTGCCCCAGGTCCTCATCAACGTCGTCTCTCGGCGGGTGCGGCAGCTCAGCGCCGGGCACCGGCCCCTCATCGAGACCACCCCGCGCATGGGATTTTCCGACATTGCCCTGACCGAGATCATCCAGGGCAAGCTCTCCTACGAGGACGCCCCGGTCGAGGAAAAGCCCGTTTCCTAGCGGTTGGGCCGCGGCTTTCGCGGAGCCAGGATTTCTTTCCCGGGCGGCAGTTCGTGTTGCCGGCCCATTGAGGTGCACCGATGCCCGATATCGCCACAAATCGCCGCGCTCTCCACGATTACCATATCCTCGCCCGCTACGAGGCTGGCATCTCCCTCGTCGGCACCGAGGTCAAGAGCATCCGCGCCGGCTTCGCCACCCTCAACGGCGCCTTCGCCCGCGTCGATAACGCCGAGGTCTGGCTTCACGGCGCGGATATCCAGCCCTACGCCCGCGCCAGCTTCGAGCAGCACGAGCCCAAGCGCCAGCGCCGCCTCCTCCTCAACCACGCGGAGATCAACAAACTCTACCAGGCCTGCACCGTCGGCGGCCATACCCTCGTCGCCCTGCGGATGTACTGGAAGGGCCATCACGTAAAGGTCGAGATCGGCGTCGCCCAGGGCAAGCAGGCCCACGACAAGCGCATCGACATCAAGCAGAAGACCGAGAAGCGCGAGGCCGACCGCGAGGTCGCCCGCTTCAACAAGAAGCACGGCTGAGTTTTTTTCAGGGGGTATCCGCTTGTTCGTCGAATAAAGAACAACCGAATCCGCTCCCCACCACCGGAGCCGCGGATGCGGCCCTCGATTTCGCTACAGCGCCCGCGCGATCATATTGACCGCCTTCAGGTAAACCTTGTGCTTGCCCCCGGACATCAGCTCATCGTTCAGCAGGCATACGATATCATCCTTCCCGCCCGGCATCAGGTAATGCGACTCGGGATTCCCGGCGAGCTGGATGTCCGCGTGCAGGAAACTCGATCCCTCGTGATGCGCCACCACGAATGAGCCGTCCGCCGTGCTCATCCGCATACTGCCCACCGCCCGGCCACGCTCCTCCCATAGCGCTACCGCCACCGGCTTTTCATCCCCATCCAGGAACCGGAGGCCCTGCGGGTCGAAGCTCTCCAGCTTCCACCGCAGTTGCGCCCCCAGCCAGCCCGCCAGCAGCAGCGCCGTGGATCGCATCCCGGGGCCGTGCGCGATCTCCACGCGCGTCAGCCCGCTCAATTCATCCAGGTACTCCGGATGATCGAATATCTGCGCCACCGCCTGCCGCATGTACAGCGAGCGCGTCCAGTTCAGGTCGCACAGCGTCATCCGCGGGCTCGCCGGCTCGATGGAAGTCCGCAGCAGTTGAAACTCCTCCGCCGGCTTCGCCCACGCCTGGCTGTCGAAGAGCAGCCGGTCCACCCAGGTCCAGAGTTGCTCCTCCGATTCCTCGGGCAGATCCCCCCGCCACCACAGCACCAGCGGCAGGTCGGAGTCCAGGTGGGAGAAGACGATATTCGGGATCAGCGGCAGCCCATCCCTGCCGAGCAGGAAGGAGATTTGCTCGCAGCACACCTGCTTCGCCCCCGCGCGGCTCAGATGGCAATGCGCCGAGATGCACGCCTCCACGCTCGCTCCCGGCGTCGCCCGGTCCAGGCCGATCAGGATCGCCCGGCACGCATGATCCTGCGTGATCTTCGAGATGATCTCCGTATTCTCCCGCATCGCGTCCCCGCCCTCGCAATACACCGCGAAATTGATCAGCGATGCCCGCGTCGCCGCCCCCTCGCCCTCCTGCCACAGCCGTTTCAGCTCCCGGTCGATCTTGCCGATCTCCACCGGCAGCCCCTGCGTCAAACTGGTAATCGAATTAGCCATGCGAGGATCACATTTTCAGGGCGCCGGATGCTGCCCCGCTTACAATCTCCTCCACGTTCGCCCGTCCCGCTCGATTAATTCATCCGCCTCCTTCGGTCCCCACGAGCCGGCAGCGTAGGTGAACAGCGGCGGCGGGTTCGCGCTCACATGCCACGCGTGCTCGATCTCATCGATAAACTTCCACGCCTGCTCCACCTCGTCGCGCCGGGCAAAGAGCGTCGCGTCCCCGCTCATCGCATCCAGCAGCAGCCGCTCGTACGCCTCCGGGCTCGCCTTGCCAAAGCTCGTCCCGTAATGGAAATCCATCTTCACCGGCTCGATCCTCAGCGCCGTGCCAGGGATCTTCGCCTGCATCCGCAGCGAGATCCCTTCGTCCGGCTGGATGCGGATCACCAGCACATTCGCCCCCACCTCATTGGTCGCCTTGTTGAAGAGCACCGCCGGCGCATTGCGGAATTGCACCGCGATCTCCGTCCCTCCTTTCGGCAGCCGTTTCCCCACACGGATGTAAAACGGGATATCCGCCCAGCGCCAGTTGTCCACATTCAGCTTCAGCGCCACAAAACTCTCTGTCATCGATTGCGGGTTCACCCGCTCCTCCTCCCGGTAGCCCACCACCGGCTTTCCATTGATCGCGCCCGCCACGTATTGGCCGCGCACCACATTCTTCGCCACCTCCTCCCCGTGCAATGGGCGCAGCGAGCGCACCACCTTCACCTTCTCATCGCGCACACTGTCCGCGGAGAGATCCGTCGGCGGCTCCATCCCCGTCAGGCACAGGAGCTGGAGCAGATGATTCTGCACCATGTCCCGCAGCGCTCCCGAGTTGTCATAATACGGCCCGCGCCCCTCCACCCCCAGCGGCTCGCTCGCCGTGATCTGCACGTGGTCGATATACCGGTGATTCCACAGCGGCTCGAAGATCCCATTCGCAAACCGCAGCACCATGATGTTCTGCGCCGTCTCCTTCCCCAGGAAGTGGTCGATGCGGAAAGTATCCCCTTCCGCGAAGGTGTTGTTCACCACTTCGTTCAGCTCCCGCGCCGTCGCCAGGTCGTAGCCGAACGGCTTCTCCACAATCACCCGCGACCATCCCCCCGTCGGCGATTTGTTCAGCCCGTATTCCTTGAGGTTTTTCAGAATCCCCTCGAACTCCGACGGCGCCACGGACAGGTAAAACAGCCGGTTCCCTCGCGTCCCGAATTGCGCGTCGATCTCCTCCAGCCGCTTCGCGAGCCTCTTGTAACCCTCCGGATCCCCAAACTCGCTGCGGTGATAGAACACCCGCTTCGCGAAGCTCTGCCACAGCTCATCGTGCACGCTCTGGCGCGAGAACTTCCGCGTCGCCTCCTCCAGCTCCTTGCGGAACTCCTCGTCCGTCTTATCCCGCCGCGCGAAGCCCACCACCGTCAGCGACGATGGCAGATCCCCATCCTCCGCCAGGTTGTAGAGCGCGGGGATCAGCTTGCGATGCGTCAGGTCCCCCGTCGCGCCAAAGATCACCACCGTGCAAGGCTGCGGCATCGGCCGGCTCGAGAGCCCTTCGCGGAAGGGATTGGTTTGTTCGTTCGTTATCGGTGTCACAGCGCCGGGAAGCGTGGGCAAAACAGGGGCACAGTTCAATGCAATAGTGTGCGCCCAACCCCTCCAGAGCCGGCCGCGCCACCGTCTTCAGTTTGCCCCGCTTGGAAATCCGGCCTTTCACCCCACCGCCCCCGCGATCAATTTCTCCACCGGCGCGATATTCCCGGCAAGCGCCGCCGGCAATTGATGCCGCGCGATGACATACTCCGCCGCGTTGAACGTAACAAACACCTCGCCTTTCTCCGATTGCCAAACCACCACCTTCAGCGGCAGGTCCAGCGCCGAGGTCGGCTGCGCGATCATCAGCGGCGTCCCTCCCTTTGGGCTGCCAAAGAGCAGCAGCGTCACCGGCGGCATCGCCAGCCCCACCGCCGCCGCTTCCGCCTGCTGGTCGATGGTCGCGAAAATCTTGATCCCATGCGATTGAAGCGCCGCCGCCAGCCGCGACACCGTCCCCGCGAACGTATCACCGCTCTTCACGGTCCGGATTCCCCGGCTCTCCAGCGTGGAAACCTGATCAGTGCTCATCTTGAGAAGGCGCTCTTCCCGGCGCCTGGCCGCATGGGATCATGCCCCACCCCAGCGGCCGTGGCAAGCTGGGGAACCTGCAAACATGCCCATCCGGGTGGCATACCCTCTGCTTAAAGGAGCGGTGGGAGTTAGGGCACTCCCAGTTAGGGACAACACGCACAGGGTTGCGGGGTCGCCCAAAAGGCGGCCCCGCAATTCCTGTTCGTCCTCCACGGAAATGCTCGCGGCCCGCCCCCGTTCCTCCTAGCAATTGCCCCCATGAAACGCCGTCCCCTCGGTAAAACCGGCCTGCTCGTCTCGGAGATCGGCGTCGGCGCCTGGCAATTGGGCGGCCCGCTCATCCTCGATGGCAAGTCCGATGGCCATCCCGAGCTTGGCCGCGACTTCTCCATCCGCCTCATCCGCCAGGCCGGCGAGCTCGGCATCAATTTCATCGATACCGCCGAGCAATATGGCAATGGCGAGAGCGAGCGCCGCGTCGGCGAGGCCCTGGAAGGCCGGCGCGATCAATGGGTCATCAGCACAAAATTCGGCGCCCAGGTCGGCCCGAATGGCGAGCGCATGAACGACGCCTCCCCCGCTCGTGTCCCGCTCTCCCTCGAGCATTCGCTGCGCCGCCTGCGCACCGATACCATCGACATCTACCTCTATCACACCGCGCCCAAGCCGGGCGAAGCCGAGCAGGTCGCCGCATTCCTGCAAAAGGCCAAGCAGGAGGGCAAGGTCAGAGCCGTAGGCATCTCAACCATGGACTTGCAGCAGGTCGAGTATCTCCACTCCCTGGGCTGCCTCGACGTCGTGCAATACCCCAAGAACATGATGGACACTCGCCCGGTGCTCTCCGCGTGGGTAGAGGAGCACCTGGCCGGCGGCGTAATCCGAGGCGCCTTCGCCGCAGGCAGACTCAGCGGCCGCTACTTTCATCAGCCCCCGGATTTCTCCCCGGAGGATATCCGGCGCCGCCTCCTCAAGCCCGGCCTCGCCGAGGAATTTGCGCGCTACGCCGCCTTCGAGGAGCTCCTCACCCCGGAGCGCGGGATGATCCAGCTCGCCCTCCGCTACCTCCTCGATGACCCCGGCACCAGCACCATCATCCCCGGCGGCAAGAGCCTCCACGATTACCAGGAAGCAATCCGCGCAACCGCCCTCCCGCCCCTGACCGATGCCGAGCAGCAGCGGATCGCCCAGCTGCGCCGGCAGATCCTTCAGTCCTGATCGCTACGCCGGCGGCGGGGTTGTCTTCTTCGCCGTGCTCTGGATATAAAGCTCTCGCAGTTGCTTGAAATCGACCTCCACCGGCGAGTGCGTCATCAGGTCCACCCCCCGGTTGTTCTTCGGGAACGCGATCACCTCCCGGATGCTCTCCGCCCCGCAAATCAGCATCACCAGCCGGTCCAGCCCCAGCGCGATGCCCCCATGCGGCGGCGCGCCGAATGAAAACGCCCGCAGCAAGTGCCCGAACTTTACCTGCTGCTCCTCCGGCCCGATCCCCAGCAGCTCGAACATCCGCGCCTGCAGCGCCGGCTCGTGGATTCGGATCGACCCGCCCCCCAGCTCCACCCCATTCAGCACCACGTCGTAAGCGACCGCGCGCACCTTCCCGTATTCCCCCGCGTCGATCAGCCCCAGGTCATCCGGATGCGGCCGCGTAAACGGATGGTGTACCGCGACCCACCGGTTCTCCTCCGCCGCGAATTGCAGCAGCGGAAAATCCACCACCCACAGAAAATTGAGATCCTCGCGCCCCTTCGTCAGCTGCAGCAGCTCCGCCACGCGCAGCCGCACCCGCCCCAGCGTCGTGCACGCCGGCTCCCATTTATCCGCGCCGAAGAACAGCACATCCCCCTCCTGGAAATCCATCCGCTGCGCCAGCGCCGCCTTCTCCTGCTCGCCAAGGAATTTCACGATCGGCGATTCCCACTCCCCATCCTTCAGCCGGATGTACGCCAGCCCCTTTGCCCCCAGCTCCGTCTTCACCCACTCCTCCCATTTCTTCAGTTGCTCCTTGCTCAGCAGCGTCGCCGCCCCCTTCGCATTGATCGCCTTGATCACGCCCCCGCCATCCGCGATCGAGCGGAATACCTTGAACTGCGACTCCCGGAAGATGTCGCTCAGGTCGATCAATTCAACTCCGAACCGCGTATCCGGCTTGTCCGAGCCGTACCGGTCCATCGCATCCTGGTAAGTCATCCGCGGGAACGGCGTCACGATCTCAATGCCCCGCGCCTCGCGGAAGATCCGCGCCAGCATCCCTTCCACCAGCGTCTGGATTTCCGGCGCCGTGATGAAAGACGCCTCAATGTCGATCTGCGTAAACTCCGGCTGCCGGTCCGCCCGCAGGTCCTCATCGCGGAAGCACCGCGCGATCTGGAAATACTTCTCGATCCCCGCGACCTGCAGCAATTGCTTGTACTGCTGCGGCGCCTGCGGCAGCGCATAGAACGACCCCGGGCTCAGCCGCGCCGGCACCAGGAAATCGCGCGCCCCCTCCGGCGTCGGGTTCGAGAGGATCGGCGTCTCGATTTCCAGGTACGTCCCCTCGTCCAGGTAATCGCGCGCCGCCTTCGTCACCCGATGCCGCGTCCGCAGGTTCTGCCCCATCTCCGCCCGCCGCAGGTCCAGGTAGCGATGCGAGAGCCGCAGGTCCTCATTCGCGATCTTGGAGTCGAGAGGGAAGGGGGGCACGTCGGATTTGTTCAGCACCGTCAGCTCGTTCGCCACCACCTCCACGTCGCCGGTCGCCAGCTTCGGGTTCTCCGTCCCCGGCAGCCGCGCCGCCACGATGCCCGTGACCTGGATCACATCCTCGCCCCGCAGCCCGTGCGAGGCCCCCGCCACCTGCGGCTGCTCCTCCGGGCGGAAGACCACCTGCGTCAGCCCCTCCCGGTCCCGCAGGTCGATGAAGATGACGCCGCCGTGGTCCCGGCGGGAGTTTACCCAGCCTGCCAGCGTGACAGTCTGGCCGATGTGCTCTTTGCGGAGTTGATTACAGAGATGGGTGCGGTACATGGAAGCTTTTAGGATTTGAGCAGGGAAGGGATGCGTTCGGCAATGCCGGCCGCGGGACTGAGAATTTCCTCGCGCGTCGCGAGGGTCTTGATTTTGACATCCGGCCACTCGTCGCCGATGAGCAGCGCCAGCCGCGCGCCCGCTTGCTCCGCCGCCTGGAATTGCTTGCCCACCTTTGCCGGCGCCAGCGGAAAATCGAGTCGCAGCCCACTGTCGCGAAGCTGCTGGATCAGCCCCAGCGCCTCCGGCCGCCGCTCTTCCTTCGCGATAACGACGTAAAGATCCGCCGCCGCTTCCCGCGCCAGCGCCGCCCGCATCCGCTCCGTCGCCGCCGGGCTCAGCTCGATCAATTGCGCCAGCGTCACATCCCCCATCCCGAAGCCGAACGCCGGCAGCGAGAGCCGCCCGTCGCTCATCACGCTCACCAGGTTGTCATACCGCCCCCCGCCCGCGATCGCGCGCAGCGTCCCCTTCCGGTCGAACACCTCGAACACCACCCCCGTATAATAAGCCAGCCCCCGGACAATCGTCGGGTCGAGCTCGTAAAACGCCTTCATCCCCCGCGCGTCCAGCTCCGCTGCCAGCGCATTGAATTTCTCGAAGTGCCCCCCCGGGTTCGCGATAAAATCCCGCACTTCCCCCATCGTCAGCCCAAAGCCCTCGAGCTTCGCCCCCAGCGTCGCCGGGTCCTCCCGCTCCAGCTTGTCGATGATCGGCAGGAAATCCCCCGCCCGGCTCTCCTCGATCCCCTTCGCCCGCAAAAACGCCAGCCACGCCTCCCGGTCGCTCACCCGCACCACAAAATCCTTTTCGCTCAGCCCGAAGCCCCGCAGCAGATCAATCGTCAGCGCCAGCATCTCCGCGTCCGCCCCGATCGACCCCTCCCCGATGATGTCGCAATTCAACTGGCAGAACTCCCGCAGCCGCCCCTTCTGCTGCTTCTCATACCGGAAGAACTGCGACGCGCTGAACCACCGCAGCGGCTTCTTGTAATCCCGCTCCCGCGCGATGACCATGCGGGCCAGCGTCGGCGTCATCTCCGGGCGGATCGCCACATGCCGCTCCCCCTTGTCCGTGAAATCGAACAACTGCCCCAGCAGCTCCCCGCCGCTCTTCTTCCGGTAAAGCTCCACCGGCTCCAGCAGCGGCCCGTCATACTCCACAAACCCATACCGCCGCGCGACCTCACGCCACGTCGCAATGATATAATTGCGGCGCGCGCACTCCTCCGGATAAAAGTCGCGAAAGCCGGGCAGCAGTTGCATGGGGAGGGAGAAGGTAGGGGGTAAATTCGAAATTCGAAACTCGAAAGTCGAAAAGCCGCGAAATGCTTTCGGCGCTCGTCTGCGTCGACATCTCCCTGGGAAGCGTTAAACAAAAAGCGGCGTGCTTACCGATCTCTCCCTGCGTCATTTCCGCTGCTTTGATACCCTCGCGTGCGAATTCGCCCCCGGCATGAACGTCTTCGCCGGCGCCAACGCCCAGGGCAAGACCTCCCTCCTCGAGGCCGTCTGCGTCCTCGCCCGCCTCCAATCGCCCCGCACCACCCGCCTCGGCGAGGCCCTCCAGCATGGACGCCGCGGGTTCGTGGTCGATGGCCGCATCGCTGGCAGGCACCTCCAGTTCTACTACGCCCGCGAGCGCAAGAAGCTCGCCCTCGACTCCGTCACCCAGCCCGGCACCGCCGATTACCTCGAGGTCGCGCGCGTTGTCTGGTTCGGCAATGCCGATATCGATCTCATCCGCGGCGGCGCGGAGCTGCGCCGCCGGTTCCTCGATTTTCTCGGCTCCCAGGTCAATGCCCGCTACCGGCAGACCCTCCGCGCCTGCGAGCGCGCCCTCCGCTCCCGCAATCACCTCCTCAAGGCCCCGCGCCTCAATTGGCGCGAGATCGCCGCCTTCGACGGCCCCCTCATCGAGCATGGCACCGCCCTCACGGACGCCCGCGCCCGCCTCCTCGCCGATCTCCAGCCCCACGCCGCCGCCGGCCAGCGCGCCATGAGCACCCCCAGCGGCGCCACTGAGGATCTGCGCCTCCATTACCTCAAGGGCAGCGGCGAAGACTTTCCGGCCGCCCTCGCAGCCGGTCGCGAGACGGACGCACGCCTCCGCCAGACGGGCACCGGCCCGCACCGGGATGATATCGAGCTCCTGCTCGATGGGCGCCCCTCGCGGTTCGCGAGCGAAGGCCAGCAGCGCTCAATGGCCATCGCCCTCAAGCTCGGCCAGGCGCGCCTCCTCGAGGCGCGGTGGAGCGCTCCGCCGCTCCTGCTGCTGGATGATATCTTCGGCGAGCTCGATCTCGCACGCCGCAATGCCTTGCTCGGGCACCTTCCCGCGCAGGCTCAGCAATTGATCACCACGACCCACATCGAGTGGCTCGCTGGGATTACGCCCGGCCGGGTCCATCGGGTGGACCACGGCCGGGTGAGCCTGATGGATGGGGCAGGCGGCCCGGGTTGGGCGGTTACTTGATGTGCTGAGAGACCAGCTTGGTCATCTCGAACATCGTAACCTGCTTCTTGCCGCCAAAGACTGCCAGCAGCGCGTCATCCGCGTTGATGTTCGTCCTTTTCTTCTCGTCCTGAAGCTTGTGTTTCTTGATGTAGTCCCAAAGCTTTTTGGTGACCTCGCTCCGCGGGATGGGGGTGGAGCCGACTACGGCGGCGAGCGTCGCGTCGGGTTGCACCGGCTTCAGCAGGGCGGGGTTTGCTTTGCGTTTTGGGGTCTCGGAGGATTTGGCCATGGGGGCTTCTAACGGCATCTGCGCACGTTTCGCAATGCCAAAGGTACGGGGAAGTTAGGAAAAAATTTGCCCCTCGGGCCCCGATTTCCGCCCCGGAGCGCTCTACCCGCACCCGAAATGCCCCTCATTCCCGCCCCTTCGGCGCCCGATTTTCCCGCCCTCGGAGGCGCCCCGCGCTTGCCTTCCCAAGCCGCCGCGGGGCAGTTTCCCCACTGTGAGTGTTGTACAAATCCTCGAACTCGCCGCCGCCGCCATGGTCGCCGGCGCGATGAATGCCGTCGCCGGCGGTGGGACCCTTCTCACATTTCCCACCTTGATCCTCCTCGGCACCGGCGCGGAGGTCGCCAATGCCACCAGCACTCTCGCCCTCGTCCTCGGCACCGCCGGCAGCATGTACGGCTACCGCGAGTACACGGCGGCGATCCGCCCCTGGCTCGCCCGATTCTCCCTCGTCAGCGCCCTGGGCGGCCTCATCGGCGCCGTCCTCCTTACCAGGACCAGCGACTCCGCTTTCGCGAAGATGGTCCCATTTCTCATCCTCTTCGCGACGCTCCTCTTCATGGCCCAGGATGCCTTCCGCCGCTTCGCCAGCAAGGACTCCCCGGCCAAAACCCACCGCCCCGCCGCCGTCTGGGGCGCCTTGGCATTCCAGCTCGCCATCGCCATCTACGGCGGCTTTTTCGGCGCCGGCATCGGCATCCTCATGCTCGCGTCGCTCGGCTTCCTCGGCATGACCGATATCCACGAGATGAACGCCCTCAAGACCGTCCTCAGCTCCCTCATCAACGCCGTCGCCACCGTCTGGTTCATCCGCGCCGGCCTCATCGATTGGCCCAAGGCCGGCATCATGACCGCCGGCGCCCTCATCGGCTATTACCTCACCGCTCATTACTCCCAGCGCATTTCCCAGCATCGTGTCCGGCAGTTGATCTCCGCCATCGGGTTCGGGATTTCCGGCGTCATGTTTTACAAGCAGTTTGTGAAATAGTGCCGGTGGTGCCATCATCAGGTCATGTCACTGAGCTTGAACGATGAGCGGAAGCCGTCCCTCGTGCCGGAGCCGCCCCCCGGCGCCGAGATCATCACCCTTGGCGCCGGCTGCTTCTGGTGTACCGAGGCCGTCTTCCTGCGGGTCCCAGGCGTCCACGCCGCCACCTCCGGCTACATGGGCGGCCATGTGCCAAAGCCCACCTACGAGCAGATTTGCGACGGAGACACCGGCCACGCCGAGGTCACCCGCATCGTCTACGATCCCGCCAAGCTCCCCCTGCTGAAGCTCCTCGATACCTTCTGGAAGGCCCACGACCCCACCACCCTCAACCGCCAGGGCGCCGACGTCGGCACCCAATACCGCTCCGCCATCTTCTACGAAACCGAAGCCCAGCGCGAGATCGCCGAGAAATCGAAAGCCGCCGCCCAGGCCCAATTCTCCTCCCCCATCGTCACCGAGATCGCCAAAGCAGGCCCCTTCTATCCCGCCGAGAATTACCACCAGGATTATTACGACCGCAACAAAATGCGGAACCCCTACTGCCAGATCGTGATCGCCCCCAAGCTGGACAAGCTCGGTATGGACCTGTGAAAAATTCAAAATCAGAAATTCAAAAGGGGCCGGCTCCATCGCCCCGCGCGATTCAATCGGCGCCATCGCTCGGAATTTTTCCCCTCCCCCCTTGCGTCTATCTGTTAACTCTCTCTTCGAATTTCTGATTTCGAATTTTCCCATGCCCCTCCCTGCTGAGCGGCAAGCCGCGATCCGCCGCACCCTCGCCGCAATCCCCGATCCCCAGGAGCGTCTCACCGTCGCCACGAGCTGGAAGACCACCATGCAGCCGCTCAAGGACCACGAGCGCACCGACGCCCACCGCGTCCCAGGCTGCGTCTCGCGAGTATGGCTCGCCGCCGGGATGGAGGAAGGCCGCTGCCGCTTCCGCGTCGATGCCGACTCCCCGCTCGTCCGCGGCCTCGTCGTCCTGCTCTGCGGCATCTACGATCATGCGACCCCCGCTGAGGTCAGCGCCGAGGAGCCCATCGTATTGGAAGAATTGGGAATCCTGCGCAACCTCTCCCCGACCCGGCAGAATGGCATCGCCGCCGTCCGCCGCGCCCTCGTCGAGTTCGCCGGCCAAAATCAATCGACGCATTGAAATACTTCGACGCGCACAATCATCTCCAGGACGAGTGGCTCGCCCCGCATCTCCCTCGGGTCCTCGGCACCCTCGATCAAATCGGCATCGCCGGCGCCGTCGTCAACGGCACCATCGACTCCGATTGGAGCGCCGTCGCCCTTCTCGCACGCGAGCATCCCTGGATCATCCCCAGCTACGGCATCCACCCGTGGCGCGTCCGGGAGCGCGTCCCGGATTGGGCGGAACAACTCTGCGCCAGGCTCGATGCCGGCGGCGCCGTCGGAGAGATCGGCCTCGACCGTTGGAAAGCGGGCTACGACATCGAAGACCAGGAAACCGTCTTCCGCACGCAGTTGCAACTCGCCGCCGGGCGCAACCTCCCCGCCACCATCCACTGCCTGCGCGCCTGGGGCGCCCTGTGGGACATCGTGCGTGCGTCTCCCATCCCCGCATGCGGCTTCCTCCTCCACGCCTACGGCGGTCCGGTGGAAATGATCGAGGGCTTCGCAAGCCGCGGCGCCTATTTTTCCTTCAATGGCTACTTCCTCGCGGAGCCCCGCCACAAGAAGCGCGAATCCTTCACCCAGGTCCCCCTCGACCGCCTCCTGGTCGAAACCGACGCCCCCGCCATGCCTCTTCCACCGGACCTAAACCGCCACCCCCTCCCGGACACCGCGAACGGCGACCCCGTAAATCACCCCGCGAATATCACCGTCGCCTACCAAGGCCTCGCAAAGCTGCGCAGCATGGAAATCGACGAGCTGGCGCAAGCCGTTGAGCAAAACTTCCAACGCCTCTTCGGCAAAATAAAAACCGCGCCCCCGTCTAACTGACCCAGGTCACCCCCGTCCCCTCCGGCTGCTTGTACCATCCCGGGTCCTCGTCCCCCTCCAACTCCTCCCGCACCTTCACAATCGTGAACATCCCTCCCATCGCCAGCGACCCGTACGGCCCGATCCCCGCCATCATTGGCAGCGTGTTCTTCGGCCTCCCCATGTCCATCATCTCCCCCATCCCCGCGCTGCCCATCGCCATCGATCCCGGCGCCAGCTTGTTCACCTCCGCTCCCGTCTGATCCACCCCGATCATGTTCGGGATGTCGTGCGACATCGCGTTCATGGTGTGATGGCTCTTGTGGCAGTGGAATGCCCAGTCCCCCGGGTTATTCGCCACAAACTCGATATCCCGCGTAGCTCCCACCGGCACATCCACCGTGTTCTCCGGCCACCGCGCCGTATCCGGCACGATTCCCCCATCCGTCCCGGTCACGTAAAAATGATGCCCGTGCATGTGGATCGGATGATTATCCATGCTCAGATTCGCCAGCCGCACCCGCACCCGTTCCCCCACCTTCGCAAGCAGCGGCGTGGTCCCCGGCCAGACCCGCGAGTTAAACGTGAACAGGTTGAAATCCGTCATGACATTCGGGTTGGGCGTGTACGTGCCCGGCGCCACGGCCCACTCCATCAGAAATATCGCGTAGTCCCTGTCGATCCGCACCGGCGGTGATTTCGGGTGGATGATGAAAAACCCCATCATCCCCATCGCCATCTGCAGCATCTCGTCAAAGTGCGGGTGATACATCAGCGTCCCCTGTTGCCGCAGCGTGAATTCATACTTCACCGTCTCCCCCGGCTGGATCGGCTTTTGCGTCAGCCCCGCCACCCCGTCCATCCCATTGGGCAGCACCGCCCCGTGCCAATGCACGCTCGTCGCCTCCGGCAGTTTATTGGTCACGATAAATCGGACCCGGTCTCCTTCCACCGCCTCGATGGTCGGCCCCGGCGTCTGCCCATTGTATCCCCAGCAGTTCACCGTCATCCCCGGCGCGAATTCCCGCTTCACCCTCTCCGCCACCAGCCGGTATTCCTTTGCCCCATCCACCATCTTCCAAGGCAGCGTCGTCCCGTTTGGAGTAATCACCGGCGTATAACCCGCCGCCCCTTGCGCCGCCGGCGATGCACCCGCCAGGACCTCCGCGCCTCTCGCCATGCGGTTGAGAAACGCGGAGGCCGAGGCAAGCGCCGCAGCGCCGGAGAAGAATTTGCGTCGTGTGATCATAAGCATGTTAGTGAAGCACTTGCCGGGGTTCGCCCGTTGATAAATTCCCGCCGCCGCCGCCGATTGCCCGCTCCAGCTCCGCCCGCGCGATCCAATAGTCGCGCAACGTCTGGATATAACCCTGCCGCGCCGCCAGCTCGTTCTGTTTTGCGAGCACAAGATCGTAACCGCCCTTCAGCATCGCGTTATACTGCGTCGTCGTAAGGTCGAGGATGCGCTTCCGCTCCGGGCATAATTCGTCCCTGTAATAAAGCGCGAGATTGCGCTGCTCCTCCGCCCGGGCCGCCGCTTCCCGCACCTCGGAGCGGATTTCGATCGCCTCCGCTTCCACCCTCCGCTCCACCTCCCGCAGTTGCGCGTCCAGCCGCGCAACCCGCCCCTGGCCACGATTGAAGATCGGCAATTCCAGCCGCAGCGTCGGCCCTGTGATCCGCTGGTTATCCGTCTGGTTCTCCGTATCCACGCCCAGCTCCACCGTCCCCGCATACCGGTACGTCCGCGTGATCCCCAGCGCCTGCACCACGCCGCGCCATTCCGCCTCCGTCGCCGCGAGATCCAGCCGCCGCGAGATCGCAATCGCCTCCAGCCGCCGTTGCGGCGGTTCCGTCGAGGGGAGGGGAGGCAATTCATCCGCCGCCTTCCACCCCAGGTCATCTCCCCACAGGCTCATCAGCCGGTTCAGCTTTTCCCGCGCCGATTCGATCTCCAGCTCCGCTGCCATCACATCCACCTTCGATTGCGACGTCGCCGCCTCCTCATTCGCAAGCTCAAGGTCCGAGATATTTCCCGCCGCATGCAAGCGCCGCGTGAGCTGCATCGCCGCCGCGCTCGCTTCATCCACCGCCTTGGTTGCCGCCAGCGATTGCTCCGCCTCTTGCAATTGATAAAACGCGATCTTCGTATCCGCCGCCAGCTTCAGCACCGCATCCCCCACCTCCAATTCCGTCCGCGCTAGCTCCTGCGCCGCGACCTTCTTCCTCAGCGGCAGCATGATCAAGTCCAGGAAGTCCTGCGCCACCGATAACTCCAGGTCCGTCCCTCCCGGCGGCTTGTCGGGAAAACGCGGGCTCGCTTCGAATGCCGGGTTCTTGAGCAGCCCCGCTTCGATCAGGTCGGCGTTCGCGATCCCGATCTTCTCAAACGTCGCCTGCAGCTCCCGGTTGTTCAACAGCGCGATTCGCACCGCCGTATCCGCCGTCAGCGTGCGCCGCAGCAACCCGTGCACCGCCTGCGCCACCCGCTCATCCGTGCCCGCATCCTTTCTCCACTCGATCTGCTGCCCGGTCCGCTCCTTGATCGCGCTCTGCAAGCCCGATATCGATTGCCCCCGCGCGGATATCGCGATGCCGAGCATCGCGCAGCAGCGCCGCGCCGCGCGCGCATTGGAATTGGAAAATTTCATTTCAAGGAGTTCGTCCAGTCGCCGCGTCGCCAGCGGCATCGGTGCACGTTGCAGCGTGCGCGAAGGATCAAAGCCGGAACGAGCGCCCGGCGAACCCCGGAGAAATCCGGGCATCCGGCGCTCAGGCCAGGAAAGGCGGAGCGTGCGCCTGCAAGCTCCGCTGGAGCACCACTGCGACAAAAGATCCCGGCGGCCCTCGTCCGCTCGCCGCACCCGCGGTCCACCGCACCGCCGGGGCAACCAGCGCCTCCTGCGCCCCATACTCCACCATCGCAAAAAATGGACTCGCCGCCTGGAAGCACTCCCCCCCCTCCGACGTTACCTTCAAACGCCGGCAGCAATCCCCCATCGTCGATGGCGCCGGCTTCCCCGCGTGCGCGCAATGAGGACACCCCGCCACCGTCGCCGGGCGGCTCGCCAATTGCGCCAGCGCGCAGTGGTTCGTCAATACAAACCACGAGGCCACGCAGAGCAGCGCGAACGCCGTCCGGATCGTCCCTCGCTTCAAGGCCCTCATGTGCGTCTGCTAAGTCGTTTCCCGCCCACTGTCAAGACTCGCCGCTCCGCACTACCCCCTCCGCGATCCGCCGCACGATCTCCCCCGCCGCCGCGAACCCGAACGCCCCCGTCACAAAGCTCGCCGCGCCAAACCCGCTCGCGCAATCCATGTGCAGATTCGACCCCGGCTCCGCCGTCTCGCACACATCCCCGTTCGACCACGGGTACACCTGCGGCTCCGACGAGTAAACCGCCGCGACATCCATCGTATGCCCCTTCCCCGCGGGCCAGCCGTGCGACCGCCGCAGCTTCTTGCGCACCAGCCGCAGCAGCATATCTCCCGATGTCGCGCCCAGGTCGCCCACCCGCACCCGCGTCGCGTCCCGCCGCCCGCCCGCTCCGCCGATCGTCACCGTCTCGATCCCCAGCTCCCGCGCCCGCGCGATGATCAGCGCCTTCGGCGTCATCCGGTCCACCGCATCCGCCACAAAAGTATACCCCCCATGGATCAGCTCCCCCGCGTTGCTCTCCGTCAGGAAGGCATGGTGCCGCGTCACCTCGCACCCGGGATGGATCCGCCCCACCCGCTCCGCCAGCACATCGATCTTCGGCCGCCCATATTCCCCCTCCAGCGCCGGCACCTGCCGGTTCGTGTTGGTAATGCAGACATCATCCATGTCGATCAGCGTCAGGTGCCCCACGCCCGACCGCGCCAGCGCCTCCACCATCCAAGACCCCACCCCTCCCACCCCGATCACGCACACATGCGCCCGCGCCAGCTTCTCCAGCGCCTCCCGCCCATACAGCCGCGCCACCCCGCCGAAACGGTCGGGATCGACGGAAGCTGGGATCGGCATTGGGGTCGGCGAGGCGGGCATGGGATGGATGGAAAGTTAAAGTGCCCGGCCCCGCGCGCGATTTGCAATTTCAGCGAGTCCGATTGCCGTCCGGGAATCGTACTGAACCCATATATGGCAATCAATGCTTACGCCGCAACGTCCGCCGGAGGCCTGCTGGAGCCCTTTTCCTACGACCCCGGCCCGCTCGGCCCCCACGAGGTGGAGATCGCCGTCACCCATTGCGGCATCTGCCACAGCGACCTCTCCATGCTCAATAACGAATGGGGCATGTCGCAATACCCACTCGTCCCCGGCCACGAGGTCATCGGCACCCTCGCCGCGAAGGGCGATGCCGTCACCGGCCTCCAGCTCGGCCAGCGCGTCGGCCTCGGCTGGCAATCCGGCTCCTGCGCCCGATGCGAGTGGTGCCGCACCGCCCGCCAGCAACTTTGCGACCAGGAGGAGGGCACCATCGTCCATCGCCATGGCGGCTTTGCCGACCGCGTCCGCGCCACCGCCGATTTCGTCCTCCCCATCCCCGGCGCGCTTCCCTCCGCCGAGGCCGCGCCGCTCCTCTGCGCCGGCAATACCGTCTACAGCCCCATCATCAGGCATGCCGTGAATGGGAACATGCGCGCCGCCGTCGTCGGCATCGGGGGCCTCGGCCACATCGCCGTGCAATTCCTCTCAAAGATCGGCTGCGAGGTCACCGCCATCTCCTCCAGCCACTCGAAGGACCGCGAGGCGCGCGCCTTCGGCGCCACATCCTTCATCGCGACCAAAGCGACCGACGAGCTGAAGAAAGCCGCCGCCAGCTTCGATTTCATGATCAGCACCGTCTCCGCCAGCCTCCCATGGAATGATTACCTCGCCGCCCTCCGCCCCCAGGGCGTCCTCGTCATCGTCGGCGTGCCGGACGCCGAGATGCCCATCAACGCGTTCGGCTTGATCGCCAAGGAGAAGTCCCTCGCTGGCGGCCGCGCCGGCGGCCCATGGGATATCTCCCGCATGCTCGATTTCGCCGCCCGCCATCAGGTCAGGGCGCAGGTCGAGAAGTACCCCTTCGCCCAGGTCAATGACGCTATGGACCGCCTGAAATCAGGCAAAGCCAGGTACCGCATCGTCCTCGAGGCGTGACGCCCGGCGCCCTCCTACAGGATCGACCGCAACAACCCGCCCTCCACCCGCACCGCCGCCCCGTTGGTCGCGGCCGAGATCGGGCTGCACAGATAAGCCACCATCGACGCAATCTCCTCGGTCGTCGCAAACCGCTGCATCAGCGAGCCCGGCCGCATCGTCTTGAAGAACTCCTCCTCCACCTGCGCCGCCGTCATACTCTTCGACTCCGCCAGGTCCTTGACGAAAGCCTCAACCCCCTCGGACCGTGTCGGCCCCACCAGCACGGAGTTCACCGTCACCCCCGTCCCCGACGTGGTCTCCGCCAGCCCCCGCGCCAGCGCCACCTGCATCGTCTTCGTCACGCCATAATGGATCATCTCCGTCGGGATATTCACCGCCGATTCGCTCGAGATGAACACAATCCGCCCCCAATCCTCGAACCGCATCCGCGGCAGATAGTGCCGCGATAGCCGGACCCCGCTCATGAAATTCGTCTCGATGATCGCGTCCCAGTCGTTGTCGCTGATTTCCTCGAACGCCTTCGGCTCATAAACTCCGAGGTTATTCACCAGGATATCGAGCTCGGGAAAGAGCCGCGTCGTCTCCGTCGCCCCCTGCGCTGTCGAGAGATCCAGTGCCAGCGGCGTCAGTTGCGCGTTCGGGTGCGCCGCCAGGATTTGCGACGAGGCTTCGCGCACCCGCGCTTCGGTGCGCCCATTGATGATGACGCGCGCCCCTTCCGCCGCGAGGGTCTTCGCGATGCCAAGGCCGATGCCCGCGGTGGAACCGGTGACGAGGGCGAGTTTGCCGGTAAGTTGGAGGTCCATACGGATCGTATTTTAGGCGCTTGCGCGCGAATTGCGGTCAAAAAATTCTTTTTTTCGCACCCCGCAAAATTGCACGTTAAAATCGTAAAATAATTTGAAAGCAAAACACCCTCAATTACATATACGCAGCAATCGCCGGGATGATCGGCCGCGGGCCATCGCCTCCCAGCGTCGCGCTGATCGCTTCCAGCCGCCGGATCAGGTCCAGCACTTCACGCCGCGCATATGGCCCGCCCGCCGCTTCGCAAAAATGCGTCCGGCATGCAAACGGCCGGTCCGCGTAGATCAGGCAACGCCCGGTTCGCGCCTCCAGCATCGGGCACGCCCCGTCCGCCGGCTCCGGCAGCCGCGTGCGCCCCGTCGCCCGGAAGGCTTTCACCGCCAGCACCGCCTCCGCATCCGTCAGCCATGGCGTCTGGCCCGTGTGGTGAAACTGGCAGCACTCCGTCCGCCGGATGCAATTCCGCTCCACCGGCCGCGCCGCCAGGTCGGCGTATACTTCGCGCACGGCGGCGATCGCGGTGGCGGCGCGCTCGTCGCGCGGCGATTTGAATGCGGGCATTTTTTTGGGGTCTCGTGCGTTTATATACGTTCCTGCTCAGCGCACTAATCCCAGTGAAAGGGAGTGCGCGCCAGCGTTTTCCTGCTCAAGATGGATCCGATGCAAAACCCGATCGGCCACCCGGTCATCGTCAACGGCGCCGGCCCCGTGGGCCTTACGATGGCCTGCGAGCTCGCCCGTCATGGCGCCCCGGTCCGCATCTTCGATAAGAACACCGAGCCCTCCCCCCAGTCGCGCGCCCTCGCCATTTTCCCCCGCACGCTCGAGGTCTTTTCCACCATCGGGATGCTCGACCAGGTGCTCGCGGAGGGCCAGCCGCTTCGCGCGATCTCCATCTATGGCGATTCCCGCCGGCTCGCCCACATGGACTTCGAGAGCATCGACAGCCCATACCGCTTCGTGATCTCCCTCCCGCAGAGCCGCACGGAGCGCATCCTGCAGGCCCGCCTCGAGGCCCTGGGCGTCCAGGTCGAGCGGCGGATGGAATTGACCGGCATCGAGCAGGAGCCCGATTCCGTCCGCGCCCGGTACCGCCGTGCGGATGGCTCGTCGGAGACCGTCGAGGCCGCGTGGGTCCTCGGCTGCGATGGCGCCCACAGCGCCGCGCGGCACCTCCTCGGCATGACCTTCCAGGGCGCGCCGTACGATGAGGAATTCCTCCTCGCCGACGTCAAGGTCGAGAGCGATCTCCCTACCTCCGAGGCCCACCTCTTCACCGCCAGCGAAGGCATCTTCGCCTATTTCCCCTTCCGCGGCGGCCGTGGCCGCCTCATCGCCATCCAGCAGCCCGGCACCCTGCACATAGGCGCCGAGCCGACCCTCGAGGAGATTCAGGAGCTCGTCCGCCGCCGCTGTTATCACCCCATGCGCGTCAGCGATGCGGTCTGGAGCGCCTGGTTCCGCGTCTCCCACCGCATGGTGCAGCATTACCGTGGCGGCCGCGTCTTCCTCGCGGGCGATGCCGCCCACATCCACAGCCCAGCGGGAGGGCAGGGGATGAACACAGGTATCCAGGACGCGTTCAATCTCGCGTGGAAGCTCGCGCTCGTGCAGCGCCGCATCGCCACCTCCGCCATCCTTGAGAGCTACGAGGCCGAGCGCATGCCCGTCGCCCGTTCTGTCGTCAATCTCACCGACCGCATGACCCGCGCCGCCACCGCCCACAATCCCGCCGCCCAGCATCTCCGCGATCTCCTCGTCCCGATGCTCACCGGCATCCCTTTCGTGAAGGAGGCAATGGCCGAGCGCCTCGCCGAGGTCGCCATCGATTATCGCGGCAGTGCCTGGGTAGAGAATCACGGCTTCGGCCCCGTCCGCGCCGGCGACCGCGCCCCCGATGCCCTCCTCTACGACCGCGCCGCCCGCGTCGAGCGCCGCATCTTCGATCTCCTGAAAACCCCCGGCTTCCTCCTCCTCGCATTCGAAGGCTACGAGCCCGGCCGCTCCGCCGAGGGCCTCCTGGGCGGTCTCCCCGGCGCCGCTTACCGCATCACCCGCCCCGGCCAGGAGGACCCCCCCGGCTCCCTCGAGGATCGCGATTGCCTCGCCCGCACCGCCTACGGCATCGCCGAAGACGGCCAGTACATCCTCATCCGTCCCGATGGCTACATCGGCTACCGCGGCGAAAACGCCGCCGCCCTGGCCGCCTACCTGGAGCGGCTAACGGGCGCGCCGTAACTCGGCGAGGGCTTGGGGCCCTCATTCCGCTTCACAGCAACAGATCCTGCGCCGTCACCGTCTTCTGCTCCCGCGCGCCCAGCACCTTGGCTTGGGCGGTTACCGCCTCCGCACTTTCGTCAAACCGGTACCCGTAGCAATTCGGGCAGGTTGCCACCCGCTCCGCCACGATCGAATCGCATCCTTCGCAAACCTTGTACTGGTGGGGGGTTGCGATGATTTCTGCGGCCTTTTTGGCGCGGTCCTGGAGCGTTTGCATGGTTTTACCGGGGCGCAAACACTACGCCCTTGAGGCGCCGAATGCAAGAAAGGAGAATAAACGCGGCGCTCCCGGATTTTCCCCTCAGCGGAAAGCTTGCGGCGACGCCGGCGAGCTAGTTTAAGCTTCCGGGCATGAAGCGTGCCGTGTTCCTATTTGTCGGTGTCATCCTGGCCACCGGTTGCCTCGCGGGGGACCTGCCCAAGACCAAGGACGACTTTCTTACCGCGGTGAGGAAGGCCTACGAGGAGCAGGACGTGAAGCGGGTGCATGAGCTCACCTGGGAGCAGGGGATGTCGGCCTTTGACCACAACCAGCAGCAGCAGATGCTCGACATGATGGTTTACAATGGCGGCGTCGATTCCATCGTCTTCCAGCCTCTGCCGCCGGATTTCATGGATATCCCAGTCGCCTGGGGCCGCCGCATCGAGCCCACGCATGCCGCGGATGGCATCATCACCGTAAACCTGAAGCCGAGCGACAAGAACTCCAACTCCGCCGTTTCGATGCCCTACGCGCTCATCAATGGCGCCTATTACCTCGTCACTAGCAAGACCACCGACCTCGGCTGGAAGGGCCCGCAGGACCAACCCGTCACCGTCGCCGTCGCCGGTCCGGGCCAGGAGAAAGTAAAGATTCACGTGCAGTACAACGCCAGCGGCGTCGACCTGGAGCGGGACCAGATTTCCCCCTCCAATTCCTTCCCCGCCCAATACCTCACCCTCGTCACCGTCACCAGCGATACCGATGATGCCAGCGTCACCCTCCGCTTGCTAGATGGAAAGGGGAATGCCTTCTACGAATCGAAGCCCCTCAAAGGCAAGGGCCGGCTCCAATACCACAAAGGCGACACCACCCCTCAATAAATCACTTCGCCACTCCGCCTCCGGGGGCGCAATCCGCCGGATCAAAGCGATTCAATTGCAAGGACGCTGGTTGACCTTCCCGCGATTAATGGCATCGTTTCCGCTCCGGGTTCGACGTGAGTGCGACCGCCCCCTGATTTACCTTCCTCCATGGCTTCTCCGCGGAATTTCTTACTCCTGACGTTGCTTCTTGCCGTCTTCTGCGTAAGGGCGCATGCGGCCTCCGAGCCCAGGGCATCTCTGCCGGAGAGTATCCGGGTCATCGACCGCAAGCAGGTCCGCGCCGTCCAGGCCTTGCGCAAGGAGGACCTTGGCAGGGAGATCGAGTTTCAGATCGCCCTCCGCATGCGCGATTACCCGAAACTCCTCGCCCGCATGGCCACGGGGGAACTGGTCCCCCACGCCGAGATCGAAGCCCGTTACCTGCCCCTGCCGGCGGACTACCAGAAGGTCGTCGATTGGGCGAAACGCGAGGGCCTGACGATCACCCAGACCGACCCCAGCCGCCTCGGCCTCTTTGTAAAGGGCACCGTCGCCCTGGTGCAGACCGCGACCCGCGCGCAATTCGCGGAGGTCACCGTCTCCGAGGGCACATTCACATCCGCCATTACCCCCCCCACGATCCCCGTCGCGCTGGCAAACGTGATCCTCGGCGTCAACGGCCTGCAGCCCCACATCCATCCCCACCACATCGCGACCATCCAGCCGCAGACGGCCAATGCCCCGCCTTATCTCGTGAAGGAGATCCTCGGCGCTTACGGCGCCACCAATCTCGGCGTCACCGGGAGCGGAGAGACGATCGCCATCCTCATCGATACCTTCCCGAATTCCAGCGACGTCACCGCTTTCTGGAACCACAACAACATCCCGCAGAGCCTCTCGAACATCGCCGAGATCGCCGCCGTCACCAAGTCCCGCGACCCCGTCAGCGGCGAGGAGACCCTCGATACGGAGTGGAGCAGCGGCATCGCCTCCGGCGCGAATATCCGCATCTACGCCTCCGCCGACCTTTCCTTTACGGACATCGATAAGGCGTTGGAGCGCATTATTTCCGATTTGCCCAATCAGCCGACGATGCACGAGCTCTCCATCAGCCTCGGCCTCGGCGAGACGGAGGTCTCCTCCAGCCAGAAGACGACCGATTCCCAGTACTTCTCCATGATCGCGGATTACGGCGTCAGCATCTTCGTCTCCTCCGGCGATGATGGCGCCGTGACGGACGGCACGCTCCAGCCCTCCTATTTCTCCAGCGATCCCAACGTGACCGGCGTCGGCGGCACCTCGCTTACTCTCTTCAGCTCCGGCGCCGTGGAGACGGAGACCGCGTGGGCCGGCAGCGGCGGCGGCATCAGCCAGTTTTTTGCGCGCCCCGGCTGGCAGGTCGGCACCGGCGTCAACTCGGGCACCATGCGCCTCGTGCCCGATGTCTCCTGTCCCGCCGACCCGAATACCGGCGCCTATGTATATTTGAACGGCACGGTCAAACAGATCGGCGGCACCAGTTGGGCCGCGCCCACCTGGGCCGGTTTTTGCGCGTTGATCAACCAGGCCCGCGCCCAAGTCGGCCTCGGACCGCTTGGCCTCCTCGGCCCCAGGATTTATCCCCTCGTCGGCACCGGCGCCTTCCGCGATATCACCTCCGGCAATAACGGCGGCTACCCCGCCACCGTCGGCTACGACATGGTGACCGGCCTCGGCTCCCCCATCATGAGCGCCTTGCTCCCCGCCCTCACGACCGGCGGCAGCACCATCCCGCAGACCACCTCGTTCACCCCCGTCGCCGGTCCCCCCGGCACCGCCGTCTCCATCAGCGGGATCAATATGGATCGCGTGACCGCCGTGGACTTCAACGGCACCGCCGCAACCTTCGCCATCGTTTCTTCCACCCTCATCAGCGGCACCGTTCCCGCCGGCGCCACCACCGGCCCCATCACGCTCGTTTCCGGCAGCGCCAGCAGCCAGAGCGCGATTGCTTTCGCCGTGGTCCCCCTGCCCACCAATGACAATTTCGCCAGCGCCACCGCGATCAGCGGCACCGCCGGCCAGGTCATGGGGAGCAATCTTGCCGCCACCGTCGAGCCCGGCGAGCCCGATCTCGGT
>Ga0182024_10006189_pt1 | contig 26387 bp, 20 predicted proteins | sample P32metaG_FD_120480 | JGI IMG/M metagenome (GOLD analysis project Ga0182024, IMG submission 120480) | Permafrost microbial communities from Stordalen Mire, Sweden - P3-2 metaG (Illumina Assembly) | ecosystem: Environmental > Terrestrial > Soil > Wetlands > Permafrost | place: Sweden: Stordalen... | reverse complement strand
CGGACGCCACGCACGATCTCCCTGGGGCTGGTGAGGCGCTCGCGCAGCGCGTCGCCAAGCAACTCCAGATCGGTCGGTTCGGGCCTGGCAAGCCACCTGGGGGGCGCCGACGGCGGGGCTGGCGCTTGCGCCGCGGCCGGCAAACCAAATCTGGCGTCCATGTGCGAAGATGCGGTCGAGGCACATGTAGATGTAGGTCCATGCGCCCATGTTCTGCGGCTCTTCCTGGCACCAGATCAGTTTGGTGGCGGGGGCGTAGCGGGCGAGGAGATCGAGGAGGAGTTTCTCATCGAGGGGATAGAGCTGCTCGAGGCGGATGATGGCGGTATTGGCGATCTTGCCGGCATCGCGGCAGGCGATGAGGTCGTAGTAGATCTTGCCGCTGCAGAGGATGACGCGATCGACGGCGGCGGGTTTGCCTGCGAGGGAGGGGGTGCAGATGATCTCCTGGAAATGGCCGCCGGTGAAATCGGCGATGGAGGAGACGGCCTGCTCCGAGCGCAGGAGGCTCTTGGGGGTCATGATGACGAGGGGCTTGAGGAAGCTGCGGCGGACCTGGCGGCGGAGGAGGTGGAAGTACTGGGCGGGGGTGGTGGCGTTGCAGACCTGGATGTTCTCCTCCGCGCAAAGCTGGAGGAAGCGCTCGAGGCGGGCGCTGGAGTGCTCGGGGCCCTGGCCTTCGTAGCCATGGGGGAGAAGGAGGACGATGCCGCAGGGGCGCTGCCACTTGGACTCGGCGGAGGCGAGGAACTGGTCGATGATGACCTGGGCGCCGTTGACGAAATCGCCGAACTGGGCCTCCCAGAGGCAGAGCATCTCGGGGAAATCGAGGGCGTAGCCGTAATCGAAGCCGAGGACGCCGGCCTCGCTGAGGAGGGAGTTGTAAACGCAGAAGCGGGCCTGATCCGGGCTGATATTGAGGAGGGGGATGTAGCGGTCGCGGGTGACCGAGTCGTAGAGGACGGAGTGGCGCTGGGAGAAGGTGCCGCGGCGGGAATCCTGGCCGCTGAGGCGGACGGGGGTTTTCTCCGCGAGGAGTGTGCCGAAGGCGAGGGACTCGGCGAAAGCCCAGTCGAACGGGCCGCCGTTCTTGAAGACCTGGGCGCGGCGGTCGAGGACTGTGCGCTTGACCTTGGGGAGGACGCGGAAGCTATCGGGGACGGTGGTGAGGGCCTGGACGACCTGATCGAGGCGCTGGATGGGGACGCCGGTGGGGACGGGGACGTGGGAGTAGCTGGGCTGGAAGACGGCGGTCGAGCCGGTGAAGCTGGATTTGTCCTTCTGGCGCTCGGCTTCCTTGACCGCCTGGAGGGCCTGGTCGAGGCGGGACTCGAATTCGTGCTCGAGGGCATCGGCTTCCTTGTCGGTGAGGACGGCGGTCTCGATGAGGCGCTTGCGGAAGATGGTGGCTACGGAAGGATGGGCGGAGATCTCCGAGTAAAGGGAGGGCTGTGTGAAGAGGGGCTCGTCGGCCTCGTTGTGGCCATGGCGGCGGTAGCAGTACATATCGACGACGACGTCGCGCTTGAACTGCTGGCGGAACTCGAGGGCGAGCTGGGCGCACCATGAGACGGCGAGGGGGTCGTCGCCATTGACGTGGAAGACGGGGGCCTCGATCATCTTTGCCACATCGGTGGCATAGATCGAGGAGCGGGCATCGGCTGGGAGGGTGGTGAAGCCGATCTGGTTATTGATGATGATGTGGACCGTGCCGCCGGTGCGATAGCCGGGGAGCTGGGACATATTGAGGACTTCCGCGACGATGCCCTGGCCGGCGAAGGCGGCATCGCCGTGAAGGAGAAGGGGGAGGACCTTGCGGCGCTCCTCGCTGTCCTTGAGGATGCGCTGGCGGGCGCGGGCCATGCCTTCGACGACGGCGTTGACGGCCTCGAGGTGGCTGGGGTTGGAGGCGAGGCGGATGGCGACTTCATCGCCGGAGGAGGTCTTGCGGGTGGTGGTGTAACCGAGATGGTATTTTACGTCGCCATCGCCGCCGACGAGGTTGGGGACGTAGTTCTCGGAGAATTCGGCGAAGAGAGTGGAGAAGGATTTTGCGAGGAAATTGGTGAGGACGTTGAGACGGCCGCGGTGGGACATGCCCATGACGATCTCGAGGATGCCCTTGCGCGGAGAATCCTCGAGGATGGTATGGAGGGCGGCCATGAGGGACTCGGCGCCTTCGAGGGAGAAGCGTTTCTGGCCGACGTACTTGGTGTGGAGGAAGTGCTCGAAGCTCTCCGCCTCGAGGAGCTCGCGCAGGAGGGCGATCTGGAAGTCGCGGCTGACGGGGGACTCGAAGGGGCGTGATTCGATGCGCTCGCGCAGCCAGTTCCGCACGCGGATGTTCTGGATGTGCATGAACTCGAAGCCGATGGTGCCGGCGTAGATGAGGCGAAGGGATTCGATCATCTCGCGCAATTTCATCACGCGGCCGCCGAGGTAGAAGCGGGAGGAGACGGAGAGATCGAGATCCTTCTCCTGGAAGCCGAGGTCGCGCAGGCTGAGGAGGGGCTGCCCGGGGCGCTCCTCGGCCAGGGGATCGAGTTTGGCGATGGTATGGCCGATGGTGCGGTAGGCGTAAACGAGGCCTTCGACGCGGGTCTGGAGGGGGAGATCGGCGAGATTGGGGGTGGGGGAGGCGGCGCCGTTGACGGGAGGCGCGGAGGCGGTGGCGGACGGGGGCGCGCCGTTCGGTTTTTGGGTGAGGCCGAGCTCGAATCCCTCGAAGAAAGCGGACCAGGTGGCCTCCACATCCTGGGGATTTTGTTTCCAGCGCGAGTATTGATCTTCCAGGAGGTTAACGTCGATCCGGGTAGCGACAGCGGTTCTCATTTCGTATTGAAAAAGGTTGATCAGTGTAGTGCGTTGGGACGAAACGCCAAAGGAGAAATTCAACCGCGAAGAAGCGCGGTTCCAGCGAGGGGCGCGGATTATCGAGTTATAATATGCTTGTTATCAATGGGTTGCGATTTTGGATAGGAAGGGGAGGGGGGCGCGGGCGGGTGGTGTTGAAAAATCGTGAGGCGAGTTTTTTGGCGGATTCTTGAGGTATGGGCTGGCAAAGGATGGTGAGGAGGATGATTGAGCAAGATGGGGGGGTGAGTTGTCTACGAGGACGAGAAGATGTTTCAAATGATGCGTAATCCGTGCGGTTTTCTAACGATTTTGCTGGGGCTTGCGGCGCCGCTGCTGGCCCAAAACGGCGGAGGCAATGATCCGGCTTCGGAACCCGCGGTAGTGGCGGTGGGGAAGGTGTGGCCGGCGGTGGTGAATATCAATACCGAGCGGATCATCAAGCGAACGTACCAGGACCCGTACGATCAGTTGTTCAACCAGTTCTTTGGTGGGACGATGCGGCCGCCGCGCGAGCTGTCGCAAAAGGTGCAAAGCCTGGGGAGCGGTTTCCTGGTGGGGCCGACGGGGTACATCGTGACTAACGAGCACGTGGTGGAGCGGGCGGCGGATATGAAGATCCACGTGACGACATCGGACGGAAAGGTGTACGAGGCGCGGTATGTGACGGGCGATCCGTCGAAGGATATCGCGCTGCTGAAGGTGGATGGGACCAAGCCGTTCCCGTATATTTCGCTGGAGGATTTATCGCCGGATCTGCTGGGGGAGACGGTGCTGGCGGTGGGGAACCCGATGGGGTACGGCCTGTCGGTGAGCCGCGGGATCGTGAGCGCGGTGAAGCGGTCGGTCACGGTGGAGGATGTCGATTACGAGGACCTGGTGCAGACGGATGCGGCGATCAACCCGGGGAACTCGGGAGGGCCGCTGATCGACATTGGCGGGAAGCTGGCGGGGGTGAACTCGGTGAAGATGTCCTTTACGCCGCAGGGGGTGCCGACGCAGGGGATCGGGTTCGCGATCCCGGGAAGTTCCGTGCGGGACACGGTGCGCGAGTTCATGAAGCAGGCGAACGGCCCGGGGGGACTGAAGCGCGCGGGAGGAGCGCTCTCCGCGGCGCGGCGGTTATACGGGCTGCAATTGCAGGACCTGACGGCGGACTTGAGCGATGCGCTGGGTGTGCCAGGCGGCCAGGGGGTGCTGGTATCGGACGTGGACGAAGAAGGGCCGGCGCATGATGTGGGGATCCGCTCGGGGATGGTGATCGTGAAGGTGGGGCGATTCGGTGTGAACAGCGTGGGGGAGGCGGAGTCGCTGTTCTCGAAGGCGAGCAGTGGGGATCAGGCGGACCTGACCTTGATCGTGACCGAGCGATTGGGCGGGAGGCTCGTGCAGACGGAGCAGGCGGTAGCGCTGAAGGCGAGATGAGCGGAGCGGGGCACGCCGGGCATCGGCGATATTGATTCCGGATTTGCTGTCATCCGGAGAAGAACTGTGCGCGTTATGTACGCCTTATTCATCTTCGTATTGTATCGAGCGCGGGATTTTTTGCCGGCCGTGGGGGGTTTACAAAACTCTTGAACGGATGCATGCCCATGCTGTCTAACGAAGTCCGCCAACCGAGCGAGGACCGTCCTCCCAATCTTTGACGAGCTGTGATCAAAGTCGAAAATCTGACCAAGAAGTACGCGGGATTTACCGCGATCAACAACATAACCTTTGAAGTAGGCAAAGGAGAGATTGTCGGGTTCCTGGGGCCCAACGGGGCCGGCAAGAGCACGACGATGCGAATCCTGTCGAGCTTCATGCCGGCGACATCGGGGCGGGCGTCGATCGCGGGATACGATGTGTTCGAGAAATCGCTGGAGGCGCGCACGCACCTCGGTTACATGCCGGAGAATGTGCCGCTGTATACGGATATGCGGGTGTCGGAGTACCTGGTGTATCGCGCGGAACTGAAGGGTGTGACAGGGCGGCGGCTGAAGGAGCGCGTGGGGGATGTGAAGGAATTGTGCGGGTTGAAGGAGGTGGAAAACCGGATTATCAATACGCTCTCGAAAGGGTACCGGCAGCGGGTGGGCCTGGCGGATGCGCTGGTGCACGAGCCGGACCTGCTGATTCTCGACGAGCCGACGATTGGGCTGGACCCGAACCAGATCAGGCAGGTGCGCGAGCTGATCAAGAACCTGGGCAAGCACCATACGATCCTGCTATCGACGCACATTCTGCCGGAGGTGGAGGCGACGTGCTCGCGGGTGATCATCATCAACCGCGGGAGAATCGAAGCGTCCGATACGCCGGATAACCTGCGGCGGCAACTGCGCGGCGCGGGAGGCATCCGGCTGGAGGCGAACACGGGCGGGGATGACGGGATGGCGGAGTTGCAGAAGATCGCGGGCGTCAAGGATGTGACCGTGGAGGATGAGGGGGAGTGGAAGGTGTTCCTTGTAAGGGCGGATGCGAACGCGGACTTGCGGGAGGAGGTGTTCCGGCTGGCGGCGGACCGGCGGTGGCGGGTGCGGGAGCTATCGCAGCGGGGAGCTACGCTGGAGGATGTATTTGTCGAGATGACGCATGCCGAATGACCTTGAAGCAGGGGGGAGGATGCGAACCGCTGATTGACGCTGACTTATCATGAACAAGTTTTTTACACTCCTGGGACGCGAGGTTAAGTCGTTCTTTTACTCGCCCATTGCCTATGTGGTGATGTGTTTCTTCCTGTTCCTGACAGGGTTTTCGTTTTACATAGGCGTGGAGCTGCTGAACCGCGGGCCGACGGATGCGACGGTGGTGCAGGCGTTCTTCAATACGATCCTGTTCTGGATCGCTTACCTGCTGGTGTTTCCGCTGATCACGATGCGATCTTTCTCCGAGGAGTTCAAGCTGGGGACGATCGAATCGCTGATGACGGCGCCGGTGAAGGATTGGCAGGTGGTGATCACGAAGTGGCTGGGGTGCCTGATATTTTATATCATCCTGTGGATCCCGACGACGCTGTACTTCTGGATATTCAATTGGACGACGAAGGCGGAAGCGGCGCATGCGCCGGGGGCTTACGTTGGAAGTTATCTGCTGCTGCTGTTGATGGGGATGTTCTATTGCGCCGTGGGATGTTTCGCCTCCGTGCTGACGAAGAACCAGATCATCTCCGCGATCATCAGCCTGGTGATGATCCTGGTGCTGCTGTTCGCGGGCTTGCTGCAATTCATCATGCTGGATGTGAACGGGACGGCGCGTGATTTGTTCGCGTACTTCTCGGCGGTGGACCACATGGAGACGTTTTCGAGGGGAGTGATCGACTCGCGGCCAATCGTCTGGTACCTGACGATGACGACGCTGATGCTGGTATTGACTTACCAGGTATTCCAAACTCGCAAGTGGAAGATGTAAGTATCCATGTCTACCAATAGCACCGAAGGCAAGCCGAAGAAGGCTGTAAGAATCCACCGTTTCGCGATCGGCGTGAATGTGCTGATCCAGATCTTGACGGTGGTATTGATTCTCACGTTTATCAATTATATCGCGTTCAAGCATTTCAAGCGGTGGGATTTCTCGCGGGATCAGCGATATGCGCTATCCGATGAGACCAAGCGGCTGCTGGAGACCCTGCCGAAGCCGGTAAAGATCTATGTGTTCTTTACCTCGGACCCGCGGATCCCCGGGGGGGATATCTCCCTGGATGTGCAGTCGCTGCTGAAGGAATACCAGTACGCGGCAAACGGGAAGGTGGACGTGGAGCTGATCGATCCCTTCAAGAACCTGAGCAGGGCGAAGGACCTGATGGCGCATTACAAGTTCGGGAATGAGAACGTGGTGGTGGTGGATTACCAGGGGCACAGCAAGCTGGTGAACGCGACCGACATGGCCGAGTACGACAACTCCGGGGATATGTACGGGCAGGCGCCGAAGCTGAAGTCATTCAAGGGAGAGCAGGCGCTGACGGGGGCGATCCTGGAGGTATCCGAGGAGAAGCAGAACAAGGTGTACCTCATCGGAGGCAAGGGCGGACCGGAGCTGGCCTCGGACGATCTGTCGGTGCTGAGGACTTACATGGAGCGGCAGAACCTGAAGCTGGATACGCTGACGCTGATGAACGCGGAGAAGGTGCCCGATGACGCGAAGGCGCTGGTGCTGATCGGGGCGAAGTATGACCTGACGGAGCGGGAGCTGAAGCTGCTGAAGGATTACTGGGAGAAGCAGGGGCGCCTGCTGGTCGCGCTGGACCCGAATGCGCATACGCCGAACCTGACGGGATTCCTGCGCGATGCGGGAATCGACCCGCAGGATGACCGGGTGCTGAGGACGATGGCGATAGGACCGATGACGGGCATCGTGCGGGATGTGACGAGCATCTTCTCCGATAGCAGCGCGGTAACGAAACGGCTGAAGGGAGTGGACACGATCTTCATGGGGCAGACGCAATCGCTGGGGCTCTCGCAGGTGCCGGGGGTGCATACGGAGGCGGTGGTGACGGCGGGAGAAGGATACTGGGGGGAGACGAAATACCAGGATATGGAATCGACGGGGGTATCGTACGATCCGAAGGAGGATATCTCCGCGCCGCTGACCATCGCGGCGACGGCGGAGAAAGGAGCGCTGCCGGATGGGTCGGTGAATGTGGATACCTCGAAGATGCTGGTGACGGGGAACGCGGATTTTGTGACGAGCGCGGCGCTGGCGCAGGCGGGCGCGAACCTGGATTTTGTGATGGCGGGGCTGAACTGGCTATTGAACCGGGAAGAGCTGATCGGGATCGCGCCAAAGGACGAGCAGATGTTTACCCTGAGCCTGACGGACGCGCAATTGAAGCAACTGGAGCTGCTGGTGCTGGTGGTGGTGCCGGTGGTGGTGGGGATGCTGGGCACGGTGGTGTGGGCGCAACGCCGGCGCTGAAACAGGCGAACCGAGGATTCTCCCGAAATGAAAGCGCGCAATACCATCCTTCTCCTCCTGATCGCCGGCGGGCTGTACGCCTACATGCGATTTTACGAGAGCAAGCAAATGTCCACGGAGGAGGCGCAGGAGCAGAGCGGCAGGGTGGTGCAGATGCAATTCGACGACGTGGAGGGGATCACGATCACGAACAACGAGGAGAAGATTGAGCTGCGGAAGCGGAATAACCAATGGGAGATGGAGGCGCCGGCGAAGGATCGCGCGGACGACATGACCGTGAGGAACCTGATCGACAGCGTGGAGACGCTGGATAAGGAGACGTCGCTGACGCCGGAGGCGGGCAAGGACGACATCCGGGACCTGGGCCTGGTGAAGCCGAACGTGACGCTGCAATTCCTGGGGGCGAAGGCGCCGCCGGAGATTTTGTTTGGCAAGGATACGGCGATCGAGGGGAAGGAGTACATCCGGCTGGGGAACTCGAACGAGGTGTACGTGGTGCCGACGGCGCTGCGGGCAATGGTGACGAAGAAGGCGGATGAATTCCGCAACCACGACATCGCGGACGTGGAAGCGACGCAGGTGACGAAGGTAAATATCAAGACGGCGGCCGGAGAGATCGAACTACAGAAGGATCACGACCATTGGCAGATCAACAAACCGATCAAGGCGCGCGGCGATGACGCGAAGATCGCGGACCTGGTGGCGCAGACGCTGAATACGAAGATCGACTCCTTCGTGCCCAATGACCAGGCGAGCACGGCGAATACGGCGCTCAGCGATGGGGCGGGGTCGGTCACCTTCAGCGTGGAGGGGATGGACAAGCCGCTGGTGCTCCAGATTTCCAAGCCGGAGGAGAAGGACCCGCAGAAGGTGTATGGGAAGCTCTCGACACGGGACTCGGTATTCATCCTGCCGAGGACGGAGGCGGCGATCCTCGATACGAAACCGAATGACGTGAGGGATCATCATCTGGTGCGGCTGAACTTCGATACCGTGGACCGGATCCATATCGCGGGCGCGGGGGCGCCGGAGATCCTGCTGGCGCGCAAGGGGGAGAATTGGACGATCAAGAGCCTCAATGACAAGCCGGCGAACAGCGGCGATGTGCAAAAGATGGTTTCAGCGCTGCAGGATCAGCAGGTGGGGTTTGTCTCCGACGTGGCGACGGACCTGCCGAAGTATGGGCTGGACCAGCCGCGGCTGAAGGTGACATTTTCCTCCTACGCGAGCGAGAATACCGCGGAGACGAAGGCGGGAGAAGAGCCGCTGGAGACGATCCTGTTTGGGAAAGATAATGGGACGGACATGTGGGCGAAGCTGGATGACGAGCCCTTCATCGTGCTGGTGCCGAGGGGGCTCACGAATGGGATTTATACGGATGTGCTGCAATGGCAGGACCTGGCGATATACAAGCTGAAGGGGGATGACATCGTGGGGATGGATGTGACGAAGGAGGGGCAGGCGAAGTTATCGATGGTGAAGGAGAAGGGGCAATGGAAGCCGGCGAAGGGAGATATCCCGTTGAACACGCCGAACCTCGATGCGATGGCGAGCACGCTCTCGACGTTGCGGGCGGTGGAATGGGCCGGGGCGCCGAGTCTCAGCCAGGGGCTGGATAAGCCCGCGGTGACGATCACCTTTACGACGGGGGACAAGGCATCGCATACGGTGACGGTGGGGGCGCAGGATGGGAATTATTGGGACGCGAGCGCGGGGGGAATTGACGGGACGTTTGAGATCAGCAAGACGGATCACGATGCCTTGACGGCGGATGTGCTGCCGGTGGCCTCGCCGAGCGCCACGCCGGCGGCGCCGCTGAAGTAAAGGGCGGGATTACGATTGGGCGGCGGGTTTCGCGGCGGTGTAGAGGGAGACGATGCCGGCGGTGAGCGGCTCGCACGTGGGAGAGACGAGGCCGGAATCGGTGATGAGATGGAGCATGGCGGCGCCGCTGGGGAATTGCTCGATGGAATCGCCGAGATATTGGTAGGCGGACTGCTCGCGGGTGACGACGCCGGCGATGAGCGGGAGAATGTGATGGAGGTAGAACTGGTACGGGGCTCGCAGAATCGCGGCGCGGGGAAGGGAGAAATCGAGGATCAGGAGATGGCCGCCGGGGGTGATGACGCGCGACATTTCGCGCAGCGCGCCGGACCAGGACTCCATATTCCGCAGGCCGAAGGCAACGGCGACGGCATCGAAGGAGGCGTCCGGGAAGGGGAGATGAAGGGCGTCGGCGACGATGGTGTGGCGGAGGCCCTTGGCGCGGGCACGCTCGAGCATGGGCTCGCAGAAATCGGCGCCGGTGACCTGGGTGTGCGGGAGGGCGCGCTCGATGGCGAGGGCGAGATCGCCGCTGCCGGTGGCGAGATCGAGCAGTGTGTCAGGATGCCATGAGGCGACGATGGAGGTGGCGCGGCGGCGCCAGAAAAAATCGAGACCGCCAGACAGGAGATGGTTGGCGAGGTCGTACCGTCCTGCGATGGACGAGAAAAGGGAATGGACGAATTTTGGCTCTTGCAGAGGCTAGGAAAGCTACTTGCGAGGCCAGATGAGACGAATCAAAAAAGCGACGGAAATGGCGGTTAAAATCGAGAGGGCGACGAGGGAGGATTGGAGGAAATAGAGCCAGGACATTCGACGGGGGTGTTTGTTCAGTCAAACTTGGGTCCAAAAGAGCGTCAAATGATAATAAATTATCCATCCCGGCTTAGATTAAAGGGGAATCAAGTAATGAACGGATGATTTATATTATCCATGCCCCGGCGAGGTGTGGGGGCCATGCGGGGCGGATTTCTTACGCGCCGCCGAGGCGGGATAGCGAGGCGGGTATTCTGCAGCGTAACTACGCCGCGATACGGGAGGTTGGGAGTCGAAGAGGAGACGCGGTGCGCCTAATACTCAGTGCTATCGCCGTGGCAGACGGGAAAAGAGAGCCCGCTTCCGCAGTAACAGGGCCGGCCGATCAGCTTGACGGCGGGAGGCGGAGTGGCCTTCGCGGCCAGGAAGTCGGCAAGCGGCGCCCATTCGGAAGACTCCTCGTCATAGAACAGATCGGTGGAGAATAGCGTGGCATTGGCGATTCGCTTTCGAATCTCGGCGGGCGGCCATCTGCCCAATACTTCGTTGCCTCTGGAGATTCTCATTAGAGTAAATACCGGCGCCAGGCCTCGAGCCGGCCTTCTGCATCAATTGGCAGCAAGGCCCGCGGTTTGGAAAGCTGTCTCGGCTTCGTGATGAGGCGCCGCTTCACCATCCAGCATCTCGCGCACTCTGCAAGCAAGGATTCCGGGTGTGTACGGCTTGGGGAGGAACGCGATACCCGGGTCGATCGAGTCGGATTGGGTGATGGCGTCGTCGGTGTAACCGGAGGTGAAGAGTACCTTGAGGTCGGGATAGGCGGTCTTGAGCCACTCTGCCATTATCATGCCGCCCATCAGGGGCATGATGACATCGGAAATTACCAGACGAAGTGGAGGTCCCTGGTGATCCCGCGCGACGCGCAACGCTTCCTGGCCGTTGGAAGCGGAGAGTACTTCGTAGCCCAGGCCCTCCAATACGCCTCGGGCCAGATGCCGTACGGATGGTTCATCTTCCACCACGAGCAGGGTTTCCGTACCGCGTGGCAGCGGCCCCGTATTGGCAGAGTTCGCGGGGACGGGGAGCGGCTGATCGACGCATGGAAGGCAGATGTTGAAAGTGGTGCCTTCGCCAATAGCGCTGCTGAAATTGATATGTCCGCCGGATTGTTCAACGATGGTCCTGCAGGTGACGAGGCCGAGGCCGGTGCCCTTGCCGCTGGGTTTAGTCGTGAAAAACGCCTTGAATAACTGGGCTTTGATCTCCTCGGTCATCCCGCCTCCTGTGTCGCTCACGCTGATCATGGCGTAATCTCCCGGGATTACCCTCGCTTGTGTGCTCCCGTGATGCTCATCGAGCGTGACATTGCTGGTCGTGATATTGAGGGCGCCGCCGTTCGGCATGGCATCCCGGGCATTGACGACCAGATTCATCAGCACTTGTCCAAGGTATCCGGAGTCAGCCTTGACGCGACCGATGTCGAACCCGGGCGTGAAGGTGAGTGTGATGTTATCGTCCACGAGGCGCCGGAGCATTTTATGCAATTCCTTGACTGTGTCATTGAGATCGAGAACCACGGGCACGACCGTCTGCTTGCGGCTGAAGACGAGCAGTTGACGGGTTAATCCGGCCGCGCGCTCGGTCGCATCGCGGATCTCTTGGGTGTATTGCTTCAGTGGACTATCCGGAGGGAGATCAGCGTCCATGAGTTCGCCGGAGAACATAATCACGGCAAGAATGTTATTGAAGTCATGGGCGACGCCGCTCGCGAGATGGCCAATTACTTCCATTTTTTGGGCTTCGATGAACTGTGCTTCGAGCATCCACCGTTCTTCCCGGTCCTCGACTTCCTGCATTGCACGCCGCACGGACGGGGCGAGGCGGGAGAGGCGTTCCTTGAGGACGTAATCGGTGGCGCCGTTCTTGAGCGATTCGATGGCCTGCTCTTCGCCGAGCGTCCCGGAGACAAGAATCACGGGAATATCGACGCAAGTGGCGCGTACGAGCGCGATGGCAGAGGATCCGTCAAACGCGGGCAGGGAGTAATCCGAAAGGATGAGGTCGATGCCGCCGCGCTCGAGGGCCGCCTGAAAATCATCCCTGGTTTCCACACGCGCGATCACGCAGGGGATGCCTTCGGTCTCCAACGTGGCGTGAATCAGGGAGGCGTCGTTTGTGTCATCCTCCAGGTGGAGGATGTGCAGCAGGTCTTTCATATCTCGCCTTTCTTGTCCTCATCGGACGCCTTGGGGCATCGGGTCTATCCCGCCATCTGCAAAGGCGATTCGTTGACCAAAGCCCAAAAAATTACCAATTGTTTAATGGTCTCCATGAATTCCGAGAAATCCACGGGCTTGACGACGTAAGCATTGGCGCCGTTCTCGTAGAAGTCAATTAAATCCTGAGTTTCACGCGAGGAGGTAAGCGCGACGACAGGAATTGTTCTTAAATGAAATTCGGCCTTTATTATCTTTAATACTTCCAACCCGTTGACCTTCGGCATCTTGTTATCCAGAAGCACAAGCATGGGATTAGTGTCCCCGCGCGACGCATATTTACCCTGGCGATAGAGATAATCGAGCGCCTCCGCGCCATTCTCCACAACTTCTACCACGTGAGCCGGGAGATGTTCCTCCAGCGCCGCCAAAGTAAGTTTCACATCCCGGGGATCGTCTTCCACCAACAGGATCTTCCCCATGGTTCTCTTGCCGGTGCGCATTCAGACCCCGGGGGGTTTTGCAGGGATTGCGAAGTAAAAAGTGGCTCCGGCGTCGACCGCGGCTTCCGCCCATACGCGGCCGCCGTGGCGATGGATGATCCGCTGAACATTGGCCAATCCAATGCCGGTGCCCTCGAACTCGGCCTGGCTGTGAAGGCGCTGAAAGACGCCGAACAACTTCTTCATGTAGCGGGGATCGAATCCGGCGCCATTGTCGCGGACGAAGATCACGATCTCATCCGCGGCGCCGGCGATGCCGCCGATCTCTATGACAGGGCGGGCGCGGGCGCCGGTGAATTTGACCGCGTTGGAGATGAGATTGACGAAGGCCATGCGCAAGAGGGCGCGATCGGCCCATGCCGGCGGCAGTGACTGGATTTGCCAGACAATCGTTCTATCTTTGGTCTCCACCTGGAAATCGTTCAAGGTTTCACGGACTAATTCTTCCAGATCGACCGTGGTCTTTTTCATTTGTGATTTACCGATGCGGGAGAAGCCGAGTAAATCGTCTATCAAGGTTCCCATCCGTTTCGCCGCTTCGGTGATTGTGTTGAGATGAGTGAGGCTTTTCCCGGAAAGCGCGGGTCCGGAATCCTCGCGCAGCATGTCGACGAATCCGAGGATGTGGCGGAGCGGGCCGCGCAGATCATGGGAGACGGAATAACTAAATGCCTCGAGCTCGCTATTGGCGGCTTGCAGTTGGGCGGTGCGCTCGGCGACGCGGCGCTCCAACTCGGAGTTGAGGCGAAGGATCTCGTCTTCCGCGTGTTTGCGCTCGGTGATATCGCGGATATTCCATTGGATCTGCTTCTTGCCGCCGGCTTCGTATACGTTGCAGACGAATTCAACGGCGACGTGGCGGCCGTCTTTTGTCTGCAATGGCAGATCATCATTGCGGATGTAACCGTGCAGCCGCAGGCGCTCGAGCATCTCCTTATTGGATTCGATGTCCTTGAATGGGCTGAGCTCGTTGACGGCTTTGCCGATGACTTCGTTGCAGGAGAAGCCGAGGAGTGTGAGAAGGCATGGATTGACGTCGGTGACGAGGCCGCTGGCGACATCCTGAATGAGGATGCCGTCCTTGGCGGTTTCGAATAGCCGGCGGTATCTCAGTTCCGATTCCCGGATTGCCTCCTCGCTGCGCTGCGTGCGGGCCTCGGCGCGTTCCATGCGGGTCTGGGCCTGTTCGGTTCTTGTTTCGGCCGCCTCGGTGCGGGTTTCGGCCTGTTGGGTACGAGTTTCAGCGGCTTCGGTGCGGGTTTCGGCCTGTTCCATGCGGGTCTCGGCGTGCTCGGTGCGGGTCTTGGCCTGCTCGGTGCGGGTCTCGGCTTGTTCAGCGCGTGCCTCGGCCTTCTCGATTCTTCGATCGTGGCCGGATGTTTCCGCGCCTTGGGGGTTATCCGGATCCGCGTCATTCACTGATTCTGCCACCGGGGGGCGCTGAGAGGGTTGAGGCGATTCCGGCAATAGGGCAGATTGATTAGGGCGCACGGATAGACTATAAGCAGGAAGCGCACTATGGAGTAATTTTGGGAGCCTGAGCCGCGACCGGTCGTTCTCCTACAGGTAAACCCTCGATGGATGGGAAGCCCGCGCTCGAATTGCGCCCAATTCGCTACTTTGGATGGTGCTCTCGAGAGGATTTGAACCTCCACGGGTTACCCCATACGGTCCTGAGCCGTACGCGTCTGCCAGTTCCGCCACGAGAGCGAGGTGGGGGAGGAAAGATATTGAGGGGGCAGGAATGCGCAATCTCGAAATTACGAGATGCGCATGGGCATGAGGACGTAGAGGAAGGGGCTCTGGACCTTGATGACGCCTGGGCTCATTTCGTCGATCAAGTCGAGGAAGACTTCGTCGTTGGGGAGATTGCGAAGGGGGGCCATGAGGAACTCGGGATTGAAGGCGATGGAGAATTCGCGGCCCTTGTAATTGACGGGGAGGGATTCGCGGGCCTCGCCGACTTCGGGGGTATTGGCGATGATATCGATGTTGTTCTTGGAGAAGACGAGTTTGACGGAGTTCGATTTCTCGCTGGAGAGGAGGGAGACGCGGTGGACGGTATTGAGGAAGCTCTCGCGCTCGAGGGTGATGCGTTCCTTTGCCTCGGGAGGGATGACCTGGCGGTAGTTGGGGTAGTTGCCCTCGATGAGTTTCGAGACGAGGAGAGTGCCATCGACCTCGAAGGCGACCTGGTTGTCGGAGACGCTCATTTTGACGTCGCCCTCCTCGGAGACGAGGCGGGCGAGCTCGGTGACGGCCTTGGTGGGGAGGATGATGTCGACCTCGTGGCTGCGGGGGAATTCGAGCTCGATATCGACGAGGGCGAGGCGGCGGCCATCGGTGGCGACGAGGGTGAGCTTGTTGTCCTTGAAGGAGAGGAGGATGCCATTGAGGACGTACCGGGTCTCGTCGGTGGAGATGGCGTAGGCGGTTTTGCGAAGGCCATCCTTGAGGTCCTTCTGGCGGAGGGTGAAGGTCTTTGCGCCGTCGAATTTGGGCAAGGGGGGAAATTCCTCCTGGGGAAGGCCGAGGATCTTGAAGAAGCTGGGGCCGCAGCGGATGGAGGCGACGCTTTTGGAGTCGACCTCGAGGAGGATCTCGGCGGAGGGGAGCTCGCGGACGATGGTGAAAAGGCGGCGTGCGGGAAGTGTGGCGGAGCCGGGCTTCTCGATGGCGGCCTCGATGCTGCCGCGCATGCCGACATCGAGATCGGTGGTGGTGAGACGAAGCTGGCCGTCCGCGGCCTCGATCAACACGTTGGAAAGGATGGGCAGCGTGGTGCGGGTGCTGACGACGTTTTGAACGGTCTGCAGTCCCTCGAGGAGCTTTTCTTTGCTGACGCTTAGCTTCATGGAATCAGGGCTTGGGAGAAAAACGGAATGATGGCGGATTGGGGTGCCATGTCAAACGGGAAGAGGGGAGGAAATTGGAAATTCGAAATCAGAAGTTCGAAGGGGGAAATGCAAACCGCTGGAGCCCTCGCCGCGTCCGCTCACAAATCCGGATTCGAATTTGTGGGGTTCGATTTTCGAATCTTCCCTTCCGCTACCGATTGAGGTGGGAATCGAGGAATGAGACGGTCTGGCGGATTTTCTCCTCGTTGCGCATGCGCTCTTTGACGAGGCGATGGGCGTGGAGGACGGTGCCGTGATCGCGTCCGCCGAAGGCTTCGCCGATTTCGGCGAGGGAGGACTTGGTGAGCTGGCGGGCGAGGTACATGGCGATCTGGCGGGGGAAGGCGATATTGGCGGGGCGGCGTTTGCTGGTCATATCGGCGACGCGGACATCGAAGTGCTCCGCGACCTTGCGCTGGATGAGGTCGATGGTGATGGTGCGGCGGCTTTCCTCATGAAGGATGTCCTTGAGGAGGTGCTCGATGGTATCGGTGCCGATGGCGGTCTCGCTGAGGGAGGCGTAGGAGGCGACGCGCATGAGGGCGCCCTCGAGGCGGCGGACGTTTGAGCGGATGCGCTGGGCGAGGAAATCGAGGATGCTGGACTCGAGTTTGATGGTGAGGGACTCGGCTTTCTTGCGAAGGATGGCGAGGCGGGTCTCGATATCCGGGGGCTGGAGCTCGGCGGTGAGGCCCCACTCGAAGCGGGAGACGAGGCGCTGCTCGAGGTTTGAGATTTCGGCGGGAGGGCGGTCGCTGGAGAGGACGATCTGCTTGTGGCCGTCGAAGAGGGTATTGAAGGTGTGGAAGAATTCCTCCTGGGAGCGCTCTTTGCCGGAGAAGAACTGGATGTCGTCGATGAGGAGGAGATCGGCCTGGCGGTAGCGCTTGCGGAATTTGACGAGGGAATTGTTCTGGATGGCGTCGATGAACTCGTTGGTGAATTTCTCCGAGGAGAGATACATGACCTTTACCGAGGGGCTGCGCTCGGCAACGCTCTGGCCGATGGCTTGCATGAGGTGGGTCTTGCCGAGACCGACGCCGCCATAGATGAAGAGGGGATTGTAGGTGCGCGCGGGAGCCTGGGAGACGGCGAGGGAGGCGGCGTGGGCGAATTGGTTGTTCGCGCCGACGACGAAGGTGGAGAAGGTGTTGCGCGGGTTCATCCCGGTGGAGGGGGCGGCGTGGGCGGCGCCGTTTGCATCGCGGGAGTGGGTGCGTGGTTTTTGCTCGGCGGCGGAGGCAGAGGCGGCGGTCTTGGGGAGACGCGAATGGAGGGCGGGTTCGTCGTGCCCGGGGTCGGTGCCGCGAGCGGGATGCGAGTCGTGGTGGCTGGATTTTGCGGGGGCGGGGGTTTCCGGGGCGGTGACGAAATGGATGGCGCGAGCGCCGCCGAGGACGGAGGAAATGGAGGATTGGAGGAGGGCCATGTAATTGGACTCGATCCAGAGCTGATAGATGTTATTGGGGACGGCGAGGGTGATGTCGTTTTCATCCGCGCAGGTCATGGAGATGGCCTTAAACCAGCGCTGATAGGTGTCCTTCGAGACCTGTGCGGCGATGTGCTCCGCGATGGCCTGCCAGATGGTGGCAAAATTGGTGGGGAACTGTGTCTGCATAGGATTTATCCACGAAGCGAAATGTACTCAATCGTCACAGAAGGATGAGCGGGTGAGCGGCGTTTTTTTGGCCACGCCAGAGGGAAGCCGGGAGAAGGAACGTATTTCCGGCAAAAATCATATAAATGAAAGATGCTGGTGCGGAGTGGGTTGTGAGTGTGCGAATTGTGGAACACTGATGGATGCGGGATTTGGACGGGGGAGGTGGGCGCGAAGGGGCTTGTACGCTTGCGCTGGAAAACGGAGAGGAATTGCTGGGTATTATTCACAACTTATTAACATGCCTCGTGCTCATCCGCCCGGAGCGGCTGGAGGGTAGATTTCTGGTTCCGGGCGGACAAGGAAAATGAGGTGCGCAGGTAAAAAAGATGCGGCTGGCACGAGCGTTGAATGAAGGGGTCGCGGTCTGGCGGGATGCTTGCGAAAAATCGCGGTGCCGGAGCGGAGAAAGATTGACTCAGGAGGCGTTTTCCACGTGGAGGCGAGCAGCCTCCTGCCGAGTCCTGGGAGTGGGAAAGAGGATGGCGATGGAGAAGGTGACGAGAGTGCCGAAGAGGATGCGCCATGGGAAGGCGATCTCCGGAAGCCACGCGGGTTTCCAAAGAATGGCGCCGGGACCGTTAATCATGATCCAAATGCTGTTGTGGAGGCCGCTGAGGATTGCGACGACGATGAAGCCGGAGATCATCGCGAGGATATTGCCGGCGTTGTCGCCGCGAGTTTTCGTGAGCATGCCGACGAGGAAAACGCCAAGGAGCGAGCCGTAGGTGTAACCAAAAATGCCGAGGACGATGGGGATGATGCGGAGATCGAGGACGAGCTTGGCGTAAGCGGTGAGGGCGCCGATGGCGACGAGGAGGATGGAGAAGAAGATGGTGCTCATGCGGGCGGCGCGGACGATGCGCTCGGGAGTGGCGCCCGGATTGATGTAGGGCATGTACCAATCTTCCGTAAAGCTGGTGGCGAGGGCATTGAGGGCGGTGGAGAGAGAGCCCATGGCGGTGGCGAAGAGGCCGGCGATGAGGATGCCGCGGACGCCGTGGGGGAGCTGGTTGACGATGTAAAAGGCGAAGGGGTTTTCCATGCCGGGCGTGCGGTAAAAGGCCCAGAGGAGGATGCCGACGATGAGGAAGCAGAAAGAGAGGGGCAGATCGACGAGGCCGGAGAGAACGAGCGAGATGCGGCTGCGGACGTAATCCTTCGCGGTGAGCATGCGCTGGACCATGTCCTGATCGGTGCCATGGGTGGCCATGGTGGTGAAAGTCGAGGCGACGAAAGCGGCCCAGATGGTGTACTCGCTCTCAAGGATGTTGCGGACATTGGGCCAAAAGCCGGCGCCGGGGGTGAGGCCGGAGTTCCAGAAGCGGAGGGCGTGGGCGGCGGTGTCGCGAGCTTTTTGCAGGGCGACGGCGGGGCCGTCCCTGGCGACGTCGGCGGGATTGACGATGACCTCGCGGGTGCGTCCGACGACAGTGGCCCACCCGCCGGGAATGAGGTGAAGAAGGCTGTAGATGGCGAAGCCGAGCGCGCCGCACATGAGGGAGGCCTGGATGAAATCCGTCCAGACGACGGCTTTGATGCCGCCGAGGGCGGTGTAGATGGCGGTGAAGGCGGTGAGAAGGAAGAGGGCTACGACGTAGATCCAGACGGACTGCGCGGGCGAGAGGTGGACGGAGTAGAGCTTCTCCCAGCCAAGGACGAGGACGATGGCGGCGACGTAGAGGCGGGTGCCGCTGGCGAGGGCGCGGGTGATGAGGAAAACGATTGAAGCGCCGTTCTTCGTGGTCTCGCCGAAGCGGATGCGGAGGAAATCGTAGATGGAGATGACGCGGTAATCGTAATAGGGCTTGATGAAGATGATGGAGACCAGGAGCCGCGCGATGATGGTGCCGACGGCGAGCTGGGCGTAGAAGTAGTTGCGGTACTCAAAGCCTTCGCCCGGGGCGCCGAGGAAGGTGGCGGCGGAGATCTCAGCGGCGACGATGGATGCGAGCACTGCCCACCAGGGGATGCTCCGGTTCCCGACGGCGAAGCCTTCCATCGTTCTGTCGCCGCGGCCTTTGTAGAGGCCGATGGAGACGATGACGGCGAAGTATGTGAGGATGACGAGGGAGTCGAGGAACATGGGGGGAGAACTTCGAAGCTCGAATTTCGCACCCGGCTCAGCCGACCCGGGGGACGCCGGCGGCGGCGGGGGTGACGCTTTTGATGAGGACTTTCGAATTGCGCCCGCTTTGATCGTATTTCCCGCGCCTGTCCGCGGGAAGGATGTCGGGGGATGTTTCCTGGAAGCCGCCTTTTTGCTGGAAGTAGGCGAAGGCCTGGGTGGAGAGGGCGAAGATTTCCTTCACTCCTTTTTGCGCGGCGAGCTGGTCGACGAAGGCCATCAGTTTCCTGCCGTAGCCTTCGCCGCTGTGGTTTTTGCTGACGTAAAGGCAGGCCATCTCCGCGAGCGTGGCCTCGGGGTAAACGTGGAGGGCGACGCAGCCGACGAGCGTGCGATCGACTTCGATGACCCAGTAGTCCTCGAGGTGGGCGGTGATATCGGCCCGGGTGCGGCCGATGAGCTCATCGCTCTCGACCGACTCGCGGATGAGGGCCATGACGGCGCGGACATCCTTTTTGTAAACGCGGCGGATCTGCTGGTACTCGTTAGAGTAGATCATGGCGCCGACGCCGTGGTGGCTGAATACCTCCGCGAGCAGGGCTTCGTCGGCGTTGCCATTGAGGAGATGGGCGCGCGGGACGCCCTGGCGGCAGGCGCGTGCGGCGTGCTCGAGCTTCGAGGCGAGATTGGGATCGATGTCGAAGCCGCTGCCCCTGGCCTTGCGCTTCTTGAGGATATCCTCGGTCTCGGCGATGGAAAGCTGGCGGACCTCGATGCCATGAAGGCGGAGGTTTTTTACGGAGGAGAGAAAGATGATCTTCATGGCGCGCATGGCCTCGGCCACCTCCACGGCGATGCCATCGGAGTTTACGCGGAAGGTCTTGCCCTCGCCGTCGAACCCAATGGGGGGGATGACGGGGATGATGCCCTCATTGAGAAAAAGGTGGAGGGCCTTGGTGTCGACGCGCTCGACCCGGCCGGTGTGGAGGAAATCCACGCCGCCGAGGATGCCGGCGGGATGGGCGATGATGGAATTGGCGTAGGCGGCGCGGAGATCGACCGAGGTGAGGCCTTGCATTACGTCGTTGAGGATCTGGGTGGCAGCCTCGATGGAGAGCTTGAGGGTGGGCTCGTCGGTGATGCCGGTGCCGTCGGAGTTGGAAATGGGGACGCCGCGCTCGGCGGCGAGTTTCTGGATTTGGGCGCTGGCGCCGTGGACGAGGATGACCTTGATGGAAAGCGACCGGAGGACGGCGATATCCAGGAGGATGTTGGCGAAGTTATCCGAGCCGATGATATCGCCATCGATGGCCACGACAAAAATCTTCTCACGGAACCGGGGAACGTATTGGAGGATGCCACGGAGATCGGAGACTTTCATCGAAGGAAGGGGGGATTGAATCACAGGCGGGGGGAAATTCGAAATTCGAAAATCAGAAAATCGAATGGATCCGAAAGAGGGGCGCGGGGTTTAAAGAGCGGGGTAATGTCGTTCATGTCCGGATATTCTTTTCCGGATGCGGGTGGCTGCCTGCAAGGCGCGGCATTTTATCCCAATTGATAAATAAAGGGAAAAGGTGGACGCGCAGAACGAAGCTGACTTGCGAAAAACAGAAGAATGGTTCAGGGTGCTCAGAGTATGGTGACCGAAGCAAACCGAGTTCTTGTCGCTGAGGATCACTACGTGTCGCGGCATCTTCTGGAGCGGAACCTCATGAATTGGGGTTTTACCGTGGTGACGGCAGAGGACGGGGCCGAGGCGCTCTCGATCCTGGAGAGCGAAGATGCGCCGCCGCTGGCGATCCTGGACTGGATGATGCCGAAGATGGATGGGCTGGAGGTGTGCGCACGGGTGCGGGAGCACGCGAACAGGCCGTATGTCTACCTGGTCCTCCTGACGGCGAAGAGCCAAAAGGAGGAGATCGCGGCGGGATTGCAGGCGGGCGCGGATGATTATGTGATAAAGCCATTTGATCCGGATGAGTTGCGGGCGCGGCTGACGGTGGGCCAGCGGGTGGTGGTGCTGGAGCGGGCGCTGGCGCGCAAGGTGGCGGACCTGGAATCGGCCCTTGCGGACGTGCGGAGGCTGAAGAGCCTGGTGCCGATCTGTATGTATTGCAAATCAGTGCGCGATGACCAGGACTACTGGCACACGATTGACGCGTATATCCACCAGGAGACGGGGACGGATTTCTCGCACGGCATTTGCCCGGGGTGCCTGGCCAAGCTGCAGGCGGGCGAATTGGTGGGGCACAGGGCGTAGGATGGGCCTCGGCGGCGGGCGAATCGGCTGCGGCGGGCTACTGAGAGAGCTGCTGCTCGATTGAGTCCATGTATCTTGAGATCGGATCGTTGCGAGGAGTGGTTTCGTCCTTGTCGATGAGATCGGCGGTGCGGATGTACTCGTCAAAGGAGCCGCTGGACTGGGTGCGCTGGGTGGCCTCGTACCAGTTCAGATAATCGGCGATCCGGTCCATGCGGGCTCCGAGGCGGGAGCGGTAGTCCGCAAGCATGGCGAGGCGGGCCTGGAGGTGGGCGCTCTCGTGGTGGCCGAGTTTCACGACGAGGGCCTGGTAGCCGGCGATGACCTCGCGCATGAGGGGATTGCCCTGGGCCTCGAGGCCGAGCAGGCGGACGCTGAGGGTATCGAGGGCGGCGGCGGCGCCCGGAGCCTTCTTGAAGGAGGGGTACTGGTCGAGGGTGAAGCTTTTCTTTTGGCCTGACTTGTTGATGACGATGTCGAATTTCAGCTCGTCGTCGAGCTGCTGGGAGGTCTCCGCGAGCGAGAGGCCCTGGTAGCGATCCGCCGCGGAGAGCGAGGCGAGGCCGAGGGCCCACCATTTCTCGAGGCTCTGGCCGCCTCCGTTGAGGCCGGGGAAGGCTTTGAGGAGCTCCGCCTCGGGATCGGCATCGGGCCCGGGCCAATGCCGGATGAACTCCTGCATGAGGACGTGGCCATTGACCTGGCCAAGGAGTAGCCGGACGAGGCTCATGGAGCAGGCGGAGTAAAGGCGGCGGGAGGGGGTGTCGAGAGTGGCGGGGTTCTCCGAGAGGAAGGTGGCGAGGGTCGGGGTCCTGCCGCTTGCGATGAGGCTGCGGAAGAGGCCGGAGCCAGCCTCGGGGTCGGGGTCGGAGGCGAGGCTGGCCATGCCATCGATAAGCCAGGGGGGCGCCTCGGCATAGGTCGCGCCGGCCTGGACGAGGGCGGGCTGGTTGCGATAGGCAAACTCCAGGAGGATGGCGCGCATGAGCTGCTGGGGGAAGTGCGCCTCGCGCGGATCGTCCCCGAGCACGATGTTGAACTCGACCTTGAATCCATCCTCGGTGTTGACGATGCGGACGTCGGAGGCGGGGCGCGACGGGTCCGAGGTATCGGGCGTGGCGACAACGATGACAATGGGCCGTTTCCATCCATCCTTGGCATCGAGGAGCTTGAGGAATGTGTCCTTCGTATCCTCGGCATCCATCGCGATCGCGGCGCGGGCATTCGGATCGCCGGAATAGACGACAAACTGATGGGAGCGGCTGACGGAGCGCTGCGTGAGCTGATCCCAAGGGGCGCTGATGCCACTGGCGGCAAGGCCGGCGAGGAGCAGGAGGGGGAGGAGGCGGCGCATGTGGGGGAGGGCGGCGCGACGCGGGCAGCCGCGTCAGGCGTGTGGCTTGGTGGTGAAGAAGAAGAGGCCGGGCTGGACGCTGACGCTTTGCATCTTGTCGAGGAGCGATCTCTCGCGCTGGAGGGCATCCCAGAGCTGCTGGAAGGCGAAATCGCAGTATGCCATGACCATGGGGTGAATCGGGAGGCGGCCGAGGTTTCCACCGACGCTGGTCGCGATCAGCTTGCCTCCGGCGATGGAGAGCTTGTAGGAGGCGCCGGCGTAGATGGGGTAGCCGAAGGCGGATTCTTGCGCGGTCACCTTGATGACATCCTTGCCCATGTTGACGAATGCGCGGTCAAACTTGAAGTAATCGTCCGCGGCGTCCCCGCGGGCTTTGACCGCGCCGGCCAGGTAGAGATTGGCCGCATTCTCGGTCAGCTTGACCTGCTGGGGTGTAGGAGACATCTGGACGTCCTCGATCCCCTCAAGGAGGGGGGGCGCGTTGAGGAGGTCATCCTTGGTGGGCACGGGGGGTACGCCGGCGGGCGGGCGAGCCATCTGGATGATCGCGGCGACGCAGACGGCCGAGAAGAGGGCGTTGAGCAGGGATTTGTGCCAATTGGTAAAGAAGCCTCGGGTCGGGTTGACCATCTTGCGGACGCGCTTCGCGGATTTCTCCTGGTTTTCCTTCGTGACCTTGGCCGGCTCCTTGGGGAGAAGCGAGCGGTCCAGCTTGGCCCCGCAGTTATGGCAATAGACCCGCTCGGGTTCGTTCGCGAAATTGCACTGTTTGCAGGTGAGCGTCGGTGAGGAGGCAGACATTTATTCCTTTTTCTTTGATTTCCGTGGTTCCGAGGCGGGCGGGGTCTTGGGCGCGGGGGGTTTCGAGCCAGAGTCGGGTTTTGATTCAGCGGGCTTGGAGTCGGACTTGCCGGGGGCGCCGGAGGAGGATGCGTCGCTCTTGGCGGCGGCCTTGTAGCCTTCGCTACGGTAATCGGTGATGTAAAAGCCGGAGCCCTTGAAGATGAGGCCGGCGCCGGTGCCGAGAAGACGGCGGACTTTGCCGTTGCCCCAGGTTTTCTGACGGCACTTATCCTTGGGGCAGGTGGCGACGGGGGCGTCCTTCATGGACTGGAAAAGCTCGAAATCCTTTTTGCACTTTTCGCAATGATACTCGTAGGTGGGCATGTTTTTGCGGAAAAAGACTGAAGGGTTCCTATAGCATGAAACCGGAATGAGGAAATTCGAATTTCGTAATTCGGTGCCCGAAGATGAGGCGGTTGCGGCTGGCGGGGGGGGCCTGGAGGGGAGGAATGGGGGCAAGTTCCTGCCCCGTGGCGAGGCGCTGGGGGAAGGCGGGCCGCTCGACGAGGAGCTTGACGGCAAGGTAGGGCAACGCTTTATTGCGCAACCTTTCAGGTCAATGATGCGCGCTACCCTCGGCTTTTTCTCATTCTGTTTGATGGCGGTGGTCTTGCTGGGGGGGTGCAGCAACGACCCGCGATTCGATACGCGGACAACGTACCTGGGCGGAGGCAGCAGCGCGGGCGGCCAGGAGGCAAACCGGCCGCCTTATGACGATGTTTCGTACTGGGAGGGGGACGGGGTGCCCGGGCCTCCGCACGTAATCATCCGGCTCGGGGAGCAGCGGGCGTACTTTTACAAGGGGCATACGCTGGTCGGGATCTCGACGATATCCACGGGGCGGGAGGGGTATGACACGCCGATTGGCAAGTTCCATATCATCCAGAAGGACAAGGACCATGTGTCGTCGCGGTTCGGCGATTACGACGACCAGAACGGGAATATCCTCCAGAAGGAGATCGACCGAGACAAGGACCCGATGCCGCCCGGGGCCAAGTATGATGGGGCGAAGATGCCGTATTTCATGAGGATTGTGGGCGGGACAGGGATGCACGAGGGTTTCCTGCCCGGGTATCCGGCGTCGCACGGATGCATCCGGATGCCGGGATTCATGGCGCAGGCGTTCTTCCGCAATCTGGAGTTGGGGACGCCGGTGGAAATAACTCCCTAAGCCGGTGAGTGCCGGTCTGGAGGTGGACGTGGAGGAGGCGCGGGAGTGGCTGGGGAGCGGGGAGCCGCCCCGGTTGATCGATTGCCGGGAGGTGGATGAGTGGGAGATATGCCGGCTGGAGAATGCGGAGCTGCTGCCGCTCTCGGAGTTTGCCGAGCGGTACAGGGGGGTGCTTGGGGATATGGCGGAGCCGGCGCTGATTTATTGCCACCACGGTGTCCGGTCGCTGCACGCGGCGCAATGGCTCGCGGCCCAGGGTTACGGAGGCGTCCGCAGCATGGCAGGCGGGATCGACGCGTGGGCGCGGCTCATCGAGCCGGGGATGCGCAGGTATTGAAGCGGCCGAAGGGGTCGGGCTTCAGTAGTTCTTGGAGGCGTTTTCCGCCAGGCGGGCTTCGAGGCGCTCGCAGCGGAGCTCGGCGGCCTCGCGGGCGCGGCGCTCTTCCATGAGGACTTCCTCAAGCTCGCGGATGCGCTTCTGCAGCGAGAGCCGGATGCTGGTGCGGACGGGCTGCTCCTCCTCGCGGCGGGGCTGGAGCTCGGGGAAATCCGCGACGCGCTGCTGGATGCCATCCTTGCAATTGGTCAGGGAGGTATCGGAGTTGATCTCGCCGATCATGAGGAACTCGCGGACGGCCCCCAGGGTCGTGGGCCCGTAGTATTGATCGGTCGAGACTTCCACGAGGTAATCCATCCCGAGATCAGGGACCATGGGGGCCTTGATCCAGGTCGATTCATCGGGGGAAACTTTGTCGAGCGGGGAAATCTGCGCGTCTTCGGCCCATTGGCGGAGCTGGAGGAAGGAGACGGGACCGAAGACGGAGCCGTCGTCGTGCTTCATGAGGAACCACTGGTTGTTTTCTTCCATGTCGAGGTGGGGGGGGTGCGCTGCGGGCTACGGTTGCGGGGTGGGTGTGGCTGATTCTTGAGGTTTTGCCCCGGGAGGCAAGATCAAGGTCTGGCCTATTTGCAATTTTCTCACGTCGGCGATTTTGTTTACCTTCAGGAGATCGGGCACTGTGATCTTATAGCGCTTGGCGATGGCCGTCAAAGTTTCGCCTTTGGTGACGATATGGACTGGGGGGGCGG
>Ga0182024_10006188_pt1 | contig 26389 bp, 26 predicted proteins | sample P32metaG_FD_120480 | JGI IMG/M metagenome (GOLD analysis project Ga0182024, IMG submission 120480) | Permafrost microbial communities from Stordalen Mire, Sweden - P3-2 metaG (Illumina Assembly) | ecosystem: Environmental > Terrestrial > Soil > Wetlands > Permafrost | place: Sweden: Stordalen... | reverse complement strand
GGCGGGGATCCTGTGAGTTCAAGACAGGCGGCCACCCAGCACTCAAACACCTTACAGCGGCCTTTCCTAGGATGCCCTGCTCAGTGGAACCGGCTCTCTGTCTGGTCGAGCACCGATCTCTTCAGTTTCAAGATACACCGGGAATTGTGCGGAGTCGTGTGAGGCGAAGTGGGAAGTGGCGGAATCGAGAGGAGATAGAGGCGGAAAAAAGTTAGTTACTGCGGTGATTGGCGTTTCGGGATGGCGGGTTGAGCGTCGGCGGGGAGTTGAGCGTGCCGCTCCCTGACGGTCGCGGTTCTGAGAAGAGTTGGACGTGCCGCTCGTTGACACTCGCGGTTCGGCAAAGATACGAAAGGCCCCGGGATGGCTGTCACCCGTCCACAAACTTCCGCAGCCGCGACAAGGCCTCGCCCCACTGTCTCGAAATCAAATCGAGATAGCGCCGGGCGTCCGCGAGCCGACGCTGCTCCAACTGCCAAACGCTCTCGCGACCATGCCGCTTGCTCCGTACCAGACCCGCCCCCTCCATCACGCGCAGGTGCTTGGTGATCGCCTGACGAGTCACCTTGGAGCCCGACGTCAGCCGCGTGATCGACATCGGTCCGTCATCGCACAAGCGAGCGACCAGCCGCAGTCGAGTCTCATCGCCCAGCGCCGCGAAAATTGGCGCGGAAAAGCCCGGCGCCGAAAAGCTCGACGCCGAAGCGCCCGGGCCTGAACGGCGTGACGGTGCGCCCCGCGACTTTCCCACTCTCGCGCCATGGCTTCCGGAGCCCGCGCTACGGCTTCGTGACAAGGTACGCCTCGATCAACTCCACCTGCTTGCTCCAGCCGCCCTCGTTCGCCGAGAACGCCCTGGCCCGGCGTGCCAGAGGAATCTGATCGAAGCCGGTTTCGGTAATCGTCAGCATGATCCCGTCCGCGGTTTTTTCGAGCGTGAAGGCCACCAGCGTGGTCGGCTCGAGCGAATAGTCGACGCCGGGTTCCACCGCGAAGGGATGCCAGCGGAAAGAGAACAACCGCTCCGGCTCCATGTGCTCCACCGTGATCTCGAACGGCGTGCCCTCGTAGGGCTTCTGGGCCTTGGCGACTTCCTCATTTACGGTCGTCGGCACCACCACTCCCCGCAGTTTCGCTCCAGGGGTGAACGGGACGTCGAACCTCACGCCGAACCAGCTCCCGAATTCCTTTGAGTCGGATATCGCCCGCCAGACTCGTGCCAGCGGCGCGCGCAGAAGGACTCTTTTCTCGATACGGTCAGTACTCATTTCGTATGCAATCTCCCGGCTTGTGTTATGCAACCCAGCAGTTGCATATTATCAGGAGCCGGAAACACAATGCAACCCCCAGGTTGCAGGACGTGCGGTCCCTATCCGGCTCCACTGGCGAAGCGCATGTGCCGGTCTGTCTGCGGTCGAGCAATAGATGGACTGGCGGCGCTTGAGGGAAGCAGGCTAAACTCTGGTCTGTGAGTTATCGTGGAACGCGCTCCATCCTGTCGCGCCTCTTTCCCGGCGACAATGTGCTTTTCCGACTCGAGAGTCCAGAAGATGAACGCGCGATTCACTTCATAAACGCAACCGCTTTCGGTCGGCCGGATGAAGCGGATCTGGTGGATAGGCTGCGCGCCGAAGGCGCCGTGCTCGCTTCCCTGGTCGCCGAACAAAAGGAATGGGACGAGGAGCGAGAAGGCAAGCTGGGCGAGGAGCGTGAAAACAAGCGGGGAGAAGAGAAGAGCGTGGTTGCGCACATCCTCTTCAGTCGAATGTCGATTGAGACGAGCAGTGGCCCCGTGGCGGCAGTTGCGCTGGCCCCGATCGCGGTATTGCCGGAGCGGCAGCGCCGGGGGATCGGCGGAAAGCTGGTCCAATACGCGCTGGAATTGTTACGAAAACGCGGCGAGCGAATCGTCATCGTACTCGGCGACCCGGACTATTATCCGCGCTTCGGTTTTTCTCGAGACAAAGCCCGCTTCCTCGAGAGTCCGTTCCCTCCCGAAGCGTTTATGGCGCTTGAACTTCAGACCGGCGCTCTGGAGGGCGTTCGAGGCAGGGTCAGATACGCGGCTGCATTTGGACTCCCCGGAGGTTGCGTAGACAAGGTCAGTCCAGAAATTCATGCTGCGAAAATACGCAAAAAGCGCGGTAGAGTGCGCGGTTATTTGGCGTGAAATTTGCGATTGTCGCAGCGTTACCCGGAGACGAGCTGGCGCCTGACCGTCATTCAGCGGATACAAAACAGCGTGTTTTGACCGCGCAGGTAAATCTCGCCGTCGATGATCGCGGGCGTGCCGATAAACATCTGATTCTCCAGCGTATTCGTCGCGAGCACTTCGTATTTCTCGCCCATCTTCACGACGATTACGTCACCCTCTTCCGAGGCGAGATACAACTTGCCGTTGGCCGCCACCGGCGACGACTTGAAGTTGTACGGCTTCGGCAAACGCTGCTGCTGATAGAACGGCGTGCCGGTTTTCGCATCGAAACACGAAAGCATTCCGCTGTCGGTGAGCACGTAGAGTTTGCCGTCGGCGAGCACGGGCGAGGGCGTGTAGGAGTTGCCGCGCTGATTCTGCCATACGATGGCGTCGGTACCGGTCAAATCGCCTTCGCGGCCGAGCTTGATGGCGAGAAGATTGGGGTTGCGATATCCGCTCATCACCCACACCATGGAGCCATCGGAAACCGGCGCGGGAATGGTATTCTGCCCCAGCCCGGCGACCTCCCAAATGGGCTTGCCGGTTTCGAAATCGTAAGCGTGGACTTTGCGGGTGGCCGTAACGATGATCTGCTTCTTGCCTTGATACGTAATCACCACGGGACCGGACCAGTTGGTGTTGCCGTCGTTGCGATTCGCGCGCCACAGTTCCTTGCCGGTGGATTTGTCGAGCGCGACCAGGAACGAGTCGCCTTCATGATCGTAGAGCAGCAGCAGCGTGTTGCCTTCAAGCGTGGGCCAGGAACCTTCGCCGAATCCGTTGAACATGCGCAACTGAACGCCGAAATCCTTTTCCCAGATCTTGTTGCCGTCAAGATCGTAGCAGTATACGCCGCGCGATCCGAAAAACGCGATCACGTATTTTCCGTCGGTGACGGGCGAGTTGGAAGCGAAGCTGCCGTACTGCGGATGATAGCCTTCGTGAGGCGTCGCGATTTTCGCCACGCGCTCCCATAGCAGTTTGCCGGTCTTGCGGTCGAGGCACATCAGGAGCAGCTTCTGCTCGGCCTGCGCGCCGCCGCCCCTGCCGAACCCTCCGCGTCGTGGTTGCGGCTGATTGGCGGCTGGGGCCGCGGCGGCGCTCGTGGAAACGGGCGTAGGCACCGAGGTCGTCAGGAAAATCTTGTCGCCCCAGATCACCGTCGACGAGTGGCCGCGCCCGGGGATCTCAGTCTTCCATTTGATGTGTTCGGTGTCGCTCCAGGTGAGCGGCGCATCGCCGCGCGCGATTCCGTTCCAATCGGGGCCGCGCCATTGGGCCCAGTCGCCGGGACCGGAAGCGGACACCGCGGTGGAGCACAGTAAGGCGATCGAGAGAATTCGCGGCGTTGGATACATTGGATAAATGATACAACGGAGGGTTTTGGCAAGCGACAAGATCGCCTGCCCCACGAAAAGAATGTCGACACGGCACGCATTGCTAGATCGCGCACAACGGCACGAGCAGCCTGCGCGCTGGTGAGAGTGCGTGCGCCACGTTAGTTTCTGATAACATTTCCAGGTGACCGCCCCACTCCACGTAGCTACCCCCAGCACCATCGAACGCGATCTGGCCGGCGATTTCGTCTATGTCGTCGAAGAAGCCGCGATTTCGTCCGCCAGAACCATGGGCCAGGGCGATCGCGAGGGCTCCGATCAGGCCGCCGTGCAGGCCATGCGGAAGGCGTTCGAAGAAGTGCGTATCGCGGGCGAGATCGTCATCGGCGAAGGGGAGCGCGACGAAGCGCCGATGCTGTACATCGGCGAGAAGGTCGGCGCGGCGCCGCGGCCCGGCATCGAATATCCGCAGGTGGATATCGCCGTCGACCCGCTGGAAGGAACCAATCTTTGCGCCCTGGGCACTCCCAATTCGATCGCGGTGCTGGCGGCATCCGAGCCTGGCGGCCTGCTGCATGCCCCGGATTGCTATATGGAAAAGATCATCGCGGGGCCGGCCTGCCGCGACGCGCTGGATATCGACGCGCCGGTGAAATACAACCTCAAGGCCATCGCGAATTCGCTCGACCGGCAGGTGAGCGACCTGGTGATTATGGTGCTCGACCGGCCGCGGCATGAGAACCTGATCGCGCAGATTCGGGCGTCGGGTGCGCGCATCCGTCTGATCCCCGACGGCGATCTTTCCGCCGGAATCGCGGCGGCCGTGCGCGGCGCGGGCGTGGACGCGGTGATGGGGACGGGCGGCGCTCCGGAAGGCGTGATCACGGCGGCGGCGCTGCGGTGCCTTTCGGGCGAAATGGTGGCCAGGCTGGTGGTCAACACGAAAGAATTGGAAGAGCGCGTCGAGAAGATGGGGATCAAGGACCCCAAGCGCATTTACACCGCGCACGATCTGGCGCCCGGCAAGCAGATTATTTTCGCGGCCTGCGGCGTGACCGACGGAGCGCTGCTGCACGGCGTCCGATTCTTCGGCGAAGGCTGCCGCACGCATTCTCTGCTGATGATGTACAGCGCCAAGAAGGTGCGGTTCGTGGATACGGTGCACATGTTCCGCGAGCCGGGACGGCGCGGGGTAAGGCTGTATTAGAAGAGGGAGTCAGGAGTCAGAATATGAAAAGACTCTTCGTTGCGTGCTCGATGGCCTGGGCACTGGGCCAAGCCCTCGCGGCACAGGCTCCGTCGCAGCAAACGGCCGCGCCGCCGCTGATTGTCTCTCCGGAAGTTCACGCCGACCGGACCGTGACCTTTCGTTTTCGCGATCCCAACGCGAAAGAAGTCTTGCTCGCACGGGAAGGCGACAAACGCGCTCCGATGACCAGAGACGAAAGCGGCGTCTGGAGCATCACCACCGCTCCTCTCGAACCGGATTATTATGGCTACACTTTTGTCGCCGCCGGCGTTTCGCTGGTGGATCCCGCAAATCCAGCGCTGTTGAAGCCGAACCTGCGCAGCCTCTCGAACATGGTGCATGTGCCTGGGCCATCCTCGCTTCTATGGGAAACCAATGACGTGCCGCATGGCGAAGTGCATCATCACGTTTACAAGTCCGACGTGGTCGGCGACGATCGCGATTATTACGTCTACACGCCGCCCGGCTACGATCCGAAATGGAAGCACGGATATCCGGTGCTGTATCTGTTTCACGGCTTCAGCGACGATGCGAGCGCGTGGACCGCAGTGGGCCGAGCGAACGTGATTCTCGACAATTTGATCGCGCAAGGCAAGGCCAAGCCGATGCTGCTGGTGATGCCGCTGGGCTATGGCGTGCCGGATATCGTGAAACCGGGGAATCCGGGGCTGGGCGACTCGGAGACGCGCGACCGCAACTACGCCAAGTTTCGCGACGCGCTGTTGCTGGAAGTGATACCGCAGATCCAGAAAAGCTATAACGTATCGAAAGATCGCAACGCGCGCGCGATTGCCGGGCTTTCGATGGGCGGCGCGGAATCGCTATATATCGGCCTCAACGCAATCGACAAATTCAGCTATATCGGATCGTTCAGCGCGGGAGGATCGGTGGACACCGAGAGGATGTTTTCCCTGCTGGATGCGAAGGCCAACGCGCAGATTCACCTGCTGTGGATTGCATGCGGGACAGACGATCGTCTGATCGAACCGAATCGCAAGTTCCGCGAGTTTCTGACGTCGAAGGGCGTCCGGCATGAAGCCGTCGAAACGCCCGGCGCGCATGTGTGGATGGTGTGGCGGCGGAATCTGGCCGCGTTCGCTCCGCTGTTGTTCCAGTCGAGCGGTACCTGAAGTGGGGATGATTACTGAGTCGATGTACCGGTGATGTGGGGCGGTCCCCCTGGGCCGCAGCCAGAGTTTACCCGCACCGGGCGGCAGCGGACCAGGGGGCCGCCCCACTAGGTGACAGGCGGAACCGGCAATCGCCGATACAGGGCGATGAGCTCGCCGACGCCAAGCTGTTCGGCGCGCAGGCGGCCTTCCGGCAGGGCGTCCACAAGATCCTTCCCATACATCGGAGCGAGATTGTTGCGCAGCGTCTTGCGCTTCTGGCGAAAACACGCAGACGCGAAGCGCAGAAACGCGGGGATGTCGGTCAATCCGAACTCCCCGTCGGGATCGCGCGGGATCAGACGCACCACGGCGCTGTCCACTTTCGGCGGCGGGCGAAAGGCAGTGCGCGAGACGGGAAACAGAATCTCAGGCCGGGACATCACCTGGGTCTGCACGCTCAGATATCCGAAGTTGCGTGATCCGGGCTCGGCGGCAACGCGGTCGGCCACTTCGGTCTGCATCATGAAAACGGCGGACGTCCACATTACCTCACCGCCCCTGGCGGCGCCCAACCCGTAAATTTTCTCGAGGATTGGGGACGTGATGTAGTACGGCAGGTTGCCGGCGATCACCGCCTGGCCCCACGCGCGCAGATCCGTTTTGAGAACGTCGCCTTCGATTAGCGTGAGGCGACCTTGCGCGATCGGTTCCAGAAATTTCTGCTTCAGATAGTGGACGAAGAAGGTATCCAGCTCGATCGCAACCACTTTATCGGCGCGCTCCAGCAGGGATTCAGTGAGCGCGCCTTTGCCGGGACCGATTTCGATGACCAGCGAGGTCTTGGGAGCACGGTAATCCCCACCCTGACGGGTGGGACTTGATAGGAGAGTATCGTCGGGATGATCCCCGCCCTGACGGGCGGGGTTTGACAATGAGCAGGCGGCGTCCGCGATCCGGTCCAGAATGGATTTTCGAGCGAGAAAGTGCTGGCCCAGGCGGCGACCCACGCGGCCTTTTCCAGTTACCCTTTTACGTCGACCGAGCTGTGGCTCGCCGGCAGCCATAGTCTGACACGGCCGGCGACCGGGCGCCCGAGAGTTGTCGCCGGATGGAACTCGGTGAGAAGCAGCAAAGCTCCGATGCTGCGACGTAAAGCGTCGTTGTTAGAGGCATCGCCGCTCACAATCGCATAGTCGATCATGCGGCCCTGACCGTCGACCATGACGTCCACGATCACATCGTCGGCGCCATAGGCCAGCATGGGAGCGGTTTTGAGGACGGTGGGGTCGTGCTGCCCGCCCCGATCGCTCGAAAGCACCGTCGCCTGGCTGCGGGGCGAGAACGGAACGGGAATATCGAAACCGTTCGGGACTTGCGCCGAATAGACCGGGCCGAACACGCTGAACAACATGATGGTAGAAAAGATTCCACCAGCCAGGGGCAGCGCGAGCGGGCGCATCAGATCCCGCGAAAACAGCCGCGCCCGATCGAACCATGCAATTCGATTGCCCGCAGCACTATGTTGTTCGTGGGAGGCGAGCACACGCAAAGAACTGCGCACTTGCTCCGGCACACTTCGCCGCGGCAGGCTACGGAGCAGCCGCGTCAGGGCTTCGTCACTCGGAAGCCGTTTTTCAAAGTCGCGATTCATACCACATCACTCCAGACCACCAGCACATCGTCAAAACACATCAAACAACGTCTCAAAAAGCATCCAAAACACGGCCTCTATCCACACCAGGGCCGCACGCCGCTCATTTCGCCAGTTGCGGAGACCACGCTAGCGCGGAACCCGCCTCCAGCCGGACGGTGATTTGCTTTCGAAGCGCCTCGCGCCCCCTCAGGATCCTCGATTTCACCGTTCCCAAGGAGATTTCCAAGATCTCGGCGACTTCGCCATAACTCAATCCTTCAATTTCCCTCAACACCAGCGCCGCGCGAAACTTCGGATTCACGGCGGCGAGGGCCTCCTGAATCAACGCCCCGGTTTCACCGTCGAGCGCCGTTTCGAACGGCGAGCGGCCCGGGTCGGCCAGCCAATCCGCATAACCATGCTCTTCGCCGGGACCAGGGTCGATGGCCACTTCCCGCCGGCGGTGCCGGCTGAACCAGCGGCGATGATTGCGCGCCTCATTCACGGCGATCCGGTAAATCCAGGTCTTGAGCGAACTGTCGCCGCGAAACGACCCGATGTTCCGGAAAATCTTGAGGAACACTTCCTGCACCACGTCGGGCGCGTCGGCCGGATCGTCCATCAGCCGGCTGATCATGTTGTAGACCGGATGTTCGAAGCGTTGGAGCAACGCTTCGTAAGCGGATTCCGTACCGGACCGCAGCCCGGCAATCAGGACAGAATCGATGGCTGCGGAGTCGATCCCTACACAATCCCGGGCGGAATCGTCGTCCAGGCACACTCGTATCGCGCTCGCCAAGTCCGGCGCACACGCTTCGAACTGGAAACCAACGGTCGAGTCAGCCACAACCGCGCCTGATCTATTCTAACGCCATCGACTGCCGAAAACCGGTCTATCCGGGAAAACCTGTTACTGCTTCGTACACCTATGAGACACCGGTCAGGAGGGTTTTGTTCCCGGTGGCGAGCGCGCCGGATTTTTTTTGAAACGCTCCCTTCGGTCGCGGCTCGCAAGGAAGGCACTTATACTGGAAGCGTGAACTATTACGGACCCAAAGACATGGCGGCAAGTTATCGAACCGTCCGCAAGAATACGATCATCATCGCGGAGGAAATCGGGGAGGCTCACTACGGCTTTCGCCCTGCTCCGGAGACGCGATCCGTGGCGCAAATGCTGATGCATATCGCATTGGTTCCGCGGATGCAGGAACAGATCCACGCGATCGAGCGCCGCACCACCCTGGTCGGCTTCGATTTTCCGGCGTTCATCACGCGCATTCTTGAAGAAGAGCAGCAGGCGTTGCCGAAAGTGAAAATCGTCGAGTTTCTGCGAACCGAAGGCGATCGTTTCGCGGGCTGGCTGGAAGGTGTGAGCGACGAGTTTCTAGGCGAAAGGGTGACGATGCCGTCGGGTATGACGCCGGCTTCGAAAACCCGCTTCGAGATGCTGAGCGCCCCCAAGGAGCACGAGATGCATCATCGCGGGCAGTTGATGTTGATCGAACGAATGCTCGGTATCGTGCCGCATTTGACGCGGGAGATGCTGGCCCGGTTCGCATCCATGTCGACCGCTGGTAAGCCGGCGTAAGGTTCGGCGGCAGCGAGAGAGTTTTTTGAAACCGCTCCCTTTGGTCACGGCTCGTTTAAGGCAGGTAACAGCGCTGCTGCCCGTTGGTCGATGAACCAATAACACTCCCCCTTCGCGGGGCGAGTGAGTTGCGCCGGATACTTTCCGGGCTCATGGGCTCCGTAGAGCACTTCGCGAAGCGGCGAGGCTTTGTCCTCGCCTTCAACCTGAAACAGGATACAGGCCGCGTGGTTGACCAGGCGCGCGGTCATCGTGATTCGCCACGTCTTGAACTTCTCCACCCAATTGGCGACCACCAAAGCCTTATGTTCACCGAGCGCGGCGGTGCCGGGGAACAGGGACAACGTATGACCATCGGGGCCCAGGCCGAGCAGCACCAGGTCGAATTTGGGCAGGTCCACTGCACCGAATACGGCGCGAATCTCGATCTCATAGGCGGCCGCAGCTCGTGCGGCGTCCGGATTCTCTCCCTGCATGCGATGCACTTGACCCGGCACGACCGGAATATGCGACAACAGGGCATCCAAGGCCATTCGATAGTTGCTGTCAGGATGGTCGGGGGGCACGCATCGCTCATCGCCCCAGAAGAAATGGATTTTCGCCCACTCGATATGCGAGCGGTACGGCTCGGCCGCCAATAGCGAATACGTCATTCGCGGCGTCGACCCGCCGGCGAGTGCGACGGTGAACACGCCTCGCTGGGCGATCGCATTCGCCGCTTTCTCCTGAAAAAGCGCTGCAGCCGCGTGGGCTAGCGACTGGGGATCGAGGAAAATCTGGATGGGCGGCATGCTTACATTATTGTTTCAACGCCCATGGTTGCGATGCCAGTTCGCGTGTCGCGAGCAGAAACGCACTCCCTGACGGTCGCGCTTCATAAACCAGAAACGCACTCCCTGACGGTCGCGCTTCATAAACCAGAAACGCACTCCCTGACGGTCGCGCTTCATAAACCAGAAATGCACTCCCTGACGGTCGCGCTTCATAAAAAGGATTGAGGTAACAGATCTGCTATAGCGTGCCGCTCCTTGACAGTCGCCGCTCAGATGCTGATCTGACGGCCCTGCACCGCCGCCTCGGTATTTTCGAAATGGCGGCGCGCCTGCTCCACCAGCTTTTCCATAAAGCCATCGTCGTGGCCGGGATCGTGATGGAACAGGACCAGCTTCTTCACCTTGGCTTCGCGGGCGGCATGCACCGCTTCCATCCAGGTGCTGTGGCCCCAGCCCTGTTTGCTCGCGTATTCCTCGGGCGTATATTGCGCGTCGTAGATCAGCACATCCGCGTTCTGGGCATGATCCAGCAGAATGCGATCGAACTTGGGGTCGCCGTGTTCCAGATCGCTGGCATGCACCAGCACCGCGCCATCGTAGTCCAGCCGGTACCCCGTCGCGCCCTGTGGATGGTTCATCGGAAAGGCGCGAATGGTGAGATCGCCGATGCGCAGCTCCGGGTCGATATGAAAGAAATTGCGGCGCGCCGCCATGTGCTCGAATCGCACCGGAAAATAGGGCGACGACATCTGGCCATCGAGGATGTCCTGAATCTGATCCGCGGGACGCGACGAATAGAACGCAACCTGATTGTCCGGCGCGTAGAGCGGCGCGAAGAAGGGGATTCCCTGGATGTGGTCCCAATGGAAATGCGTCATGAGAATCCGTACGGACTGCGGCTGCTTCCCAAATTCCTGCATCAGCGCGAGCCCGAGGTATCGAAGGCCGGTGCCGCCGTCGATGACGATGAGCTCCTGATTGGGAAGCCGGACCTCCAGGCAGGTGGTGTTGCCGCCGAATCCCAGGTTTTCGGGCTGCGGAGTCGGAATGGAACCGCGCACGCCCCAGAACTTGAGTTGAAGGCGGAAGCTATCGTCCATGGGCCTACCGTCGCAGCCTTTCCAGACCTGTGTATACTCTAGCAAGCTCGCAAGGAAGGTCTTCAGATCATGTTAGGATTTCGCAATAGAGGAGTTTCCATGAAACGATTCGCCACGCTCGCGATCGCTGTGCCGTTAGCCCTGTCGCTGGCCGTCCCCGCATTTCCGCAATCGCTGCCGAACCTGGCGCTTGCCAACCTTAACTACACCGTTCGGAAGCGCACGGTGAATCCTCAAGGTGAACTGAAGGAGAAAATCGATCAGAACGATCGTGAAATGGCGGAAGCCCGCCGGCTCGGCCGGATGGGGGACGTGCGGCGATTGCTGGCCAAGGGGCAGGCGTTGCTCGCGGGCACCGCATGGACGGATGAGCTCGATTTTGCCAACTCGATCACGCTTCGCACGGAGCGCGTGTTCGTGGATACACAGAAGCCGTACGCGGTCAGGATCGAACAAATTTACTCCTCAATGCTGGCGGTGGATCACAACCTGACGGCGCATGCATCGTTGCTGAAACCGCGGGCGGGCGGAAGAGGCGGAAATGGCGGCGGGGGTGGTGGCGGCGGACGCGGCGCCGCAGCTCCTCCGGAGGTCGTCAAGGATTTCGGATCGTTCGAGAATGTCAGCCGCGATCTTCGCGAATCGCCGTACCTGATGGAACTGGATCTGGCGTCGGTCGCCGACGGCACCTATCAAGTCCGGGTGGAGGTGATGGACGGAGCGAAAACCCTGGGTTCGACGACGCTGCGCATTATTGCGGTGAAGGGACTGGACGATTCGCTCGCGCGCATCGAGAGCGAAGCCGCATCCGCGCCGGAATCGATTCGGGCGGACGCACTGTATCCAGCCGATTTCGTGCGCAACGTGAATCGGGGTCGAGTGGATGCGGGCGCGTTCGATGTCGCGAAGGAAATCGCCACCGTGAATGACTTGCTGGCGACTGTGAAAACCGGCAAAGATCCGTTCGATGGCCGCACCGGCGATTTCAAACGTCACTACTTGTTGAAGGCCGCGGGCGAAATCATGCCGTATCGTCTGTACATTCCGCCGGCATACGACGGTACCAAGGCGTATCCCATGGTGCTGGCGCTGCACGGGCTGGGCGGCACGGAAGATTCGATGTTCGGGCAGGCGTATCGCGTGCCTGTCGAAGCCGAGAAGCGCGGCTACATCATTGCGGCGCCACTGGGCTATCGAATCGACGGCGGCTACGGCCGCGCGGCAACGAAAGCGGGCGCGCTGAGTGAGGCTGATGTGATGGAAGTGCTGGCCCGAGTTCGCCACGACTACAAGATCGACGACAGCCGCATTTATCTCCTCGGTCACTCGATGGGCGGATTCGGCACGTGGGTCCTGGGGCCGAAGTATCCGTCGATCTGGGCCGCGATGGCTCCGATTTCAGGAGGTGGTCAACCCGCGTCGCTCGAAAAGATTCGCGACATTCCGGAGATCGTGGTGCACGGCGACGCGGATAACGTGGTGCCGGTGGGCAGTTCGCGCACCATGGTGGAAGCCGCGAAGAAGCTGGGGATCGACGTGAAGTACATCGAGGTTCCCGGTGGAACGCATGGCGACGTCGCCGCGCCGAACATGAGCGCGATTTTCGATTTCTTCGACGCGCATCGAAAAGGGAAGACCGCCACCGGCGGCGGCCAATAGTTCTTGTGGCGCACTCGTGCCGCCGCCAGCCGATTGACGGGCTTGCTACAGTAACGAGTTGAATCGCGGACTCGCAAAACGCCTGGGCGTCTTCGATGCGACCCTGCTGGTCATGGGCGGCATCGTCGGCTCCGGTATCTTCATCAATCCCTACGTAGTCGCGCGCCAGATCCACACACCCTTTCTGATTCTCGCCGCCTGGATCGCCGGCGGCGCCATCGCGCTCGCGGGCGCGTTCGTGTACGCCGAACTGGCCGCGCGCCGTCCCGAAGTCGGCGGACAATACGCGTATCTGCGCGACGCCTTTCATCCCTCCGTCGCCTTCGTGTATGGATGGACCCTGCTGCTGGTGACGCAAACCGGCGGGATGGCCGCCGTCGCCGTAACCTTCGCAAGATATTTTCTCGAAATCACGCACTCCACAATTTCCGAAGTATTTGTTTCAGCCGGAGCGCTCGCGTTGCTCACCATCGTCAACTGTTTTGGTGTGCGCGCCGGATCGAATGTCCAGGGTGCGCTGATGATTCTGAAAATCGTCGCGATCGCCGCATTGGTCGCCGCGGGTTTGTTCGTCGCCCGACCCGCCGCCGGCGTCGCGCCCCAACTACTCGATCGTCCCATGTCGATGAACCTGATCGCCGCGTTCGGCGCGGCCATGACGCCCGTTCTGTTTGCTTACGGCGGCTGGCAGACCACCAGCTTTATGGCGGGCGAGATGAAGAATTCGCGGAGCGATCTGCCGCGCGCCCTCATCATCGGTGTCGTGGGCGTGGTGCTCCTCTACGTCTCGGTCACCTACTCATATCTGCGCGTCCTCGGTGCGGCCGGACTCGCCGCCTCCACCACTCCGGCGTCTTCGGTGATGCGCGCCGCTCTCGGCGAATCCGGCGCGCGCTTCATCGCCATCGGCATCGCCGTCTCCACGTTGGGCTTCCTCAGCCAGGGCATGTTGACCGCGCCGCGAGTCTATTTTGCGATGGCCGCCGACGGCCTTTTCTTTCGCAGCGTCGCCTGGATCAGTCCGCGCACGGCCGCGCCCGCCGTCGCTATCGCCTTGCAAGGCGTGGTGGCGATGATCATCGCCGTCTCCGGCCGCTATGAGCAGATCCTCAACTACGTGACTTCGGTCGACTTTATTCTGTTCGGCTTCACCGGCATTTCGCTGCTCGTGTTTCGGGCGCGCCAGCCGCAATCCGCGGGCTTTCGCACTCCCGGCCATCCCGTCACCACCATCTTCTTTATCGCGGCGTGTTTTCTCGTCGTCGCAAGTACGGTTTATAAATATCCTGCGAACAGCGCCATCGGCCTCGTCATTCTGCTCACCGGCGTGCCAGTCTATTTCTTATGGAGGAACCCATCTGTCCCGCGACACTAAGTACTTGAGGCGCGCCCGTCAGGGCGCGCGCTCCGGCCTTTGGTGGCGAGCACTGCGGCTGTTGCGGCACGATTCCCCCGGACCGCGGCCGACGCCCTCGTCGGTCCTTTCTTCATTTGGCCAACTGATGATTGAGGACATTAACCTGTGAGTTCCACCTACATGCCGTGGGCGAAACAGCATTCGCGCGCGCAATATAATCTGGCCATCAGCGGCGTCGCGCATTGGAAGCTGCGCGAGTTCGTGGGGCGGTCCCCCTGGACCGCGGCCGACGCCCTCGTCGGCCTTTCTTCATGCGGCCAACTAATGATTGAGGACATTAACCTGTGAGTTCCACCTACATGCCGTGGGCGAAACAGCATTCGCGCGCGCAATATAATCTGGCCACCAGCGGCGTCGCGCATTGGAAGCTGCGCGATTTAAGCGTCCGCATCGAAGATCTCGAAATCAGCGGCCCCAGCTTTTACGGGTTTCCGCCCTTGCAGGAAGCGCTCGCGAAGCACTGCGGCGTCCCGCCGGATCGCGTGGTCGCGGCCACCGGCACGTCCATGGCGAACTATCTCGCGCTTGCCGCGACGGTCAAGCCCGGCGACGAAGTGTTGATCGAACAGCCGACGTATGAGTTGATCCTCGCCACCGCCGCACATATTGGAGCTGACATCCGCAGATTCCCGCGCACCCGCGAATCCGGATTCGCGCTCGATCCGGCCGCCGTCGAACGCGCCGTCACGCCGCGCACGAAATTAATTGTCGTTGCGAATCTGCACAATCCGTCCAGCGCACTCGCTGATGAACAGACCATTCGTGATATCGGCGAAATCGCCCGCCGCGTCGGCGCTCGCGTTTTGGTGGATGAGGTTTATCTCGACGCTGCGTTCGAGGACGCTCCGCGATCCGCGGGTGGTCTTATCGATGGGCTTAGTGACCATTTCATCGTCACCTCCAGCTTGACCAAAGTCTACGGACTGAGCGGACTGCGTTGCGGCTGGATCGTCGCCGAGCCCCAGCTCGCCCGCGCCATGTGGCGCGTGAACGATCTGTTCGGAGTGATTCCCGCGCACATGGCCGAACTGACCAGCGTGATCGCACTCGGCGAGCTGGATCGAATTCGAGAGAATGTCCGCGCGCGCCTGGACCGCAATCGCGCGGCGCTGCATCGATTTTTCGACAGCCGCCCCGATCTCGATGCGCCTCGTTTTCCATTCGGCACCATCGCCTTTCCGAAGTTATTGACCGATCCCGCTGCTGACTTCCAGCCCCACCCGTCAGGGTGGGGGACCGATGTGGACCCAACCGGCGTCAAGCCCCACCCGTCAGGGTGGGGGACCGATGTGGACCCAACCGGCGTCAAGCCCCACCCGTCAGGGTGGGGGACAGCTCAACCCGGCGTCCCACCCCACCCGTCAGGGTGGGGACATGTCGATCAACTTTGCGACCTCCTGCGCGCCAAATACGACACCACCGTCGTTCCAGGCAAATATTTCGAAATGCCGGATCATTTTCGCATCGGCATCGGCGGCGACATCGAGCCGCTGGAGGAAGGATTGCGCCGTTTGGGTCTCGCTCTGGACGAACTACAGGCAGGCTGAGCCGAGGCCTTATTGAGCCGCGACGGTACTGAGCCGCGACGGTACTGAACCGCGACGGTACTGAGCCGCGACTAAAAGGAGCGGTACGCTCAACTTTCCATCCGCGCTCAACTTCTTTCTGAACCGCGACTAAAAGGAGCGGCACGCTCAACTTCCCATCCGCGCTCAACTTCTTTCTGAACCGCGACTAAAAGGAGCGGCACGCTCAACTTCCCATCCGCGCTCAACTTCTTTCTGAACCGCGACTGTCAAGGAGCGGTACGCTTACCTTCCCATCAACGCTCAACGTCCACTCGCGCTCACCTTTCTACCAACGCTCATCTTCGTACGCAGCGCTCGACTTCCCCAAAGCCGCGTGTCCGCCTCCATTCCGCAACGCTCGCGATCTGCCCAACGCTATCATGGAAAGCTGATGCGACTCGTTTTCATACTCGTCTCCTTCGCCTTCCTTGCTCCCGCCGCCGATTTAGTTCTCCGCAACGGCAAGATAGTCACGCTCGACCCCGCCACCCCCAACGCCCAAGCCATCGCCATCACCAACGGAAAAATCACAGCCATCGGCACCAGCGCGCAAATTGCGCGCGAAATTCAGCCGTCGACAAAAGTGATCGACCTCGCCGGCCGCCTCGCCATTCCAGGACTCATCGAAGGCCACGGCCACTTCACCGGCATCGGGCAAATGAAAATGAGCTTGAATCTGATGGGCGCGAAAAATTGGGATGCGATCGTCGCCATGGTCGCCGCTGCCGCGCGCGAAGCCAAGCCCGGCGAATGGATCATCGGCCGCGGCTGGCATCAGGAAAAATGGGACGCCAAGCCCGCTCCCAACGTCAACGGATTTCCGGTGCATGACGCGCTCAGCAAAGTGTCGCCCAATAATCCCGTGCTGCTCACTCATGCCAGCGGTCACGCGATATTCGCCAACGCCGCGGCCATGAAAGCCGCGGGCATCACGCGCGATACGCCCAATCCCGATGGCGGTGAAATCACCAAGGACGCCGCCGGCAATCCCATCGGGCTGCTCAACGAAAAGGCGCAGGGACTGATTCGCAGTGCCATGGATCGCGACCTCGCGCGCCGCACTCTCGCGGAACGCGAGGCTGATGAAGAGAAGCAGATCGATCTCGCGGCGCAGGAATGCATTTCGAAAGGCATCACGACATTTGAGGACGCCGGTTCTCCCGCCGCCGTGATCGAGCGATTGCAGCGCCGCGCGTCGGCTGGAACGCTGCCGCTGCGCATGTGGGTGATGCTGCGCGAATCGAATGCTCTGGTCGCGCGCGATGCCCCGCGTCTGCGCATGATCGGCTTCGGCGACAATCATCTTACCGTCCGCGCAATCAAGCGGCAGATCGATGGCGCGCTGGGTACGCGCGGCGCCTGGCTGCTCGCCCCATATTCCGATTTGCCTGCCACCAGCGGATTGCCGACTGAAGCTCCGGCGGATATCGCGGAGACGGCGAAGCTCGCGATAGCCAACAACTACCAGCTCTGCGTCCACGCGATCGGGGATCGCGGCAATCGCGAAGTGCTCGACATCTATGAGCGCACGTTCAAAGCGAATCCCGACAAACACGATCTCCGATGGCGCATCGAGCACGCCCAGCACCTCGACCCCGCCGATATTCCACGCTTCGGCAAGCTCGGCGTGATCGCCGCCATGCAGGCGATCCACTGCACCTCAGACGCTCCCATGGTGATTCCCCGGCTCGGTGCAAAACGCGCGGAAGACGGCGCCTACGTGTGGCAGAGCCTGATGAAATCGGGTGCGCATGTCTCGAACGGCACCGACGCGCCGGTGGAGGATGTGAGCCCCATCGCCTGTTACTACGCCGCTGTCACCAGGAAATTGAAAGACGGAACGACGTTTTACCCCGCGCAGAAAATGTCGCGCATGGAAGCACTGCGCTCCTACACCATCGAAAATGCCTATGCCGCGTTCGAAGAGGATGTTAAAGGGACGCTCAAACCTGGAATGCTCGGCGACATCACCGTTCTCTCGAAAGACATCCTGACGATTCCCGAGGACGAAATTCTGAAAACGGATGTCGACTACACCATCGTCGGCGGCAAGATTGCGTACAAGCGAGGGCAGTAGATGTCCTTCCGAACCGCGACGCCGGTTTGTGGCGCACGCTTTAGCGTGCCGCGGCGAACTTCAGTTCGCCGTGTTTTCCTGACGGAACCGCGACCGTTTTGGCTCCGGGTTCCGGAGCCAACGCGCGACAGCGCACGAGGGAGCGGCGCTTTCAACGGAGGCGCGACAGGATGGAACGCTCGATAGAAACATCCCCGCGACGGAGCACCGAACCATGAAAATCGATCGCGACTACCTCTTCTCGACGCTCGCCGACTTGATCCGCATCAACTCGATCAATCCGACCTTGGCAGCGACTGGCCCCGGCGAGGCGGAGGTCGCCGACTACGTTGCGACTGCCCTCGGCTCACTCGGACTCGATGTGAGCAAGCTCGAATCCCAACCCGGACGCGTCAGCCTCGTCGGTATTCTGCGAGGAACCCGCTCTTCTCGTGACAACGCTTCAAGCCCCGCTCGTGAGAGCGGGGATGCGAAAAATCTGATGCTCAACGCCCACTACGATACCGTCGGCATCGAAGGCATGGCCGAGCCGTTCTCCGCCGCCCTTCGCGATGGAAAAATGTTCGGACGCGGCAGTTACGACATGAAAGGCAGCCTCGCGGCGCAGATGGCTGCGGTCAAAGCCATCGTCGATTCTGGCGATCGCCCGCGCGGCGACGTCATCATCGCGGCCGTGGCCGACGAAGAGTACGGCAGCATTGGAACGTTCGATGTGATTCGCCATTTCAAGAACAAAGCCAAGCCCTACGCCGCAATTGTCACCGAGCCCACTGCCGCGCGCATTTGCCTCGCGCACAAAGGCTATCTGTGGATCGAAATCGAAACCATCGGCCGCGCCGGGCACGGCAGCAGGTTCGAATCCGGCATCGACGCGAACATGATGATGGGCCGATTCCTTTCCGAGCTCGACAAATTGGAACGCGACCTGCGCGCCCGTTCGCCGCATCCTCTGCTTGGTCCGCCGTCGCTGCACGCCGCCATGATCCACGGCGGCGAAGGCTTGAGCACCTACGCCGCATCTTGCAAATTGCAAATCGAGCGCCGTACCATCCCGGGTGAAACCGAATCGCAGGTCGTTCTCGAATTGCAGGCGATCGTCGATCGCCTCGCCGCCTGCGGCTCCGCGTTTCAGGCAACCATCCGGTCCTATTTCGTCCGCGATCCGTTCGAAATCGCCCGCGACGCCGCGGTCGTTCGCGCGGTCGCCCGCGCGTCGTGGACGGTTCTCGCCCGCGCGCCGGAATATATCGGCGACACTCCGTGGATGGACGCCGCATTGCTGCAAACTGCTGGAATTGAAACGGTTGTGATCGGTCCGGCGGGCGGAGGCGCGCACGCGGCGGTGGAATGGGTGGAGCTGGAATCGGTCGCGCAAATTGCGGCGATTCTCGCCGAGACCGCGATGGATTTCTGTGCATAATTTAGCCGAGTTGATCGACGAAGCCGCTGTGTTTCTGCGAGATCGCGTCCGCCGCACACCGCTCGAATTTTCGCCCGGGTTGTCGCAGATGCTGGGCGTGCCGGTGTGGCTGAAACTCGAATCGATGCAGTTGACCGGATCGTTCAAAATTCGCGGCGCGCTGTTTCGCGTTTCAAAGCTAACTGAAGAAGAGAAACGGCTTGGCGTTGTGACGTGCTCCGCCGGAAATCACGGCAAGGCGGTCGCGTATGCCGCGCGCGAGCCGGGAATTCACGCGACCATCTGCGTTCCGAAGTCGGTCGATCGCGCGAAGTATGAAGCCATGGTCGCGCTGGGCGCGGACGTGCAGGTCTCTGAATTTGAAGGCTATGACGACACCGAAGAATGGGCGCGAGGCATCGCGGCGGATCGCCGGTTGACGTTCCTTTCGCCATTTGACGACTACGCGGTGATGGCCGCCAACGGCGGAACGACGGCGATGGAGTGCGTCGAAGACGCGCCGTCAGCGCGCGATTTCGTGGTTCCGGTTGGCGGCGGGGGGCTTTCCGCGGGCTTCGCGTGGTACGTGAAAAATACCGCAAAAAGCCTCAAAAAGACCGTAAGAATCATCGGTTCGCAGCACGTCTTGTCGCCGGCGCTCCAAATGTCGCTGGATGCCGGCCACGCGATCACGAAATTGCCTGCCGTCGAGACCATGGCGGGCGGCGTCGAAGGCGGAATCGGTGCGCTTGCGTTCGGCGTGCTTGGGCCTTTGATTGACAGGGTTGCATTGGTTTCCGAGGACGAGATTCTCGACGGCGTACGCTGGATGTTGGAGCACCATCAATACCTGATCGAGCCGACCTCCGCGGTTACCGTCGCCGCGTGTCTCACCGGTAAAATCGGGAAATTGGACGAACCCACCGTGGTCGTGATTTCGGGGCGCAACGTCAGCGTGGACGCCGTGAAGAAAATCCTGTGCAGATACTAACGCTAGACCAGATTCGGGAACGCATCGACGATCTCGCGGTCATCGATTGCATGCGGGAGGCGGTGATCGCGCAAGCGCGCGGCGAATGCGACACGCCGATGCCGATGCATTTGACGATCAGCCCCTTGGAGAAACCAGGCGGCGAGGTGCACATGAAGTCGAGCTATCGGCGCGGAGGAAAGTACTTCGCGCTGAAGATGGCGACGACGTTTCGCGGGGTGGGGAATGGGATGATGATGCTCGCATCGGCGGAGACGGGCGAACCGGTTGCGCTGCTTCAAGACGCCGGCCATCTGACCGATGTTCGGACCGCGGCCGCCGCCGCGATGACCGCGCGCGAACTGGGACGCGCGGACCGCACGATCGGGATTCTGGGCAGTGGAATTCAGGCGCGCCTGACGGCGCGGTTTCACGCGCACGTGCTGCCGCTCGAAACAGTCTGGCTGTGGGGCCGCACGCCGGAACGCGTGACGGAATGTGCTGAGGAAATTCGCCGCGTCGTGAAGGATGTGAGAATCGCGGCGAGCCCGGCAGAAGTCGCGGCGGCGGCGAGGCTGTTGGTTACTTGCACAGCCTCACGCGCCCCTGTGCTGTTTGCGCGGGACTTGCAGGTGGGCACGCATCTCTCGGCGGTCGGGGCGGATTCCGTTGGCAAGCAGGAGCTCGATCCGGAAATCCTGCGCGGGGCGCATGTGCTGTTGGTGGATTCGGTCGCGCAGTGTGAAAAACTGGGCGAGTTGCAGCACGCGCCGGATCAGGCGGTGCGAGCGGTCGAGATCGGCGAGTTCTGCGAGCAACATACCGGTGCGGGGTTGCACACGCGTCCGGGGACGAATAGCGCCGCCGATTTCACGGGATTGGGAGTGGAGGATTTGTATATCGCGGAGATGGTTTTTCGGTTGTGGGGATGTCGGGAATGAAGCCCCAAGCTGACGCATGGGGCTGGATGGTGGGGCTGGATGGTGGGGTTTGACACAACATGAAAATTGAAACGTTCGAGATGGAGCGGATGCAATCGACCTGGGAAAATCTGGTCGACTACGATTTGAGCGAGAGCGGCGTGCGGCCGCTGACGCTGCGCGAGTTGATGGCGATGGGATTCGATCTCGAATCGTTTCTCGATGTGCCGCTGGGATACAGCCAATCGAATGGCACTCTCGATCTGCGGGAGACGCTTACGAAAATCTATCCCGGCGCGAGCGTCGATCACATCGAAGTGACCAACGGGACATCGGAAGCGAATTTTCTGGTGGCGCTGAGCCAGGTGCGCGCGGGCGACGGCTTCGCGATGGAGACTCCCAATTACATGCAGCTCTGGGGAGTGCCGCGCAGCCTGGGCGCCGAGGCGCGGACATTCCGGCTCCGGCCCGAGGCCGCGTGGGAACCCGACTGGGATGAGTTCGAGCGCGCCGTTTCGCCGGGCACGCGCCTGGTGTATGTTTCGAATCCCAACAATCCCACGGGGTCGATTCTCTCGGACGACGCGATGCGGCGCATGGTTTCCCGGTGCGAGGAAACCGGCGCGTACCTGCTGGCTGACGAAGTGTATCAGGGCGCGGAAGCGTCGCGAGCGCGGACGAAGAGCTTCTGGGGCATGAGCGATCGGGTGATCGTCACGAGCGGGCTTTCGAAAGCCTGGGGCATTCCGGGCGTGCGCATCGGCTGGATCGTGGGACCGCCTAAGTTGATCGCCGAGTGCTGGGCGCAGCATGACTATCTGACCATCGGGCCGAACAAACTTTCGGATCACCTCGCGCGCATCGCGGTGACCGCTGAGAATCGCGAAAAGTGTTACGCGCGGACGCGCGCCGTATTGAACGCCAACCTAGAAATCGCGCGCGAGTGGGTGCGAAGCTTCGGCGGGTTCCTGGAATGGCGGGAGCCGGAAGCGGGGGCGATCGCGTTGATCAAGTATCGGGCATCGATTCCTTCGGTCGAGCTGTGCGAAGGAATTCGCGTGAGGCAGAGCACGCTGATCGTCCCTGGAAAGCAGTTGGGCGTGGAAGGGTACGTGCGGATCTGGCTGGGCGCACGAGAGGATTATCTGCGGGAAGGGCTGCGGCGGATCGGCGAGGAATTCCGGGCGCTGGCGCAGTCCGCGCATTGACGGGCGGCCGAACGCTCGCTTTCCAATCCGGCAGTAAGGGCGCGCCTTGCTATACTCGATCCTGCCGTGCGGCTTATCGTGACGATTCTTTCGTTTCTCCTAGCCACCGGATTAGAGGCGGTGGGGGCGTTCTTTGGCCTCATCCCGTCGCAGGGTATGCATGGAAACGAACCGGTCCTCCCGGTCTTCCTTTACCTCTTGGTAGTTCTTGGTGTGGTGAATCTAGTGGGCGCTGCAATAGGCCTGTTTCCGCTCGGCATTATGTATGGTGTCGATGCATGGTGGCGTGCCGTATTGGGCTTCGTGGCTGGGTCTATCCTATTCGCCATATCCCTCTCCGTGGAGTTTGCGCTGATCCCTGAAACCGGCGCGAATGTGTTCACCGCGGTCCGGCTGGCGTACCTTCTGGTTGGACTGGTGAGTCCCCCTGTTGGCGGGTTGATCGCCTTCATGGCTCTCCGAAGGAGACAGCGCGACGCTCGGGTCGGAATGGGTGGATAAGCGGTTTTCACGCGGCGTATAGGCGAGGAATTCCTTGCGCTTGAAAAGGTACCCGGATGACCGGCACGTTGGTATCCTGAAAGAGGATGAACCTTGAAATCCATAAGCCCGAACTGGCGCAGCGGGTGCAGGCGCGGATTCAAAGCGGCCATTTTCACGATGCGGACGAGCTGATCGAAAAGGCCCTTGACGCGCTCGATGAACAGGCAACCGCCGCCGAGGCGGCCCACGTTGCCGGTTTCATCGGTGCAGCCCCCAAGTTGCCCCGGTTGCATCTCGGAGTGAAGGGAGCTCTTCACCGGCGCGATATTTACGACGATGCCCCTTGATCCCGGTGTCCTCGACGCGAACGTCCTGGCCTATGCTGTGGACGTAGACGCCCCGCAGCACGCGGCTTCAAGTGCTTTGCTGGAAGCCGCCAGCGACCCATCGGTAACGCTTTACGTAACTTCGCAAATACTGTGTGAGCTTTATTCGGTCATCACCAACCCGCGCCGGGTCGCTGTGGTTTCTTCTCCAACGGAAGCATTGAGCATCATTTCAGCTATGCTGGCGCTTCCCGGCCTACAGGTGTTGCCGACTCCGGCCCGCGCGGTTGCGGGGTGGATGCGACTGGTACAGCGTCACCCCGTCGCCGGCGCGAATGTATTCGATTTGCAAATCGTCGCGACCATGCAGGCCAACGGCATCGACCGGATTTACACTTTCAACAGCGATGACTTCAAGGTGTTTTCTGAACTCGTAGTGTTGACACCGTAGAGCTCCGCCCGTGTTTCTCGCGGCGAAGCCGGGCCGCGATTTTGGCTGGCTTATGCCCATGACCGCGTGCCACGCCGACAGAACCAGAGGCCAGCAAATAAGGGCGAAACTTACTTGGCGCACCCAGTTTTGCGGTAGGCTGGCGGGATGGGCGATAGGGACTACTCATCCAGCCGAATCGCGTTTGCGTGGGAGGTGTTACGGGGACGCGCGCGCCTCGGGGTCATTGCTCTCTTTTCGGCTGTGTTTTTTGCGGACGACTTCGCGGAGAAGCTCATCAAGCCGAGAGTGTCCAAGGAGATATGGGCAAAATATTGGGAGCGACTTACGGTGATCGGGTCTTGGCCGCTTTATCTTTGGGTCATCGTTGTCGCGCTCATCCTGCTGGTAGGCGCGATTGAAAGCAGTTTTCGCCTATACAGGGCTTCCCGTAGGCGAGAGGATCTAGCACTGAGGAGAGTTGTAGAATATGAGACCCCGAAGCTAGAATTGTCATGGATCCCAAACGAGTCACCTTATCGATGGTGGGATCACACGCAGAAACCGCCAGCGTTGTACTTTGGCTTTGGCGTGAAAAACATCTCCGGTGTTCGGATTGACGGAATCAAGGTAGAACTTCAGAAGGTTGATCCCGAACCCAATTCGTCGTATGCTCCATGCCCACTTCGCCTCAGGCACAACATTCTGCCCCAAAACGATCCGATTCGCGAATTTTCCTTAAATCCTAAAGAAACGCAAGTCGTCCAACTGATGATACAGTCCGAGAGCATGAATGTTTTTTGGGTGCTGACTGCGATAGACACGATCCCGGATTGGTTGATCCCGATACGGCAGTATCGTTTTTATGTTCGAGTCTATTTTCCAGTACCAGGTTCGGAAATCTGCGGCGTGTACGAACTCTACAAAGACGGACCCCTTTGGAACATGAGAGAAATTCTACCGTGAGAAACCGTCCCGGCTACGGCCGCGCCTTGAAGTCACCGCCTATGGCTGCGATCTCATGGCTGCGACCTTGGAATTCGATATCCCTTACGAGCGATGGTGCGAGCATCCGGATATTCGCCGCGCGCGGATGGACTGAGATCCACATCCACGCGCCGGCGCTGACCAGGCTTTCCCCGCGGAAGATCGTAAAACAGCCGGTAACGACGCCGCATCCTTTGGATCACCTGGCGCAGGGCTGCGTTTGGATTCGGGGTGGCGGCAATCCTCGGCATCTTCGCCGCGAAGACTACTTCGCCGCCGGTTTGTTGGGCGACGTCTTCCACGAAATCGTCGAAATTGACGATCGCATCGAGATGAAGAACAGCGGCATCCAAGGGATCAAAACGCAGGATTCGGGCCGACTTATTCGGAATCACCATGGCGCTCAAGGCCGTGTCCGCATCCCAAAAAACCGACGACGCAGTAGCGGAATCGACCAGGGCGCGCGGCTCGGTGACACCGTTATCTCCCGTGAATCCGACGGCGACGTCTCCGGTGAACATCAAGACCACACGTCGTCCATGGGGCTCGGGAAATTGAGCCAGATACTTCGCTCCCGCAGCCGCTGCCGCGAGGATGCCAGGCTCCCTGGCGAAGGTGGCGTCGGCGAGCCCCGATCGAATCTTCGGCTTTAACGCCGTTAGATTGCCGGTGAGCGGGAACTCCAATTGCGTCGTTTTCGCGAACGACATCACGGCCGCGCGATCGCCTTCCCTCAACTCCGCGAGGGCGATCTCTACCGCGGCCCGCATCTCTACGAGCTTGGGCTTCATGAATCGGCTAAGTTCGAACACAAGAACGATATCGAGAGGTGTTTCTTCGAGGGAACAGTAGCGCAGCGTCACGGGTTGGCGATTGTCCTGGACCGCGAAGTCCTCAAGGTGAAGCCCGTCAATGATTCCGCTCTTGCCGATCACTTGCGCATCGACCTCGACCAGGGAAACGCGCGAATCGAAATTCGGGACTCGTGGGACTTTGGGGACTTGGGCCTTTGCGCAGATCGCGATGATCGCCAATAGTCCAATCCGGTTCACGTCATCCTTAGGCGATGTTGGGTGAGCTGTGGTTACGGGTTTTCCCCCGGCCACGCGGCAGTCGGAAAAGGGGACACCACGGCTCTGTCCCCTGCCGAGCCTGTTTCAGGAAGGTCCCCACCCTGACGGGCGGGGCGGAGTGGCAACCTGAGAAGCCCAAGCTCACGCATGGGGCTCGAGCGGGGAGAATCCCCAACCTGACGGGTGGGGCTTGAGTCGCCTGGTTGCGAGTGGGACAGGGTGGTCAGTCCCCCTTTTTCAAGTCAGCCTCTAGGGTTTTCACCCGATCCTCCGCTTAGCTGAAGCGCCGATAGTAACCCTAAGGGAAACCATGCCGGACGATCCGCAAGTCGACTCTCCCACGGATGCGCAGGTGGACGCATTGCATACGGCGGTGAATTGCTATCTGTCGACGCTGCTGGCCATTGCGAGTTCGGTAGGCGCGGCGTGTCCGGAGGTAGGTGGATTGTATCGCCACCGGCTTAACCGTCTGCGGAAGCGGCTGGCGTTCGATTCTTCGCCGGAGGCACTGGAAGAAAGCCGCGTGACGGTGGAGACCGAGCTGAATGAATTCGCCGCGAAAGCTTCCACGTATGTGTCGCAGCACGGAATCGAGTTGCGGTCGGCGATCAGCACGCTGGAAGATATCGTGCGATCGCTCGCGCAGCGCCAGGATTTCTACGGCGCGCGGCTACGGCAGTTCGCGGGGCAGATGGAATCGACCGCTTATCCCACCGACGCGGGGCATCTTCAGGAAGTGGTGGCGTTGCAGGTGGCGGGACTGCTGAGCTGCGTCGAAAGCATGAGCCATGAGACGCAATCCCTGGTGATGCGCATGCGCAACGAACTGGGCGCGGTGGAGCGGCGGCTTCAGGAATTCGAGGTGACCGATCCGCTCACCGGG
>Ga0182024_10006187_pt1 | contig 26389 bp, 29 predicted proteins | sample P32metaG_FD_120480 | JGI IMG/M metagenome (GOLD analysis project Ga0182024, IMG submission 120480) | Permafrost microbial communities from Stordalen Mire, Sweden - P3-2 metaG (Illumina Assembly) | ecosystem: Environmental > Terrestrial > Soil > Wetlands > Permafrost | place: Sweden: Stordalen... | reverse complement strand
TTGCCGTGCACCTTCGCGGCATCGAACACGTGCAGCGGCCGGCCCCGGTCATAGGTGATGAAGTTAGTGATATCGACCAGCGCATTGATCGGGCGCAGCCCGATCGCAGTCAGCCGCTTTTGCAGCCATTCCGGCGACGGCCCGTTTTTGACGCCGCGCACCAGGCGGAGCCCGAAGGCAGGACAAAGCGGCGGTGTTGCGCCGAAATCGAGCGTCACTTTCACCGGACACGGGAAGCCGCCTTTGATCTGCTTGATCGCCGGATCGATGAACTTGCCCATATCGGCGGCGGCGAGATCGCGTGCGATGCCGTGCACGCCGGTGGCGTCGCCGCGGTTCGGCGTCAGATTGATCTCGATCACCGGATCGTCGAGGCCGGCATAGTTGGCGTAAGGCTCGCCGACCGGAGCATCGTCCGGCAAATCGATGATGCCGTCGTGATCGTCGGAAATTTGCAGCTCGGCTTCGGACACCAGCATGCCGCGGCTTTCGACGTCGCGGATCTTGCCGATGCCAAGCGTGATGTTCTTGCCGGGAATGAAAGCGCCAGGCGGCGCGAACACGCTTTTCATGCCGGTGCGCGCGTTGGGCGCGCCGCAGACGACCTGGACGGGATCGCCAGCGCCGGTATCGACCATGCAGACGCGAAGACGATCCGCATTCGGATGCTGCTTGGCGTCGACCACCCGGGCGATCACGAACGGCGCAAACTGCTTCGCCTTGTCCTCGATGCGCTCGACCTCGAGCCCGATCATGGTCAGCTTGTCGGCGATTTCGCCGAGCGGACAATCGGTGTCGAGATGCTGCTTGAGCCAGGCGAGGGTGAATTTCATCATGGCATCACGGGCTCAATCCGCCCGCCAGCGTCGGGAAATCGAGCGGGCGGAAGCCGTAATGGTTGAGCCAGCGCACGTCAGCCTCGAAGAAGGCGCGCAGGTCCGACATGCCGTATTTGAGCATGGCGACGCGATCGATCCCCATGCCCCAGGCAAAGCCTTGATATTCGTCGGGATCGAGGCCGCAATTCTTCAGCACGTTCGGATGCACCATGCCGCAGCCGAGGATTTCCAGCCAATCGTTGCCTTCGCCGAAGCGGATTTCGCCCTTGTCGCGGCGGCACTGGATGTCGACTTCGAGCGACGGCTCGGTGAACGGGAAAAATGACGGCCGGAACCGCATGCCGACGCGGTCGACTTCGAAGAACGCCTTGCAGAATTCCTCGAGAATCCATTTCAGATGCCCGAGATGCGAGCGCTTGTCGATGACGAGGCCCTCGATCTGGTGGAACATCGGCGTGTGCGTCTGATCGCTGTCGCAGCGATAGGTGCGGCCGGGGATGATGACGCGGATCGGCGGTCTTTGCGTCAGCATGGTGCGCACCTGCACCGGCGAGGTGTGCGTGCGTAGCAGCAGCCGCGAGCCGTCCGGCTTCGGATTGAAGAAGAACGTGTCGTGCATCGCCCGCGCCGGATGGTCTTCCGGAAAATTCAGCTTGGTGAAGTTGTAATCGTCGGTCTCGATGTCGGGACCTTCGGCGACAGCGAAGCCCATATCGGCGAAGATCGCGGTGAGCTCGTCGACGACTTGCGTGATTGGGTGCACGCGGCCGACCTCGAACGGCGCTTCGCGCACCGGCAGCGTGACGTCGACGCTCTCGCTGTTGAGCCGCTCGGTCAGGGCCAAATCCTTGAGCGCGTCGCGGCGCGCAGTGAGCGCGGCATTGACGCGATCCTTGAGGCCGTTGATGAGCGGACCCTGCGTCTTGCGCTCGTCGGGGGGCAGCGTGCCGAGCGTTTTCAGGAGCGCGGTGACCGAGCCGTTCTTGCCGAGCGCCGCCACCCGCATGGCTTCGAGCGCGGTTTCGTCCCCGGCGGCCGCGACCGCGGTAAGGGTGTCTTGTTCGAGCTGCGCAATGTCGGCCATCGTTGCTGGTCTCGGCAATCAATCCATGAACGGCAAATCGGTATCGGACGGACGGCCGCCGGCCTGGGTCAGCATGCCGTGCACCTGGCCGCGATGGTGGGTCTGGTGATTGAACATATGCGTGACCAGGACCCAGCGCGGCCGGGTCCATTCCCGCTTGGTGGCGCCGGAATAGTAGCTTAGATCGGCCGCCAGCCAGGCATCGTCAACCGTATCGGCCCAGCCGAGAATTTTTTGGTCGAAGGCCACGCGCTCGGACTTCAAATTCTCCCATTCCGGATAGAGCGATACCGAATCCGGAATGCCGACCGTCGGCCGCGGCAGGTCGGTGAAGCGGCCCATCCAGCTGCGGTCGCCCCACAAGATATGGCTCAGCGTCTTATGAATGGAGCCGAACCACGCCCCGCGCTCCCGCCGCCGCTCTTCATCGGACAAGCGGTCGGCGACGCCGTACAGGTTTTCATTCTGCCAGCGATTGTAGCGCGCCATGCGCTGCACATAGGCACGATCGATCATGACGGTCCCTCTTAGCCGTCATGGCCGGGACAAGACCGGGCATGACGGCAGAGCAGTTACGCCAGCGCCGACTTGGCTTGGCCGACGATCGCCTCGAAAGCCGCCGGCTCGGTGATCGCGAGATCGGACAGCACTTTGCGGTCGACGGTGATGCCGCTTTTGGCCAGTCCGGCGATGAAGCGGCTGTAATTGAGCCCGAACGGGCGCACCGCCGCATTGAGGCGCTGGATCCACAGCGCGCGGAAGGTGCGCTTGCGCCGCTTGCGGTCGCGAAAGGCGTATTGGTTCGCCTTCTCCACCGCCTGCTTGGCGATGCGGATGGTGTTCTTGCGGCGGCCATAATAGCCCTTGGCGGCCTTGAGCACCTTCTTGTGCTTGGCATGGGATGTGACGCCGCGTTTGACGCGAGCCATGATCGATCTCCTTTGGAATCGAAAAGTAGGACGGAACGCCGACGGCTGCGATCAGCCGTTCGGCAAAAAATACTTTTTGATGTTGTCGCCGTCGGTCTTGAACATCACGTTGGTGCCACGCAGCTGGCGGATCTGCTTCTTGGTGCGCTTGATCATGCCGTGGCGCTTGCCCGACTGGGCGTAGAGGACTTTGCCTCCGCCGGTCACCTTGAAGCGCTTTTTGGCGCCCGATTTGGTCTTGATCTTGGGCATTTGGCTCTCCTTTGGCCGCAAGCGCGAGCGCTCGGCAGGCCGAAAATGCTCTGAAATGAGCGGGTGTGCTTGAAGCACGTCGCCGCCACGGCAGCCCTTAATCAGCCGGGCGGCGAGAGGGCGCGGTTATGGCAGAGGCCGCGGATGAACGCAACACGTTGAAGGCAATCGCAAAACACTGCGCCGGGTCAACGCGGCGCCGGGCCTCGGCGGAATGACGCCGCTCAGCGCGGCGCCAGAACCATGACCACCTGGCGGCCTTCGAAGCGCGGTTCCTGCTCGATCTTGGCGATCTTGGTGGTATCGCCTTTGACCCGATCGAGGAGCTTATAGCCGAGCTCCTGGTGCGCCATTTCGCGGCCGCGGAACCGCAACGTCACCTTGACCTTGTCGCCTTCCTCGAAAAACCGTTGCATCGAGCGCATTTTCACGTCGTAATCGTGATCGTCGATCATCGGCCGGAGTTTTATCTCCTTGATCTCGACGACCTTCTGCTTCTTGCGCGCCTCGGCGGCTTTCTTTTGCGCCTGATATTTGTATTTGCCGTAATCGAGGATTTTGCAGACCGGCGGGACCGAATTCGGCGCGATCTCCACCAGATCGAGCCCGGCCTCCTGCGCCATGGCAATGGCAGCGCCGATTTCAGTGACGCCCTTGTTGGCGCCGTCTTTATCGATGAGTTGGACCTCGCGAACGCGGATCTCCTCGTTGATGCGCGGCCCTTCCTTGGCGGCGGGCTGCGGCAGTCTGATGGGGCGACGAATGGGCCTTATCTCCTTTGAATCGTTGCTACGCGCCGCGGAAGATCGAGAGTTTTTCGGTTCGAGTCAACGACAATGCGCGATGTAGGCATGGCATTGCGCTGATAGGCCATGCCGGGAACATGATTTATGTTCGGTTGCTTCGGCTTGCGAGAGTAGACCTCCTCATGAACGATAACAGCCTGAAATTCCTGCAGATTGGCGAGGGGACCGAGCGCCGCGCCATCGCCGTGCGCGCGCAGGAGGGCGCTCCGCCGGGCCTCCTTTGGCTTGGCGGCTACAAATCCGACATGAAGGGCGCCAAGGCGCAGGCGCTCGCCGACTGGGCCGCACAACAGCGCCGCGCCTGCGTGCGATTCGACTATTCCGGCCACGGCGAGTCGAAGGGCGCGTTCACCGACGGCACGATCAAGCGCTGGCTCACCGAAAGCCTCGGCGTTTTCGACGCTTTTTGCCGCGGCCCGCAGATCCTGGTCGGCTCGTCGATGGGCGGCTGGATCGCGCTCCTTCTGGTGCGCGCCTTGCAGCGCCGGCGCGCGCTCGCGGCGGCCGGTACCGAGGCGCCGGCCAGCATCGCCGGCCTGGTTCTGGTCGCTCCGGCGGTGGATTTCACCGAAGAATTGATGTGGAAGCGATTCACGCCGGAGATCAAACGCGAGCTTGCCGAGACAGGCGTCTGGGCGAGACCGTCGCAATATGCGCCGGAACCCTATCTGGTGACCCGGCAATTGATCGAGGAAGGCCGCGATCACCTTCTGCTCGGCGGCATGATCGAATGCGGCTGCCCGGTGCGTATTCTCCAGGGCGTCGCCGACCCCGACGTGCCGTGGCAGCACGCCAAAGCTCTGGTGGCGCGGCTCGCTTGCGACGACGTGGTGCTCACGCTGGTCAAGGACGGCGATCACCGGTTGTCGCGGCCGGAGGACGTCGAGCGGCTGATCGCGGCGGTAGCGGAGTTTTAGGCGGCGTTAGCCCGCGGCCGCCGCCGTCGCCGCCTCCTCGAACGCCACGCCCAACTCGTCGGCGGTGCGCCAGATCACGCGGCAAGGCCGCCGGGTGCGGCCGAGCTCGAAGGTCAATTCGAAGTATTCCGGCACGCCGGCTGTATTCGCCAATTTGAGACAGGCGCCCCCCGACGTGATGTTCTGCACGGTGCAATGAATGACCGAGGCGCGCCGCGGCGCAATGATCTTGGCGTTGCGCAGCACCTTGGTGCGCTGCACATCTCGGCGGTCCGCATCGTTGTCTATATCGTCCAAGTTCATGGCAGCCTGCGTCGTGGCGCGCGGGCAAGACCCGCGGCCTAGCCCTCTAGCAGTCAAGCGTTACCGATCGTCGAATGGAAGGCGAGGTCAAACGTTAATGGCGGCAAACTCGCCTTCGATTACAGGTCGCTCATTAATACTGATTTGACCATGTCGGCGGCCGACGCTTCATTTCGCCGAAACCGTCTCCGAATAGCGCGCATAGAACATCGCAAGCCGCTGGCGCCACATGTCGGTGAAGGCGCCGGAGGTGAGATTTTCCACCGACTTATAAATTCGTTTGATGTCCGGCAGCGTATTTTGCCAGATGGCGCGCTTGCACCACTTTTCGCCCTTGTCGTGGCCCTCGTCGGTCGCGCACATCGACTGCCAAGCGATGCGTTCCGGGTGGCTGACGTGCTCCGCCGCACCCTGCCATCCTTGCTGGTGGATCAGATAGAGGTAGAACAAAGTCGGCTTAATGTGGGTGTCGATTTCGAACAGGGCTGAGGCGGTGGCAAATTTGTAGGCGGCCGCGACGGCATTGTCGCGCGGGCTGGTGATGTCGCCGGAGCCGTACCTGGCAAACTCGTAATTGCTGAGCTGGAAGAGCCCGATATAGGATCCGGTGCGTTGCTTGGGATCGAAGTCGGACTCGATCCTGGCGACAGCCTTCATGAAGGTGAAATCAAGGCCGAAGGCATCGGATGCAAGCTTGATCTCATCGACGGGCGTTCCGAGCGGAATGTCCGCAAGCGATTGCAGAACGATCTCCGCCGGGCTCCTGTCGGGCGGCACTTCCGAATATGCGTAATCGGCTAAATACGATAAATTCTTCGGTAACGGCGCCGGCTCGGAGGACTCGTCGTCGGCTACGTTGGCTTGTTGTTGTGCGGTATCGACGGCCGCGTTTTGGCGCGGAAGTTCTTTGTCGCCGCGCTGGAATTCGTTCGACACAACGGCTTTTCGATCTTCCGTCACCTCAGGCCTTGAGGAGAGGAAAATCGCCAATGCGAATGCCGCAGCCAAACCGGTAAGCAGCAAGACCGCCGTGGTCGCGCTGCCGCGTCCGAACTCGCGCCGACCCATGTCCACCCCCGACCGACAGAGCGTAGCATGTCCGACATCAGGGTAGCGAGCAAAAGCCGCCATCGCGGGGCGGAACTATGTCGGCGATGGCGCGAAGGTTGAGACTAAGCCATCGTCTCGCCCGCGTCCCGGGCTGGACAATCTGAAACTGGCGCGCCTGAATGGAGGGAAATCCTCCCCACCGAAAAGCGCTAAAAGTGTCCAGTTTATGGGCATTTACTATGTCGCCAATTCCTGTCGCCAACGCCTGTCGCCCATGCCTGTCGCCGAGTATATTCACAACAGTAGTCCGTAGGAGTGACAGGCACTGGCATCGGCAAGGGCAAGACACGGAAGCTATATTTTTCAGCGGCCCGGTTCGGCGAATTGGTATGTCAAAGTGCGCTCTCCCGGCGCAAAGCGCGTTGAAGTGTCTCTGGGCACTCCCGACAAACTGCAAGCACAAATCCTCGCACAGTCAAAAATCGATGCCCACCGTGCCGCCCTATTGGCCGCGCGGCCCCGCGTAGAAAAGACGTGGGCACGTCGACTCACGCCGGGCCTGCACGATGGCCCGGACGGCGGCCGTATCTTCGCAACCGACCGTGAATTGCACTACCTAGACGCCAGCGGCGTACCCGTTCGCACCGAACCGAACGGCGGACCCGCGTTCCAGATTGTTGGCAGTGCCCCGCTCACAGTGCGGTCGCTTGCGGAGGCTTTCATAGAAGCCGACTTTGGCGACGGACGCGGCGAGCGGCGCACCCCGCCAACAAAGAACAGCGATGATGCGCTTTTCCAAACGTACCTTGACCACGGCGGCAAAAAGAAAACCGGCGTGCATGGGCATTACCGACGCGAAGCAGAAAGCACGTGGGCGCTGTTCAAACGACTGACTGACAACAAGCAATTGAAGAATTGCACTCGCGATGACGGCCGCAAACTGGTCGCGCACTTTCAAGCCGAAGGCTTGAAGTCGGCGACGATACAGAAAAAAATCACGTGGTTGAACGCCGCTTGTAATCTCGCGATCAGCGAGGGCCGCCTTAACTCTATAAATCCCTTTAGCAGCATCGCGCCGGCCGCGAACGACGAGTCCGAACGCTTGCCACTCGACGACGCGGACATGATGAAATGTAACCGCAATCTCGACAAGCTCAGCGCGTCCGATCAGCTATTATTTCGGTTGCTAGCAACCACCGGAATGCGGCTCAGTGAAGCATTCCAGATTGATGACGAGGAACCGAAGGAAAAAGGTCACCGCTTTGTCATCATCGGCAAAAAGACCAAACAGTCAAAGCGCCGCGTGCCGTTCCCTGCTAGCGTGCTTCCGTATCTGCCCAAGTCGATAAAGGGTCCGCTGTTCGCGGGCAGTGCACCGGCCGCAAGCAAGCGCCTCAATCGCTTCTTGCGCGACATTGGCATTGCGGACCCGAACAAGGTTGTTCACTCACTGCGGCACCGTGCGCAAGATCGGTTGCGCGCCGCCGGTTGCTCGCAGGACATTCGCGAGGGATTGCTCGGCCATGACAAGGTGACGGTCGGCGAAGGCTACGGCAAAGGTTTTCCGGTTACGATGCTGAAAGAATGGATTGACCGGATCGGATTTTGAAACGGGTCATGCTCATGGCATGTCTTTTCGGATTTTGACGAGCGTCTCGATCAGGTCCGACAACTCTTTCGGAGTGATCTTGATATTTTTGGCAAGTGTCTCGGTCCCAAGTCGCAGGGCGATACTGCTGTCAAATATGCAGGTCAAAGAAACTGCTTTACTGTCGGCCGCCAACCCGCCACCACGTGAGACAGCCCGGTCATTAGTCGCTAGCGTATGTTGTCCTTAAGCCTTTGAACTTGGTCTCGTTTCCTAAGATCAACGACATACCGATCTACTTCCCTCTGGTGGTCATCGCCCGTCAAGCCCTTAATGTCGGCACTGAGCTGTCCCGCCATGCGCAAAAAAGCCTCCTGCTCATGAAACGCTAAGCCAAGACGCAGGAAAATATCACGCAATTTTATAAGCATAAATTCGAGAAAGATGTGCGAGTTATTTTCAGAAGCTCTGTCTCGAAACTTCGCAAGCTGACCGAGATACTCGTCAAGTTTCAAGTCCGCATAAAGAGACGTCTGCAAAAAAGACTCGGAAAGAGTTTTCGCAATGCCATTGTTTCGCAACTGAAGAGCTAATTTTTGTGAGCCCAAATCGCGGCGAACTACATCAGTAATATAGACTGGAATGTGGAGAAATATTAGGCGCAAAATCCTGGCGTCCAACGTATCGGGCAAGTTAATTTTGAAAGTGACGGGGCCGATTTGGAGTGTGCGCTTTTCAACAATCTCCTTAAAAAGGATGCAGGAATAGAGCATCACAGTCGACCAGCCTTCAAGAATTTTTTGTAGATGATGCTCTTTTTGAGCTTTAGGAATATTTTCTAGGTTTTTCAACGAAACAGTGTATGCGCGTAGCGTCTGTATCCAGAGCAGCAGAATGTGTTCCGTATCTGGACGCTTAATCAGCGGCCTTACATCATTTGTTGGCTCTTTCTGGTCCACGGCTTCGTCACGCGTCTCGGCTTTCATGTCTCCGGTGAGCTGCTTATTGATGCTATCTGTGAATGCAACACTGTCTTCCTTTTTCGCTGGAAGAAGATTGAGTTTCTCCAAACGATCAGCCCACGCAAGAGGCCTTACGTAGCCTTCAAGGGTGCTCGAAAAGTCAGAGAATTGCTCGCTCAGGAAATCAAGAAGATCGATGTCCTGAACCGGCGTCAGGAATTCCTTGCGGAAGTGAGAGTAAATCTCAGGATCATCTGGGTTCTTTACGAGGTCCCCCGAAAAGACGACGAAGTCAGGCGAGGACCCGTTTGACTTTAGGTCAGCGAGTAATGCTGCGATGAGGTTTTTCTGAAACGGATTGTTTGTCTGATAGTGCAAATCGGTTAGATGCAGAATATGCATGGGCTGCTCGGGTTGCTGTATACAACCCTTTGTATATGCTCTAAGGATGGTCATCCAGTGCGTTATTGTTGGGCAGCAGCGTCATTTTGAAGCTACTGCCAAGGCCGATGGAGCTAGTAGCGTTTTTCGTCATCAATGGGCGTCACGGAAGCGTGCGTGATCCGCGAACACCTGACGAACAGATTACGCGGACATTCTGCTGACACCCAGACGCGGCCCTGCCGAACTATTGGCCCAATCTATTGATGTTATTGGCGCGCCCGAAGGGATTCGAACCCCTGACCTCTGCCTTCGGAGGGCAGCGCTCTATCCAGCTGAGCTACGGGCGCGTGCGGCCTAGATAGCTAAAGCCGGGCATCGCGGCAACGGCGGACGCTTGCCGCATGCGGGTGCGGCTCCTAAGCTGATTGGACAGACCTTTAGGAGGAACGCAATGTCCCAACTTGCGGAAAAAGCGGAGCAACGCGAGCCGAAAACGGCCCAAATCAAGGACGCCGCGTTCAAATGGGACGATCCGCTCGACCTGGAAGGCGAATTGACCGAGGAAGAGCGCATGGTGCGCGACACCGCACGCGCCTATGCGCAGGAGAAGCTGTTTCCCCGCGTGCTGGCCGCCAACCGCGAGGGGACTTTCAATCCGGATATCCTGCGCGAAATGGGCGAGCTCGGCCTGATCGGCTCGACCATTCCGCAGGAATACGGCGGCGCCGGGCTGGGCTACGTGTCCTACGGCCTGATCGCGCGCGAGGTCGAGCGCGTCGATTCCGGCTTTCGCTCTTTGATGTCAGTGCAGTCGTCGCTCGTCATGTATCCGATCTATGCCTATGGCAGCGAGGCGCAGCGGCGCAAATATCTGCCGAAGCTCGCAACCGGCGAACTGGTCGGCTGCTTCGGCCTGACCGAGCCCGACCACGGCTCCGATCCCGGTTCGATGGTGACGCGCGCCGAGAAAGTGCCGGGCGGTTTCAGTCTCACCGGAGCCAAGATGTGGATCACCAACGCGCCGGTCGCCGACGTCGCGGTGGTCTGGGCCAAGCTCGACGGCAAGATCCGCGGCTTTCTGGTCGAGCGCGGCACCAAGGGCCTCTCCACGCCGAAGATCGACGGCAAGCTGAGCTTGCGCGCTTCGATCACCGGCGAGCTGGTGCTCGATGGCGCGGTGGTGCCGGAAGAAAACATTTTGCCGAACGTCGCCGGCCTCGCCGGCCCCTTCGGCTGCCTCAACGTGGCGCGCACCGGCATCGCCTGGGGCGCCATCGGCGCGGCGGAATTCTGCTGGCACCGCGCCCGCGATTACGCGCTCAACCGCAAGCAATTCGGCCGGCCGCTCGCCGCCAATCAATTGGTGCAGAAAAAGCTTGCCGACATGCAGACCGAGATCACGCTCGGCCTGCATGCGGCGCTGCGGCTGTCCCGCATGATCGACGCCGGCACCGCGTCGCCGCCGGCGATCTCGATGCTCAAGCGCAACAATTGCGGCAAGGCGCTCGACATCGCCCGGCTTGCCCGCGACATCCACGGCGGCAACGGCATCGCCGAGGAATATCACGTCATGCGCGTGCTCTGTAACCTGGAGACTGTCAACACCTACGAAGGCACCCACGACATCCACGCGCTGGTGCTCGGCCGCGCGCAGACCGGCATTCAGGCGTTTTTCTAAACTTCTCCGCCGGTCCGGTTAGGCCAAGCGCTAATCCAGCGGCGGAGACGAAGAAGCAAGCGGCGGATAAGGCTTTCGGGGCCGCATCCACGCAAGGAGAACCTCATGCGCTTACCCTTGATTCCGCTCGCCGAACTCACGCCCGAACAGCGTCCGGTCTACGACGACATGAAAGCCGGCATCGAGAAAAACTTTTCCGGCTTTCAGACCATCGCCGAGAACGGCGCGCTGATCGGGCCGTGGAATCCCTGGCTGCACGAGCCGAAATTCGGCAAGCCGATCTGGGACCTGACCTTGGCGCTCTCCGTGTCGCCGTCGCTGCCGCGGCCGGTGCGGGAAGTGGCGATCCTGGTCACCGGCGCGACGTTTCATTCCGCCTACGAACTTTACGCCCACGTCATCGCCGGCGAAAAAAGAGGGCTGTCCGACGACAAGCTCGCCACTATCGTCTCTGGCCAGCGTCCAACCGACCTGACGCACGAGGAAGGCGTCGCCTATGATGTTGCCTCCTCGTTGCTGCATCACGGCACTTTGCCCGAACTCAGCTACCGCGCCGCCGTAAAAGCCTTCGGCGTGCACGGCGCCGCCGAATTGATCTATCTCGTCGGCCTGTATTGTCTGGTTTCGGTGACGCTGAACGGCTTTAACGTTCCGGTGCCGGAGTCCGAGGCGGAGTAAAGATGGCGCGCGGATGGACGATGCCTTCAACCTAAAGCGTTTCGTCGATGCGCAGGCGCCGGTCTATCAGCGGGTGCTGGCGGAGCTGCAGGCCGGGCGGAAAGCGAGCCACTGGATGTGGTTCATGTTCCCGCAAATCAAAGGCCTCGGCTCGAGCCCAATGGCGAACAAATTCGCCATTGCCTCGCGCGCGGAAGCGAAGGCCTATCTGGATCATCCCATCCTCGGCCCGCGGCTGCGGGAATGCACGCGGCTCGTCACTGCCGTGCCGCAACGTTCGATCGAGGAGATTCTCGGCTATCCCGACGATTTGAAATTCCGCTCGTCGATGACGCTGTTTGCCGCCGTGGCGGACGACAACAAGGATTTCACCGCCGCGCTCGATAAATTCTACGGCGGCAAAGCCGATCCGGCGACGCTGGAGCGGCTGTAGGCCGCGTCGTCATGGCTCTGGCGTTAAACGCCCGAACCGCCTAAAATAGAGCCTTCCCCCCACCAAGGAGCATCGAATGGCCCCGCGCCAAATGAAAATGCCGGTAAAGGACGATTCCGGAAAAGAAAAAGCACCCGACGAGGTGTTTTCACAACAGAAGCGGCCGGAGCGTGGCCGGTATTTGCTCCAGGTCGACCGGCAGACCAAGGGCTCCTACACGACGGTGGAAGCCGCGCAGTCGGCGGCGATGGTGATCAAGAAGGGCTACCCGATCGTTCAGGTGTCGGTCTATGACAGCGTCGACAATACCAACACCATCCTGGACACGCCGGCCGCTGCAACGTGACCGATCGCCTGACAGCTCAGCCAATGGACCCATCCATGCCGCAATCCCTGTCGCAAGCCTCGCTGCCGGTTTTCGAAATTAATCTCAACGCGCTGTCCGCCATTCTCGACAAGGCGGAAGCCTTCGCCGCCGCCAAGAAAATCGAGCCCGCGGTGCTGCTGCGCTGGCGGCTCGTGCCGGACATGTTCGACCTTACCCGGCAAATCCAGGTCGCGACCGATCAAGCCCGCCGCGGCGCCGCGCGTCTCGCCGGCGCCGAAGCGCCGAAAGTGGAGGACAACGAGACCACGTTCGCGCAACTGAAAGAGCGCATCGCCAAGACCGTCGCTTATCTGAAGACGCTCGATAAGAAAGCGATCGATGCATCAGCCGAACGTGAAATCACTTTTCCGCTCGGTCCTGACAAGAAGGGCCACATGAAGGGCGACGACTACCTCAACCACTTCGTGCTGCCGAATTTTTATTTTCACTGCACCGCCGCCTACACCATCCTGCGGCAGTGCGGCGTCGATATCGGCAAGCGCGACTTTCTGGGCGCGATACCGCTGCGGATGAGTTGAACAAACCTGCAGCGCGGTCGCGTCAGGCGGTACGGCGTTCGCGCGGGCTTGCGGGTTCCGACACCACGGCGACGTCAACCGTCATGCCGAGGTAACTGCCGGGGGCGCCGACGAAGCTGCCTTTGATCGGCACCGCCTGGCTGATGTCGCGGGTGACCGCGACCCGGATCAAATCTTTGCCGCCGATCGTGCCGTTGGTGGGATCGTAGGCGATCCAGCCCGCACCGGGCACATAGATGTCGGCCCAGGCGTGCGTCGCCCCATCGCCGACGACCGACGCCGAACCGAGATCGGCGGCAGCGCGATAAAGATATCCCGTCACTATGCGCGCGCCGAAGCCGAGGCTGCGGGCAGCTTCGATGAAGAGAACGGCGAGATCGCGGCACGAGCCCCAGCCGCGGATCAAAGTCTCCACCGGAGTCTGCGTCCCCTCGGTTTCGCGGCTTTGGTAGAAGATCTGCGTTTTGACGCCGTTGTTCAGATCGGCCAGCAGCGCCGAGGTATCGGTCGGATTGCTGCGCACGAAGCCGCGCGCCCAGGCGCCGAGCCGGTCGTTGGGATCGGAATATTGGCGTTCCAGCATGCGGCCGAGATCGATGCGATCGTCGGCGGAATAGACGAACGGATAGCGCGACGCGTCCGGCGTAATCTGGAACGGCGGCCGCTCGGCGGCATAGGTCTCGAGCACAAGGTCGCTTTCGATGCGCAATTCGGCCGCCGGCTCCGAGAACGAGGCAATGGCGACCGAATTGCCGAACACATCGTGCATCCAGCGCACGGACGCCGGCGGCGAAAAAGTCAAATTGGTTTTGATCAGGCGGAGGTCGTGGCTGTCGCGCGGCCGCAGCATCAGCCGATGATCGCCCAGCGTGACCGGGCGGCCGTAACGGTAAATCGTCGTATGCCGTACATTAAGAACGGTCATCGGCGCGCTCTTGCGAGATCAGTCTTTGCCGCGGTATCGCCAACCAGGGTTATGTAGCCTCTGGCGCCGTTCGCGGCAATTGCGCGTCACGGTCCTGCGCTTCCTGAAGGTCGCGAGGATCGATCGCCACCATCTCGAACGCACGGCCGGATGCCGCCGGTACGAAGATCATGGTGGCGACGCGGCGATAGACCGGAAACGATAACTCCTGGATAAGCTCTTCGTCCGTCACGACCCGATAATCTCCGGCCGCCGTCATTCGATCGACACCCTTCAACAGGAACGGGCGAGCGAACGTGACGGTTTTGCTGCTGGATCGCGTTGTCATGAGCGAACGTTCCGCCGGCAGCTCAAGGATAAAGCGTAAGGGCCAGCACGGCGACAAAGACGACTACACCCGCGGCCAAGACAGAATAGCCGACCTTGATGGCAAAGCTCGCGGTGCCGTAGGCGGTTGTCACGATCAGCCCCGCTTTTTCTAAAAACTTTCTAAGATCGCATGCAGCCGGGTTTTTGCCGCCGGCGAAGTAAAGCCCGGACCACGCACTTGTCAGCACCTCTGCTGATCGGTGCTGGTCAGTACCTAGCCGGGCTCTAATTTGCAGAATCGAACGGCTTACTTCTGCTGTTCGTTCGGCCTTTGCTCGGCGGGCTTGGTAGTGCCCGGAGACTGGCTCTGCTGCTGCGGACCCTGCGGATTGCCCGGCTTCTGGTTCTGCTGCTGCGGATTGCCAGGCGTGTGATTCTGTTGCTGCGGACTGCCTGGCGTCTGATTCTGTTGCTGCGGAGTGACCGGAGCAGCGGTTTTCGGAGTCTCGTTGGTGCCCTGTTGAGGATTGGACATAGAAATTTCTTTCTAAAAAACTTTTTGAGTAAGTTCGGTACCTACTCTAGCTGTGGGCTTGAAAACATTAAACAAGTGCGCGTTTCGGCTTTATTTTCCAAGAACCTTCATTCTTTCCGCAAGACGGCAGATAACGTGCTAGTTTCCTTTTCATGATTGATCATGAAGACTTTTCCGTTGTCGTGAAGAACAGGGCGCCGCCGCCGAAATCATGGCGCTGGGAGATTTATCGTGCCGGCCGAACCAGCGCGATCGACCATTCCCAGGTCTATTTCGACTCGATGACCGAAGCCAACCGCGCGGGCAAAGCCGCACTGCGGGCGATGTTAAGCGAATATCCCGACGCGACCTGACCGGCCGTTCAAAGGGCGATGTTGCGCCGCTAGCGCCAAGCCTTAAGGTCTTCGACCGCGTCTTTCCAAGGCAGTTGATCGAATGGCGGCTGGTAGCCACGCTCGCGGTAGCGGTCTTCCGACACGTCAAGCTCTTGGTGCTCGTCGTATTTGACGTGAGCGCTGTGCTGCGTGACCCAGCCGTTGCGCTCTTTGTAAATGCCTCGTGGCGATTCCATAATCGCACAATACAGAGCCACTCGCCTTGGCGCCACCTTTGTCGGCGCGCACGCCTAACGCTTAAATAGCGTTTACTGGCTCAGGCGATGAGGCGAAAAGCGGCCGAGCGCCTAATTCGAGCTACAACGGCGGCTCTTCGCCGCCTTCCTTCTTGCAGGCGATGCTCGCCTCTTCGAGGTCAAGTTCGCGCTCGATGCGCCGGCGCGCTTCGTCGGTGATCTGCCCGTCCTGCAGGAGCTTGTAGATGAATTCGCGCTCCGCCGCGATCAGCTCCATCCTGATGTCGGTGGCCAGCATCGCGGCGTCGCCGCCGTCCGGCGCCTTGGCCGGCAACCGCCCGGCGCGGTATTCGTGACGGGCGCGCAACACCGCCAATGCCTCGGGCGAGATGCGGCCGTCGGCAATGACTTGCTGCAAGCGTTCGTGTCCGACATTCAAGGCTTGCGCTCGCGCAGTGAGCTCGGCCTCGTGCTCACGCTGGCGCTCGCCCGCGGCGTGCGCGTTAAGCCCGAGCCAGCGCACCAGCGGCGGCAACACCAGCCCCTGCCCGATCAGCGTGACGACGATAACGCCGAACGTCACGAACAGGATGAGATCGCGATCCGGAAACGGCGCTCCGGACGCGGTGAACAGCGGAATCGCCAGGGCCGCCGCCAACGAGACGACGCCGCGCACGCCGACAAAGCCCAAGAAGAACAGCCACCGCCACGGCGGCACCGGGTCGCGGCGCGCCAGCGACGGAATGATCCAGCGCGGCAACCATGCCGCCGGATAGACCCAGATGAAACGCGTTGCGACCACCACCGCTACGGTGAGCAGTATCGCATAAGCGAAATGATGCCACGGCACTTCATGCAGCTGAAGAAACACCGTGCGCACCTGCATGCCGGTGACCAAAAAGACGAAGCCTTCGAGCAGATAGACGACGAGGTCCCAGAAGAAGATGCCTTGCAGCCGCGTCGCCGCCGGAATGAGCAAAGGTCCGTTCCAGCTCACATAGAGCCCTGCCGCCACGGTCGCCAGAACTCCCGAACCGCCTAACTGCTGCGGCAGCAAAAACGCGGCATACGGGGTCAACAGCGACAGCGTGATCTCGACCCTTGGATCGTCGGCCCAGCGGCGTAGCCGCAAGCTCAGCCAGCCGATCGCGATGCCGTAAGCGATCTCGGCGACGACGATGAGTGCGAATTCACCGGCCGCCTCCTGCAAGGAAAAAAGCCCGGTGCTCACGGCGACGACGGCGAAGCGATAAAGGATCAAAGCCGTGGCGTCGTTGGCCAGCCCCTCGCCTTCGAGCACGACGACGAGCCGCCGCGGCACGCCAAGGCGGCGGACCATGGCGAGCGGCGCCACGGCATCGGGCGGCGCCACGATGGCGCCAAGCACGAAACCCACGGCGAGCGGCATGTGGAGCAGCCAATGCGCCGCCGCCGCCACCGCGCAGGTTGTGAAAACAACGCAACCGAAGGCAAACAGCGCGATCGGCCGCAGATTGAAGCGGAACTCGCGCCAGCTCATGGCGACGCCGGCTGAATAAATCAGCGGCGGCAGGATGCCGAGCAGCACCAGTTCGGGCGCCAGCTCGATCCGCGGCAGCCCGGGTAGGAGCGCCAGCGCAATGCCGGCGATGACGAGCAGGATCGACGGCGCGGTATTGAGCCGCCGTGCGGCGACCGCGACCACCACCAGGACGGCGAGAAGGAGCAGGAGGGTTTCGATGGTCGCGGTCATGGGGTGCGCGCGGGGTCAATCAAGGCTCATTATCGGCCGAAATCCATGCGCCGTCATGGCTGGGCTTGACCCGGCCATCCACGTCTTTATATCGGCGCCGCGCTAAGACGTGGATGCCCGGCATGAGGCCGAGCATGACGAATAGGCAGCGAACGCCAGGAATGACGATGGCCAGCGACAATAAAAAACCCAAACCCGACGCGGCTTCCAAAAATGACGCCGCCACGAAGGTCAAGAGCGCAGCGGCTGAAGCTGCCCCTAAAGACACGCCCAAAGACGCGCCAAAGCCCGAGGGCGGCGAGACAGCCGCCGCAGCACCTTCCAATTATAGCCGGGGCGAAGGCCAGAAGCCGGTCACTGCGGCTTATAAGGAAAACTGGAACGCGATTTTCGCGAAGAAGGGCAAGAAGAAAAAGCGGTAGCAAGCACGATCATTAAACTTGTGGTGATGCGTTGCGCGGGGGAAACGCGTTAAACTGTTGTCATACCCGCAACGGAGCCAGTCATGTGCCGCAACATCCGCACGCTGTTCAATTTCGAGTCGCCGGCGACGGAGGACGAAGTTCGCGCCTCGGCGCTGCAATTCGTCCGCAAGCTAAGCGGCTTCACGCACCCCTCGCACGCCAATGAGGTCGCCTTCAATCGCGCCGTCAACGACGTTTCGGCTGTCGCGCGGCGGCTCCTTGACGCGCTGGAAACGGCGAGCCCCGCCAAGCATCGCGAAGTGGAGGCGATGAAAGCGCGGGCCAGGGCGCGGAAACGCTTCGCGTAGGGGCAAATCGGAGCACGAGTGAGTCACAAAAAACTCTGCGGATCGATATCGATATCGAGCTTGATCGAGCCGTGCTTCTTCGGCGCCGCCGCCAGCCATTCGCGCAGGTAAGCCGACAGATCGAACGCGCGCGGCGCTTTGATCAACAGCCGCAGCCGATGGCGGCCGCGCACCAGCGCGAGCGGCGCTTCCGCGGGGCCGAGCACGCGCACCTCGTCGTTGATCGGCGCGGCGCGGGCGAGCGCCCGGGCATAGCCCGCCGTGTCGTTCTTGTCGGGGCCGGCGACGACGATCGAGGCGAGCCGGCCGAATGGCGGGTAATGTGCGGCTTCGCGCGCGGCGATCTCGGCGGAATAGAACGCCTCGCGGTCCTGCGCGATCAGCGCCCGCATCACCGGATGCTCGGGCTGATGGGTTTGCAGATAGCCGTGGCCGACGCCGGCATCACGCCCGGCGCGCCCGACCACCTGATGCAGAAGTTGGAAGGTGCGCTCGGCGGCGCGCGGATCGCCGTTGGCGAGACCGAGATCGGCGTCGATGACGCCGACCAGGTTTAGCATCGGGAAGTGATGGCCCTTGGCGACGAGCTGCGTGCCGATGACGATGTCGAATAAGCCTGTGGCGACGTCGGCGAATTCCTCGCGCATACGCTCGACCGAGGTGACAAGATCGGACGACAGCACCAGCACGCGCGCCTGCGGAAACAATTCGCGCACTTCCTCCTCGAGCCGCTCCACGCCCGGCCCGACGGCGACATAGGAATCCACCGCCTGGCATTTCGGGCAGTTGGCCGGATGCGGCATGGCGAAGCCGCAATGGTGGCAGACCAGCATGCGGCGGAAGCGGTGATCGACCAGCCACGCATCGCAGTTCGGGCAGGAGAAGCGGAAGCCGCAGGCGCGGCACAAAGTGAGCGGCGCATAGCCGCGGCGATTGAGGAACAACAAGGCCTGCTCCTTGCGCTCCAGCGCGATCTTGACCGCGCCGGCGAGCGTCGGCGCGATGAAGCGCCCGCGCGGCGGCCGTTCGGTGCGCAGATCGATCGCCTCGACCGACGGCATGCGCTGGCCGCCGAAGCGCTCCGGCAAAGTGAGCCGCGCATAGCGGCCGCGCCGCGCATTGACCTCGGTCTCGAGCGACGGCGTCGCCGAGGACAGCACCACCGGGATTTTCGCGATATGGCCGCGCACCACCGCCATGTCGCGGGCGTGATAGTGCACGCCGTCTTCCTGCTTATAGGCGGGGTCGTGCTCTTCGTCGACGATAATGAGCCCGAGATCGGCGTAAGGCAGGAACAACGCCGAGCGCGCGCCGACGACGACTGAGACCTCGCCTTTGGCGACCGCCGCCCAGGTGCGGGCACGCTTGCGCGGCGTGAGCTCTGAATGCCATTCGGCCGGACGGGTGCCGAAGCGCGCGGCAAAGCGGTCGAGGAATTGCGCGGTGAGCGCGATCTCGGGCATCAGGATCAGGCTCTGCCGGCCGGCGCGGATATTGTCGGCCACTGCCTCGAAATAAACCTCGGTCTTGCCCGAGCCGGTGACGCCGTCGAGCAGCGTCACGGAGTAACCGCCCTTGGCGATCGTCGCTTTCAGCGCCGCGGCGGCGATGCTCTGCTCGGTGCGAAATTCCGGCTGTATGAAATCCGGATCGGGCTTTTCCGCGACTGGCTCGGCCGGCAGCACTACTGTCTCCAGCGTGCCTTCGTCGATCAGGCCGTCGATCACACCTGAGCTGACTCCGGCCTCGCGAGCGGCCTCGCCTTTGCCCCGCACCATGCCGTCAGCAAGGAGTTCGAGCACGCGCGTGCGCGCGGGTGTCATGCGTTGGGGCGGCGCGCCGGCGAGCTTAACGCCAGTGCGCTCGCGCTCAGGGCCGAGATGCTCGCCCATCCGCAGGCACATGCGCAGCACCATGCCGCGCGACGACACGGTGTAATTCGCCACCCAATCGACGAAGCTGCGCAGTTCAGGCCGCAGCGGCGGCACATCGAGCTTTTCCTGGATGTCCTTGAGCCGGTTGTCGAGCCGCGGATTGGGCTTCGGGTTCTCCGCCCACACCACCGCGGTGGTCTCGCGGGCGCCGAGCGGCACCGACACGACGTCGCCCGGAGCGAGCGTCAGCTCCTCCGGCACCCGGTACGAATAGGCCCGGTCGAGCGCGACCGGCACCAGGACATCGACGACGCGTCTGGCCATGCTAGGATTCTCGGCCGATTCCGGGGGCTTTAGGAAGGGGAAAGGGCTATCCCCTATTCTCCGCTCATGCCCGCGAAAGCGGGAATCTAGTACCCAAAGTGCGGCGCAAAAGACCTGAGTCCCCGCTTTCGCGGGGACGAGCGAAGAATGATCCAAAAGACTGAACTCAGTTTCGTCGCCTCCAAAGTCGCGGCCGAGATCGCGGCTTGGCTGCAGCATCTGGGCGCTGAGCGGCGGATGTCGCCGAAAACGCTCGAAGCCTATCAGCGCGACGTGCTGCAATTCCTCGCGTTTCTCGCCGAGCACCTCGGTGGCGCGCCGTCGCTGAAAGAGCTGTCGGCGCTGACGCCGGCCGACGTGCGGGCGTTTTTGGCGGCGCGGCGGGCCGACAATATCGGCAGCCGCTCGCTGATGCGCAGCCTCGCTGGACTGCGCGCCTTTGGCCGCTTCTTGGAGAAGAACGGCAACGGCAAGGTCGGCGCGCTTGCCGCGGTGCGCGCGCCGAAGATCGGCAAGACCTTGCCGCGGCCGCTGGCGGCGGACGCCGCCAAAAGCATGGCCGATCCGGATATTGCGGCAGGGGACGGCCGTGAGCCGTGGATCCATGCTCGCAACGCAGCAGTGCTCGGTTTGCTATACGGCTGCGGCTTGCGCATCTCCGAAGCGCTGGGACTAAAGCGCGCCGATTTCGGCGGGCGCGACGTGCTCACGGTCATGGGAAAAGGCCGCAAGGAACGCATGGTGCCGCTGATCCCACCGGTCGCAAAGCTCGTCGCCGACTACGTCGCGCTTTGCCCGTTCGATCTGCCGGAACAAGGCCCGCTGTTCGTCGGCGCCAAAGGTGGGCCGCTGTCGCCACGCCTAGTGCAGCTCGCGATGGCGCGGCTGCGCGGCGCGCTCGGCCTGCCGGAGACGGCGACGCCGCATGCGCTGCGGCACTCCTTCGCCACGCATCTCTTGGCCCGCGGCGGCGATTTGCGCTCGATCCAGGAATTGCTCGGCCACGCTTCGCTGTCGACAACGCAGATCTATACGGCGGTCGACGCCGAACGGCTGATCGAGGCCTACCGCTCCGCCCATCCGCGCGCTTGATGCCCGCTCATTCCCGCGAAAGCGGGAATCCCGAAGAAATGGAGTGAATTGGGCTGCCCGCTTGCGCGGGGGCGAGCGGAATGCAAATTCATGGGCTCAACGCATTCGTCGAAGAGGGGCGCGAACATCATGTCGGAAATCCACGAAGCGATCGAAAAGGCCGAAGAAGGCGAGCATGGCGCGGGCTTCAATCGCAGGATCGCGTTGGTGATCGCGATCCTGGCGCTGTTCCTGTCGTTCTCCGAGACCCTCGGCAAAGGCGCGCAGACCGAGGTCGTGACCAAGAACATCGAGGCCTCGGACCTGTGGTCCTTCTTCCAGGCCAAGGATATCCGCCGCACCGTTGTGAGCGTCGCAGCCGATCAAACGAATTTGCTTGCGGCCGGCATGGCCGATCCGGCGGCCAAAGCCGCTCTCGACAAGCAGGCCCAGACGTGGCGTCAAACCGCCGAGCGCTACGAATCGGATCCAAAAGCAGGCAATGGCCGCAAGGAACTGGAAGAGAAGGCCAAGGGCGCGGAGGAAGAGCGCGACCTGTCGACCGCCAAATACCACCACTACGAATTGGCATCCGCGGCGTTCCAGATCGGCATCGTGCTCGCCTCGGCGGCGGTGATTACCGGGATGGTGTTGCTCGCCTGGCTCGCCGGCGCGCTCGGTGTCCTCGGATGCGCGCTCCTGGCGCTCGGCCTTTTCGCGCCCCACGCGGTGCCGTTTATCGCCACGCTGTAGGGTGTGATTCCGTCATCCTGAGGTGCGAGCGCAGCGAGCCTCGGAGGATGTCGGCCGAGGCGCCGGGGCCGGCGCCCTTCGAGGCTCGACGCACAGCGTCGAGCACCTCAGGGTGACGGATACTCAATAATTAATTGCGCGCTTGGCCACCGCGAGCGCCGCTTCCTTGACCGCTTCAGTCAGCGTCGGGTGGGCGTGACAGGTGCGGGCAATGTCTTCGGACGAGGCGCCGAACTCCATGGCGATCGCGGCTTCCGCGATCATGGTCTCGGCGTCGGGCCCGAGGATGTGCACGCCAAGGACCCGATCGGTCTTGGCGTCGGCGAGGATTTTGACAAAGCCTTCGGCGGCGAGGTTGGCGCGGGCGCGGGCGTTGGCGCTGAACGGAAATTTGCCGACGTTATAGGCGAGGCCCGCCTGTTTCAGCTCTTCCTCGGTCTTGCCGACCGAGGCGATTTCCGGGCTGGTGTAGACGACGTTCGGAATGACGTCATAGTTCACGTGGCCGGCCTGGCCGGCAATGATCTCCGCGGCGGCGACGCCCTCGTCCTCGGCCTTGTGCGCCAGCATTGGCCCGGCCACCGCGTCGCCGATCGCGTAGATGCCGGCGACATTGGTCCGTAAATGCGGATCGACGATGACCCGGCCACGGTTGTCCTTCTTGACGCCGACGGCTTCTAGCCCGAGGCCATCGGTAAAGGGCACACGCCCGATCGCCACCAAGACAACGTCGGCTTCGAGCGTTTCGGCCGCACCCCCGGCGGCCGGCTCGACCTTCACCTTGAGGATCTTGCCGGATGTGTCCACTGCAGTGACCTTGGACGACAGCTTGAAGGTAAGCCCCTGCTTTTGCAGCATGCGATGAAATTGCTTGCTCACTTCGCCATCGATGCCCGGCAGGATGTGATCCAGGAATTCGACGACGGTGACCTCGGCGCCGAGCCGCCGCCATACCGAACCGAGCTCGAGCCCGATGATGCCGGCGCCGACAATCAGCAATTTCTGCGGCACCTTGGCAAGCTGCAATGCGCCGGTCGACGACACGACGCGCTTCTCGTCGATGTCGATGCCGGGAAGCCGGGCCACGTCGGAGCCGGTGGCGATGACGATGTTCTCCGTTTCCAAGAGCTGCGTCTTGCCGTCGGCGCCTTTCACCTCGACTTGGCCCGGCGCCACGATGCGTCCGGCGCCGTGAAACGCCTCGATCTTGTTCTTTTTGAACAAGAACGCGACGCCGTTGACGTTGCTTTCCACGTTCTGTGCTTTGTAGGCAAGCAACGCGGCGAGATCGACGCTCGGCTTGCCGACCTTGATGCCCATCTTGGCAAAGCTGCCGCCCGCTTCTTCGTAGAGCTCCGAGGCGTGCAGCAGCGCCTTCGACGGAATGCAGCCGACGTTAAGGCAGGTACCGCCGAACGTCGCGTTCTTTTCCACGACCGCGGTTTTCAGCCCGAGCTGCGCCGCGCGGATGGCACAGACGTAGCCGCCGGGGCCGGTGCCGATGACGATGAGGTCGTACGCCATGACTTACAGATCCAGCACCAGCCGGGACGGCTCTTCCAGCAATTCCTTGACCCGCACCAGGAACGTGACCGCCTCGCGGCCGTCGACGACGCGGTGGTCGTAAGACAGCGCGAGATACATCATCGGTCGGATTTCGATCTTGCCGGCCATGGCAATGGGCCTGTCCTGGATCTTGTGCATGCCGAGAATGCCGGATTGTGGCGCGTTGAGGATCGGCGTCGACATCAGCGAGCCGTAGATGCCGCCGTTCGTGATCGAAAACGTGCCGCCCTGCAGCTCATCGATCTTGAGCGCGCCGTCGCGGGCGCGGCGGCCGAAATCGGCGATGGTCTTCTCGACCTCGGCAAGCGATTTCTGGTCGCAATCGCGCACCACCGGCACGACGAGGCCGCGCTCGGTGCCGACCGCGATGCCGATGTGGTAGTAATTCTTGTAGATGATATCGGTACCGTCGATCTCGGCGTTGACCGCGGGGATGTCCTTGAGCGCCTGCACGCAGGCCTTCACGAAGAAACCCATGAAGCCGAGCCTGACGCCGTGCTTCTTCTCGAACAGGTCGCGGTATTGCGTGCGCAGTGCCATGACATGGCCCATGTCGACCTCGTTGAAGGTCGTCAGCATGGCGGCAGTGTTTTGCGCCTCCTTAAGCCGCCGTGCGATGGTCTGACGCAGCCGCGTCATCCGCACACGCTCTTCGCGTACGGCATCGTCGGCCGGCGACGGCGCGCGCACTTGCACGGCGGCGGCGGTCGCCGCCACCGGCGTCGGCTGCGCCGCGGCGCGCTCGATCGCGGCCAGCATGTCGCCTTTGGTGACGCGGCCGTCCTTGCCAGTGCCAGGCACGGTAGATGCGTCGAGCCCGGATTCGGTGGAAATCTTTCGCACCGACGGCGCAAGCGGCGCGTCGGAAGCGCTGGCGGGCGGCTTAGCGGCGGCTGCAGGCGCGGCAGCGGGTTTCGCCGCCGCGGGCGTTGCAGTTTTGGCGGCACCGGCGCCGTCCTTGATCTGACCGAGCACGGCGCCGACGGCGACGGTCTCGCCATCCTTGGCGGCGATCTCGCTGAGCACGCCGGCGGCCGGCGCCGGCACTTCGATCGTCACTTTGTCGGTCTCGAGCTCGACCAGCGGCTCGTCGACCGCCACCGCATCGCCCGGATGCTTGAACCATTTGCCGATCGTCGCCTCGGTCACCGATTCCCCAAGCGTCGGCACGCGAATTTCGGTCATGGCATCCCCTTGGCATCCGCTTCGTCATGGCCGGGCTCGTCCCGGCCATCCACGTCTTTCGTTTGCTTGCACCGTCAAGACGTGGATGCCCGGCACCGGGCCGGGCATGACGGTGCAAGAATTACCCCAGCGCCTCGTCCAAGAAATGCTTGAGCTGCGCCAGATGCAGCGACATCTGCCCGACCGCGGTCGAGGCCGCAGCCGGCCGGCCGGCATAACGGGCGCGGCGATGCTTGGCGCCGATCTGATTGAGCACCCATTCGAGGAAGATATCGACGAACACCCAGCCGCCCATGTTGCGCGGCTCTTCCTGGCACCACACGATCTCGGCCTGTTTGAATCGCGACAGCTCGGTCATCAGCGCCTTGGTCGGGAACGGATAGAGCTGCTCGATGCGCAGCAGATAGATGTCGTCGATGCCGCGCTTCTCGCGCTCCTCGTAGAGATCGTAATAGACCTTGCCCGAAGAGACGACGACACGGCGGATCTTGTCGTCGGCGACGAGCTTGATCTTCTCGTCCGGCAGCATTTGCGCGTCGTCCCACAACAACCGGTGGAACGACGTGTCCGGCCCCATTTCGTCGAGCCGCGACACCGCGCGCTTGTGGCGCAGCAGCGACTTCGGCGTCATCAAGATCAGCGGCTTGCGGAAGTCGCGTTTGAGCTGCCGGCGCAGGATGTGGAAATAATTCGCCGGCGTGGTGCAGTTGGCCACCTGCATATTGTCTTCGGCGCACATCGAAAGGAACCGCTCGAGCCGGGCCGAGGAATGCTCCGGTCCCTGCCCTTCATAGCCATGCGGCAGCAGGCAGACGAGACCGGACATGCGCAGCCATTTGCGTTCGCCGGACGAGATGAACTGGTCGAACAGCACCTGCGCGCCGTTGGCGAAGTCGCCGAATTGCGCCTCCCACAACGTCAGCGCATTGGGCTCGGCCAGCGAATAACCGTATTCGAAGCCGAGCACCGCTTCTTCCGACAGCATCGAATTGATGACTTCGAAGCGGGCCTGGCCCTCGGCGAGATTGTTGAACGGCGTGTAGCGGTTTTCGGTCTCCTGGTCGATCAGCACCGAATGGCGCTGCGAGAAGGTGCCGCGTTCGGAATCCTGGCCGGACAGCCGCACTTTGCGACCATCGAGCAGCAGCGAGCAAAACGCCAGTGCCTCGGCGGTTGCCCAGTCGATCCCCGTGCCGGTCTCGATCGCCTTGCGCCGGTTGTCGATAAAGCGGTTGAGCGTGCGATGCAGATGGAACCCCGGCGGCAGGGTGGTGATCTTCTGGCCGATCTCCTTGAGCTCGACGAGATCGACGCCGGTGTGGCCGCGACGCGGGTCGTCGGCGCTCTCGGCGGTCTTGAAGCCGGACCAGCGGCCGTCGAGCCAGTCGGCCTTGTTGGCGCGGTAGCCCTGCGCGGCTTCGAGCTCGGCGTCGAGCCGGGCGCGCCAATCCGCCATCATTTTTTCGACTTCGCCGATGCTGACGACGCCCTCGGCAGCGAGCTTCTTGCCGTAGATTTCGAGCGTCGTCGGATGCGCGGCGATCGCCTTGTACATCAACGGCTGCGTGAACGACGGCTCGTCGCCTTCGTTATGGCCGTGGCGGCGATAGCAGAACATGTCGATGACGACCGGCTTCTGGAATTTTTGCCGGAATTCAGTCGCGATCTTGGCGGCAAAGACAACGGCTTCGGGATCGTCGCCGTTGACGTGAAAGATCGGCGCCTCGATCATCTTGGCGACGTCGGACGGATACGGCGACGACCGCGAAAAACGCGGATTGGTGGTGAAACCGATCTGGTTGTTGACGATGAAATGCACCGAGCCGCCGGTGCGGTGGCCCGCAGGCCCGACAGGCCAAAGCATTCGGCGATCACGCCCTGCCCGGCAAACGACGCATCGCCGTGGATCAGGAGCGGCATCACCATGGTGCGGTCGTCCGGAGTGGCGCCGAGCTGATCCTGC
>Ga0182024_10006186_pt1 | contig 26392 bp, 33 predicted proteins | sample P32metaG_FD_120480 | JGI IMG/M metagenome (GOLD analysis project Ga0182024, IMG submission 120480) | Permafrost microbial communities from Stordalen Mire, Sweden - P3-2 metaG (Illumina Assembly) | ecosystem: Environmental > Terrestrial > Soil > Wetlands > Permafrost | place: Sweden: Stordalen... | reverse complement strand
TTGGCTGATCGAGTTATGCACTGCCGCAGCCCTGGCCGCGTTCTGTGTTGCGATAAGCGCGTACGAAAAGAATCCGAGGTCAAAGACGCCGACGAACAAAAACAACAGCCACGGAGCCATGAACGTAAATTCGATGACTGATTGTCCTCTACGGCCCCGTCTCAACTGCGTCATATGGCTTCATTAGCCAGGGATTTTCATGTTTCTCCCCCCGGCCATCTGCTAGTATACATAAACTCATCCCCAGCCCTGCTCCCCTCTCTTGTAGCGAGCAGGGCCCCTGCCTTTTCGTCGATCCGGCCCGCCCATTCCCCGTCATCGCTACAGTGAAAGGCACAGTCCCGTCCTATTCACCTAAGACTGTGCTCACATTTCTCAGCTGGCGCCATATTGGCGGCCTATAAAAAAGGGAACGCGCCCGCCAATTGCTCTCCTGCCCTCCTCCCCGGCATCCGCTGGCACGATCCCGCCGTAGATTGTGCTTGCTGTTTTTCCTGACCGGAGTGATGAATGTCACGACCGCAACCCGGCCAGGAGAAACACGATAAGCATGAACACAATCGATACGGAGAAAACCACGACACCGGAACCTGGCGCTACGCAGGCGAAGACGAAGCGCACGCCCGCCAAGACCAAGCCGGGAAAGAAGGCAGGCCGGGTAAAGAAGCCTGCCAGTAAGCCGAACACCGAGCGCGCCAACAAGAAGGCCGAAGTGATCGCGCTGATGAAACGCGCTAAGGGCGCGACGCTGGCCGAGATCATGGCGGCAACGGAGTGGCAAGCACATACAGTCCGGGGCTTCGTCAGCATACTGGGAAGTAAGGGCGGAGAGCAAGTCGAGTCGTCCAAGAACGCCGCCGGGGAGCGGGTCTACAAAATAGCCAAGTAAACCCACAGCAACCGTCCGTCCAAAGCGCCGTTTCCGGTTCCATTGCCGGGGGCGGCGTTTCGTGCTTGTGTGGGCCACATTGCTCATCCAGTGACGTCACGGACCCGTGACGTCACTGGTTCGGGCGATTATGGTGCAAAGCATTCCGGAAGCGCAATGTTTTATAGGCGTCGTGGCCTAAAATGCCGTTTCCTGGGGCAGAAAGCGCCCTCAGTGGCGCTCCTGGCGAGGGGCTGGCCATGTCGTCCCCCTGCGGGCATGAACGCCCCGACACAGGGGAACATTTGCGCCAGGAACCGGCGGGCTAGCGGGCTGCCTTGCCCTGCTTGAGGATTCGCGCCACGTGTTCCAACCGCCAAGCGGAGCCACGGCGGGTCCGCAGCGCCCGGCGGTTCAGCGCGGCCGCAATCCCTCGCAAAGTGTGACCGCCTTGCCGCATGTTGCGTATCTCCAGCAGGACAGCCTGTTCGGCGTCGTCGGGCTCCACGTGCTTCCCGTCCCTGCCTAGGCGATAGCCGAATTGGATGTTCCCCACCCGCTCGCCGTTGGTACGTTTGTGGCTCATGGCATCTCGCGTCCGTTCACCGATTGCCTCGCGTTCCCATTGGCTTACAGCGGTCATGATGTTCAGCACCAGGCGCCCGGCGGCGGAACCGGTGTCCAGCGATTCCGCCACGGATACCAGCGCTACGCCCCGTCGTGTGAAGCGCTCCAACAGCGTGCACAAATCTTTCACGCTCCTAGTGAGCCGGTCGAGCTTCGCGATGATTACCGTTTGGACTTCGCCGGCGTCAACCAGCGCCAGCAACCGCGCCATACCGGGACGGTTAAGGCTCTTGGCGGACTCCCCGCCATCGACGATGATGTCGAGTAACTCGGCACCGTGGACCACCGCCATGGCCCGAATCTTCTCGGCCTGCGCCTCGAGCGAAACCCCTCGATCTGCTTGCTTGTCTGTAGAAACGCGAACGTACCCAATTGTTTTCATCAGTGACATGTTGGGCCATGACCGCGACAGATTTCAAGACAATTCTAGCGATGGAGTCCCGCCGAGTAGCCTTAGGAGCGCTGGGATACGCCGGCCAGTCGGCTACTGCACCAACCTTCTACTCTCATGTGACGGGTAGCAGCACCGAGTCACTCGAAGCGCCACCGATCGTCATAACGAGGGCCTGATTGCCAGACTTCAGGCCGGATGGAACTCGCACGTTGACCTGATTCAGGCCAACGAAACCGGGCGCTAGGCCGCTGAAGCTAACCGTCGCTGGAGCTCCACCGATGGTGACAGTAGGCGTGACCGTCGTAGGCTGTCCGTTGGCAGGAACACCATCCGCCGGCGGAGAGGAAACTGCACCGAGGCCTGTGCAATAGATGAGTACAGTCTCGTCGGCCTCAACTGGATGCGCAATGTCCGCCAACTGGAAGTTTGCGTGCAAAACAGCACCAAAAACCTGTCCGCCAACGCTGTAGCCAAAAATGCCGGGCTGCGCAATCAGGACCGGTACGGGAATGGCGGGACTTGTTGATCCATTGTTCGTTACCGCAATGATGGCTGTCGATTCACTCGCCACTCGCCAGGGAATCTGAAAGTTGATTTGCTGCTGCCCACCCACATCATCTACAGCGAACAGAGGAACTGGTGAACCGTCGACAATCACTGAGACGTTCAAGAATGCGGTTGGCAGCGGCAGCGATGGCGTAAGGTTCGTCCCGGTGATAGAGGTGAGATTGCTGCCGAAGATTGTAGCGATTTCGCCAGGAACGATTCCCCCTCCGACAAAACTCGCGCCGTTCACAACAGCGGTGACGCCGGGAGAAACCGGCGCCGCATTGACCAGCAGCATTACGGAAATTATCTGCGGGCTGTTCACGGCTCCAGCCGCCGTCACCGTCACGCTGCCGGTGTAACGACCAGGCGACAAGTTGGCAGGATTCACTGAAATCGAGACCGAGTTGGATGCCGAGACGACTAGTATCCAAGAGGCACTGGGTGTCGCCGACCAAGTGAGAGCCCCACCACCTGAGTCTGAGATTGAAATTGTCTGCGGCGCTGGCACCGCGCCGCCGGCGGTATAGGTGAAATTCGCCTGACTCGTCGAAAGAGAAATAGACGGCGGAGCTGTACCTGAGCAGCCGCTAACCGAATCCGGCGTATAATCCGTTTCAGCAAAATTTACATCTAGGACCATGAAGGGATCGAGCGATCCGGGAATTGGCGGAAGCGCTGCCGGCAGGCTGCCGTCTGGAAAGAAGATGCCAGGCCAGCCAAGTGATACCGATGCAGCAACGACGGTGTTATCCGTACTTATAAAGCCGACAGTGAGATCAAACGCCGAAAAATTTATGCTGGGGTCGGAACTAACGGTCACAATCAGCGTGATGGGCTGGGAAGGGGAAGAGACATACGTCGTCTGACCTACCGTCAAGGTGGCAGTCCCAGCCAGGCCGGAATCAGAAGAATATTGATAAATCCCCGGAGAAGGCATCGTCGGAGAAGGCAAGCTTGTGATGTTGACTGTAAAGCTGGCCGCTGAACCGCTCGAAAACGTGTAGCATTGCGCGCTAGCGATCCGAACTCCGGCCAAGAGAACTGTGATCGCAAACAGGTTACATCTGGCTTTCATAAAGCACCTCCGACGCGCTACATTCCGTCAATTGTTTCCCACGATGCGTGGCTTCGTTCCATCATTCGGCTCGGGCGTCAACTCCGCAGTTATCGTGGGGTCATCCCCAGGCGCGAGCGTTACCTTGCGTTCCCAAGGAAGATACCCGAGCTTCTTAACGACAATAGAGTGGATGCCCGCGGGCAAGGTCAGTTCGAAAGTTGGCGTGCTACCCCGATATTCGCCGTCGATGCTGACTTCCGCCTCATTGGGTGTCGACGTGAAACGCACGGCAACGGGTTTTGAAATTGCGTCAGCCGCGCTTTGGATTTGTTGTGCGCTTTGGGTTTGAATGCTAACCGCAGAAGGTGCGGAACGATAGTCCACCCCAAAACAAAATACCGCTTGGGAGTATGCACGGCTGACGGCGTACTCGCCCGGCGGAAGCGCGGGAGTGGTCATCCTGTATGACGAACTGCCATAACGTGCGAACTCCACAGGAAGCACACCTTCCGTCAGAGTAGTTTTCATGAATGCGCCCACTGGAGTGGCGTGACCGGCCGTTACCAACAGTTCGCGATTGTCCCCCTTGGCCGCAAGTTTGCGCAGCCAATACATTGCGGTCGGATCAACCGCTGAGGTTGCAAACCTGGAGCGCACAACGAAATCCAAGGGTTCGCCGGCCCGGAAGCGCACTGGCGAGCGTCCTCCAGGAACAGCTAGAACGGCTTTCACACTCATGACGATGAAGCCCCTCGCTTTGCCCGTGATCGTGGCAGCCTCGCGCTCTAGTGGTATGAGCTTGCCGGAGTCGAGCTTGTAAAACACTCCTGCGAATTCAGGCTCGGAAACACTTTGGTCGGGAGGGTTGGAGGTTTGGGCGGAAGTGTTCTGCGCGGCGTGCGCCGGTTTCGGGGAATCCTCACCCGAAGAGAGCGGCGCCAAAACTTGGGATTGCGGCTCGAACGGAATCCCAGGCGCTTCTGACAAACCGGCGGACGTGGTCTTCAAGTCGGTCCGACCGCCCGCCGCAGCAGCAGTCAAGTCGCCGAGCCACCATTGCCGGTGAAAGTCGTTGAAGTCTTCCACCTGCTTCCCAACAACTCCAAGCAAACCGCCGGTCCACGTCTGGTAAGCGCGAGACCCATCGGGCTTCAACAAGTTTTCGGGGAATGTCCGCATCGTGTAGACCGGATTTTGAGTACCGAACTCTTCGCCCAGCTGTTTGAAATACCTGCCGCTGAGCATGAATCGCGGTTGCCCGCGGAAGGCCAATTCTACGGACTCGAACTCCCGCGACTTTTCGGTTTGCGCAAATTGCAGAAACACCCTGAACACGTCCGCCATGCTGTTGGTGGGCGCTACCGCCCGCAGATCGTAAAAGAGCACAGACGGATTTGAACGATATTGCACGGACACAGCGGCTCCGCTATTTCGAGGATCCGTCTGCAGCACAGCGTTCATCTCCGCCTGAAGGGAAAGGTCTGCCGCACCAGCCAGGCTGCACGCCAAAGCGAGCGAGGTGAACACGGTGGGAAAATTCAGAAGCCCCTTATGGTTCTGCATTGTGCCTCCTCAAGCAGCGCGCCGGAAATACAGCCCGACACCTCTGTATCGGCCGTGCGATTCGCTAGCTGTAGGGCGAGGGCCAGGCCCGCTTCGCCCAGTTCGTTTATCGTCTGAATCGGCCGGACTTCAAGCGCTACACAGTAGCCCGCTCGCCGCGTTATCGGGAAACAAGGCTCGCTACTCTAACCTCGGCCGCGTGCGGTCGAAGGGACGAGCGAAGAAACGCCAATCTTTAAAACAGCATCGGGCTCGGACTGTTGTATTCTCGATAGTGGCCACCTGACCAAGGGCTGGTACAGGTTCGCCTAAGCGCATGGATGAGAACTGGCGGCGCGAGCTTTGGCGTGATTGGGACACAAATCCATCGAACTTTTCGGGTCCACGCCGAGCCGAGCGAGTATTTCGCCTGAAAATCAACCTCACGGACCGCAGTGTGTCTGAGCTCTCGGAATTCGCCTTTCCGCTGCGTGCCATCAGCGACAGCATGAATCCGGATCTGCCGGCGCTGTGGCCGGCCGGACCGCGGCAGGCGTCCGGGCAGGTGGCCTATCGGGTGCTGAAGCTCCCACGCGGGAATGTTTGAAACGGAATCTGACCGCATTGTTGGTATTCTCGATAGTGGCCGCCTGACCAGGGCTAGCTACCTTGGTGACCCGAGCGGGAACCCCTCCGCTGCCGGCTCTCCCTTTCGGGAGTAACGGGGAATCGCACGAAGGGGATGCACCCGCGGAGATCCGGGCCCTTCGAGTTGAGGCTCGGGATCTGCTCCGCGCGGAGTTCGCCGCAAGGACGATAGACGACCTAGAGGAATTGCTCGAATCACCCTCTCGTGCGTGTGATGTAAACGGTTTGAGTTTGTTTGTCCTGAGCGACTGTGCCGTGCGCGGAAACCGGCAGCGTCGCCGGACACAGGATCGAGATGTAAAGACTGAGCGCCGCAAACCAGCGCCGCATGGTGAACCTCCAACGGAAGGGTTACGTATATGGTCCGAATCGTCTCCACTCAGCACTTTCGAGCACCGGCTCTGGCCGTGCATTGCTACTGGTTTGCAATGTGTGCTCGCGGCGGCCCCGGAACGGGATCAGTCGAAGCCGCTTTCGGCGACGCGGCGGTGCCGACTTTTGGCGCCGCCACGTTCGGTGCAGGCGCAGGCTGGGCCAGCAGCCGTTCGGCCTCTGCGACCTGGCCGGCGGCGCATTTCCACAGCGCGGCCCACGCCGTCTGCCCTTCCACTATGGCTGTGTCCCGCATGCCAAGGCCCTGGTATGCCGCCGCCATTTCAACCCTATCAACTACCTTCCTGACGACAGGGCATTTCTTCACAAGATCGGGATCGAGGTTTGCCTCGAGTGTCTTCCACCACGATAAATCCTCGTGACCTGGGAAGCTCCCATCCCATGCTCGCGAGGCCAATTCGTATTCCCGCGTAGCAAGCCCTATCGCGCTACGCAGGTCCTCTGCGTCATTGGCGGAAGAACTCAGGTATTTATCGGTCTTGATCTTGGCATCCAACACCCGCGGCGCATAATCGTGGAAATTGACGCCGCTCTCGGTAACCGATCGTAGCGCCCGGAGTGCATCTAGAACTTCCCCCGATAGCGGCGGGACGGTAGAAGCCACTGCTGGCTTGGCTGCTCCCAAATAGATCGCCTGCACCTTTGCCAGGGGAATCGTGACTGCTTGGCCAGCGATCTCGATCACGACGCCGGCGGCGCCGGCTTGACGGAAGACACCGTCCACGCGTTCGCCGGTTTTGAGTTCAACGGTATCACCTCTGAGAGTCAACGCCGACAACGTTACAAGGATTGCGATCGCAAACCGCATACTGTTAGTGTTCATAGGTCACCTCCAATGCACTGCACTCCCTCAATTGTTCCCGACGATCCGCGGCTTGGTCGGATCATTCGGCTCGGGTTGCAACTCCGCATCGATGGTGCGGTTATCCCCGGGCGCGAGTGTGATCTTGCGCTCCCACGGAAGATAGCCCAGTTTCTTGACGACGATGGTGTGAGGCCCCGCGGGCCGCGAGAGGTCAGCCGTTGGAGTGCTTCCCCAATACTCGCCGTCGATCTGAACTTCCGCATCTCGCGGGACTGAAGTAAAACGCAAGACGATGGGTTTCGGCGCCTCGCTCTCGGTAGTAGCGGGCGCCGGCGCAGGTGGTTGCTGCCGAGCTGCTCGGGATACCGCAACCCTCTGTCCTCCGGTTTTGGGGGAGTCGGAGTCCACGGCCACCTTCCCACTCACACCCTCAAGTGCCGCGATCACTCCGCGATATTCGTTCTTGTCCGCCTGAAGCACGACGCCACCGCCATTGCTGCCGTCTTCCCAGGTGATCCCAACATAGTGCTTTTTTGACTTGCTGAAGGCGACGATGGCGCCGATTCCCAATGAAACAACTGCGAGGCCTGCCGCGGTTCCGATTCGGTGGTGAACTTCCTCGCCGTAGCTGACCTCGATGATCGCTCGCGAGGGAATAAGGACCACCTCTTCGCCGCGGTGACTGAGACGCACGCCACTGGAGTTAATGTATAGTTTCAAGTCTTCGCCTCCCTTCACATTCGGCAAAGAGCCGCCGGAATACTTGACGGTGTAACCGATCGGTCCCTCTGCCGCGACGGACACAAACGGGATCGTCCAGGAGAGCATCACGGCTGTCAGGATTCGCAGGGAACGCATAGTCTATTCCTCCAGGTCGTTTATCGTCTGAATTGTGACTGCGCGCTAGGTCTTTTAGGGAAACGGTTTGGCTTTCCGGGGGAATTACCTTAAAAGGGTCCCGTTCCGATTTGTGCGGTAATCCCTTCGGTTTTCGAACGCTAGGTGAACTCTGAATCCGACTTTGTTTTGTGTCTGAGGCGGCAGCCATTCGGGGCACGATTCCCGTTTGGAGCAGCGAATCAGTTTACTCTAAGCGGCGATAACACCCTATTATCGGAGCTCAGGCCGGCAACCGCACGCATGGTTTCCTGGGACGCCCCATCAAAGCCGAAGCTCGGAAGGAGCGCGAGAAGTTCCCCGCTACCGCGCCCGGCGCTGGGACAACTGGAAGGGTTGGAATGTCGAGGTTAGCGCGTGCGGCTGCTTTGGGATCAAAGAAACGCTCTCAGATCGCGGCAAGGGTACGGTAGGGGAAAGATGCGGTCCCAATAGCCTAGTACCTATCGATCCGGGCGCGGTTGCGGAGGTGGGGGCGGCGGTGGCGTCCACGGACGGGGTGGCGGATACGGGCCTTCACGTAGCGGAACCGGAGGTGGATCAGGCCGTGGGTTGCAGGATATTACGAAGGGAGCCATAGTTCTTCCGGTGGAATCATCCGGTCGATCTCGTCTTGCAGCCGAAGCATTAGCGCATCATCCGATTTCTCAGTGTCGAGCGAATTGAGTTTTCTAAAGCGCTCCGAAAGCAACTCAATCACTCTCTGATCGGACTCCGTCACGTGGCCGCGCGATCGAATTCTGCTAACAGTATTTTCCATGTCCATATACAAATCGAGCCATGACGAAGATAGTCGGGACCGAAGATCCGATTCCTGAGACCATCCAAACACTGACCGCGAAATTGATGCAGTGGCCGAAAGCAGCAGCAACGCGAGAAACACCGCCTTCCAAGGCTGCACCGTCCAGAAAGGCAGTGTTACGAAGACCGCAGAGGATGTCAGCGTAGCCACCAATTCAGTCCAGTTTATTTTCTTCCGAACCGATGACAGTTTATGCCCGTTGTACCGATGCCCCAGCATCGCGGATCGATAGAATTCGTAAAAGTGAATCAATTGCTCCTGCTCAGGTGTGTACTGATAGCAGGCTGCGCCCATGGCTTCATCTTAGCAACTGAAGCGGCGAAGGCGCGTTGGGGGTTGATCCCCAAAAAAAATTAGCAATTGCTGGACCGCGGAGCCGACCGAGAGCGTATGCCCTAACAGCAAGGCGCGCCCAGGCGTTTCTCAGGCCTGCAGGAAAGAAGGTTACCATGCGGGGAGTGCACGAGTCGCCGACATTAAACTCGGGCCGGGCGGAGGAGGGCGCTTGATTATCTCGCCTCATGATTTGCAGATGGTCGGATACATCTGCGCTCATGTAAAACATCAGGGAGGCCGGTGGATTCTCTCTCCTATTGGCACGGTGTTCTTTGTTTCCGTCCCGATCCCTGACGGCCCTCCGCTGAGCGAGCACCACTTTTTCTATGCCGTGACGGCGGCCCATGTTATGAACGCTCCGCAAGAAGATCCGAAACAGTTCAAGGGACCTTTGACCCTCATGCTGCCGAGTTCTTCTGGGCACGAAACTTACCGCGCAGAGATCCTGCCAGACAATTACGAGGTTTTTCCAGAGTGCGACCTCGCGATTTGGGCGGCTGAATTGCCAGACAAAGTAGAGATAGTCCCCCTACATCTGAGCAGGTTCAGAAATCCGGACAAGCTGGAGACGGGCCTAAATACATATTCGGTCGGCCTTCTTGCACAGCATCCTGGCAAGGAAGGCCCAAGGCCATTCGTTCGATTCGGACATGTCTCTATCCCAAACACACGGATTGAAGCTCTACCCGACACCTCGGTGCATCTTATTGAGTCGCTTTCGTGGGGTGGTGAAAGCGGATCTCCTGTATTTGTCTACTACGATCAGTACACCGAACCCAGCTATGCACAACCGCTTGGGGAGTCCACTTACGGAACGGCTGGTGGCCAGCCGGTAAGACATACCAGCGGGACTACATGGCCGCCGTTGATAGGAATGCTTTACGGCCACTACATGCAACTGCAACCGTTGGTGATCCCCGAAAAAGACGAGCCGATCGGAATCGAGGTGGACGTGAACGCGGGCGCGGCTATCGTGATCGCATCGGCACAAATATTGGCGTGTCTCGACTGCGACCGATTCGTCAGGCAACGCAGTGCCGCCCTAGGGCGGAACAACGTCCGAATCAATGGCCTATGAAATTTCGCCCACCAAAACGGCCGCGTCTCATAACAGCCCCTGCGCGGCGTTATCGCGAAACAAGCTCGCGTCTCGGATGTAGCGCTGTACCATCGCGATCGACCGATGGCCAGTCTGCTGCATGATGCTGCGATCGCTGCGTCCTTGGATGGCAGCGCTGGTCACCAGGCCGGCACGGAGTGAGTGGCCCGCCAACGATTTCACATCCAGGCCTACCGTTGCCGCGGCTTGCTTCACCGCGATCGCGACGTGCTTGTCACTCAGGCGCCCGCCTACATGATCGTGTCTGTTGACGCTGCGAAACAGCGCTCCTTCCGTGATACTCGCCGCGGCCAACCAGGCCTGCAGCGCTCTGACTGGGCACGTTTCCTTGCTTGAGCCTCTCGGAATCCCGATCTTGCGGCCAGCGCCCTCCTGGTCGGTCTTCGAGCGGCGCAGTATCACCGTGAGGCCGTCCTCGCTGACTTCGATATCCGAGGCATCGAGCGCGACGAGCTCTGACCTTCGAAACGCACCACATCATCGACAGCATGAATCCGGATCTGCCGGCGCTGTGGCCAGGCGGCCCGCGGCAAGCGTCCGGACAGGTGCTGTTTCATTCCCTTGAACTTCCCGAGCGATAAGCGATAATCGTAGAGGTCCAACGGCCGCCGAACTGTGGTGTTCACCCGGCCGGGTGAACACCAGAGCGAAGATGGAATACCTGATCCGTCGCGGCGGCCGATCCAACGAATAAATAATTCAGGACGCAGCAGGTAGCGAATGAAACACCCGCCAACAACGCGCAGCAGTGACGCTGCCTCGCGAGTCCTCCTACAGATGGACCTTCCACTGCAAGCAGCATGGGCCGCGGCCCTACACGGACCGATTGACGTTGGCGAAGGACAGCTCGTAACCGAAGCCGACATTCAAGCAGCATGGGCAACTCCCGTACGCGAAGCGATTGACCTCGCTGGGCTGACAGCGATCATGGCGCGCTGGAAACAGCAGCACGACGCCGTGCAGCAAGCGGAGGCTCTTTTGCCTCCCTCGATGACTTTGTGGCAATTCAGCGTTCAATGTCTCGGGTTTTCGCCGAAGGAGTTGCGGTTAGAGACGACGCACACTCAGTGGCTGAACCGGTATAACGAATACATTTCCCGACTGCTGCAGCCGCCGGAGATCGACGGCGAAAAAGTCCAAGAAGCGCGCGACGATCTGGACCTGAAGGTGTTCGCTCGCTTGTTGGGGATTTCTCACGACACGCTGGAACGGATTGAACGCAACGACCACGTGAGTCCGAAAACGACCGCCAAAGTCATTAGGCTCTGCAAGAAACACCGGAACGTGGACGTCCAAAGAAAATCGACGCAGAAAACGCAGCAAACGTAGCTCCTGCGTTTCCTGCGTTTTTTCCTACTTTACGATCAAGTCGTGAAGCAGGAAATCAAATCACAACAAAACAAAACAGAGCGAGAATTCGGCAACGAGTCGGATGTCGAGCGTCTCACCGGCCGCAAGCGGAGAACTCTCCAAAAGGATCGTTTCTTCGGTAGGGGGTTTCCCTACTATCGCCTGGGCGGGCAGGTTGTCTACGACCTAAACGAGATTCGCGAAATCATTCGCGCTGCGCGAATCGATCCGACCAGAGAAAAGGAAATCGCGTAAGGAGAGGAGTTGGGGCGCCTTCAACCGTTCGCGCGGTGGCGCCCGAAGATTCGATGGAACGTTTCGATTGTACACCCCAAGAGCCGATCGGTCAATCGCGCTTGTCATTGCGACTGCGAATTGCGGCGCTTCTTGAAGTCGCACGAACGCTTGATGCCCCACTCGCGCGCTATCACTTGAAGCGCGGTCTTTCTGTTCTCGGTTTGCGGCGTGACCGCGATGCGCTGGACGATCTGGCTGGAGGTTCAGACCGATGACCAAGGATCAGTTCGGCGGCTCCAATGGTGGGTTTGTGGCCATCTACCGCCGGCTGCTCGATCACCCTTTGTGGACCCAACTTCCGGCTGAATGGCTGAAGGCTTGGCTGTATCTATTGCTCCGCGCCAATCACAAACCGTACACCTGGTGGGACGGGATCGGCGAGATTGAGATTCCTGCTGGCGGCCTGGTGACTTCGATCGAAAAAGTCGCGACAAGCAGCAACATCTCCACGCGACAGGCGAGAGGGAGCCTGGACTATTTCGAAAAGACAGGCATGGTGACACGCCAATCGTCAAACCGACACTCCATCATAACCATCACTAATTGGGCCTCTTACCAGTTTGTAGGTTCCACTGACGACACGCCAGACGACAGGCCTGACGACGCGATGACGGCAAACCAACGTCACGCGGGACGACAAACCGACGTCACGTGGGACGACAACAGTACAACAAATAAACAACTAACAAGAGAAACCTCTTCCTCATCTCCCGATGAGGGTGCGAACGGCATGCCGTCGATGGATTCCTTGCCGTTCGACACCCTGGATGAAATACCCACAGAGCGGAGCTTGCCCGAATTGCAGGAAGACTGGTTCGCGGAGTTCTGGGCAAAGTACCCACGGAAGGTTGATCGAGCGGACGCGCTCAAAGCGTTTCGCAAGCACGCCACTTCTGAAGAACAAAAAAACCAGATTATTCGCGGCCTCGAAAAGCACCTGCCAGCGCTACTCGCGAGCGACAAGAAATACAGACCGCACGCCGCGACCTGGCTCAATAAACGCCGATACGAGGAAGACCCGGAAGGTGTCGAACCTCGAACAAATCACGCATCGCAGCAGGGCCCGCGTCGCGCGGCTTATCACCAGAAGTGGCCGCCGCCTACTGGGGAGGTGAGTAATGGCTGATCTCGCTTTAGAGCGCGGCCTGCCTTCGAACCTGGATGCAGAGCGTTTTGTTCTCGGCTCGATTCTGCTCGACGACACTGGTTTCCCACTCGTTATCACTGTACTCAAGCCTGACGATTTCAGCCTCGAAAAGCATCGCCGCATCTTCCTGCGCATGGGTGAGCTGTACCAGCGCGGCGAACGCATCGACCGCGTAACTGTCGCCAATGAGTTAATGAAGCAGAACCAGCTCGAATCCGTTGACGGTGTGTCCTACATCGCTTGTCTGGACGAAGGCCTTCCACAACTGGTTAACCAGGAAAGCTACCTCCGGATCGTAAAGGAACACTCCGCCCGCCGCCAGTTAATCTTCCGGGCCCAGCGGCTCATCGATAAGGCATTAGCGGGCGACGGCACGGCTTACGAACTGGGGGCAAGGTTTTCCGAAGAACTCGCGGGATTGAAGACAGCAGAGCGCGCCGGCTTGGAGAGTACGGGCGCCATCATCGAAAACGAAGGCGCCGCATCATTCCTCCAGCCATCGGAACGCAACGGCGTTCGAACCGGCTACAAGGTCCTCGATCAGATGACCGGCGGCCTGCAGCGCGGGGAGCTTGCAATTCTCGCCGCGCGGCCGTCCATGGGCAAGACGGCGCTCGCTCTGAACATCGCGGCCAATATCGCGTTCGGCAGGAGTAGCCAAAAGCCGGGAACGGTTGGCATATTCTCGCTCGAAATGTCGCGCCGACCGCTGATCCTCAGGCTGGCCTGTGCGGAGGCCCGTGTCGATTCCCAAAAGCAACGCGCTGGTTTCCTCAACCAGCAAGAGCGGGCGCGGCTCACCCGGGCGCTCAACGAGATTTCTGGCGCTCCTCTATTCATCGACGATCAGGCCTCCACTGTTTTCGACATCCATCACAAGCTGCGCCGTTTGCGCGCCGAGCATGCCGATTTGGATTTGGTAGTTGTCGATTATCTCGGACTCATTGGGACCCACGCCGAGTCGGAATCGCGAACGCGACAGATCGGAATGATGACGCAATTCTTGAAGCTCCGCGTGGCGAAAGAGCTCAACGTTCCAATACTTGTACTCTCCCAACTCAACCGCGGCCCGGAAAAACGGGCTGAGGACGATCATAGGCCAATGCTGTCCGACCTGAGGGAATCCGGCGACATCGAGCAAGATGCCGATCTGGTTTTGTTCCTGTTTCGTGAGGAAGTGTACAAGCCTGATGCTGAACATCTCAAGGGCCTGGCGGAGCTGATTGTGGCGAAACAGCGCAACGGGCCGATCGGGGCCACGGATCTGGTGTGGCTGCGCGAGTTCACGAAGTTCGAAAATCGCGCTTGGTCCGAGGAGCCGCCGCTATGACCGCGCGCAACATTTACAAGTTCGAGGTGCGCCGCCCTGCGGTCGCACGGTCACATTGCCGACCACCGATGGGCAGCTGTCCCGCCAACCAGGTACCGGGAGTACAAACGCCGTCAACGGATTTGAACCACCGAGGTCAGCCCGCGTGAATCGCCTTGCCCCCCCACCGTCTATCGAAGACCGCCGATGAACACCTCCACGCCATTCAGCGTTGGTAACCTGTTTCCCCAGGAGGAACATGTTATGGCGCGTCGGCGTTTTCAGCGGACGGGGAGTCTTCAAAAAGACGGAAATTGGTGGCGGCTTAGGTTCTGGGAGGATGTTCCGGACGGCGAAGGTGGCACGTCTCGCCGACGCGGGAGCCATACGGTCGGGCCTTGCCGCGGTCCGGACGCCATCACCGAAAAAGAAGCCAAGCGTCGGGCTGAAGAGCGCCTCAAGGAAGTCAACCGGCTCGATGTGGTTCCAGGGTCTCTGATGTTGGTCAAAGATTTCATCGATCGTCGCTTCATGCCGGAGTACGTGGCGTCGATGAAGCGTGGCGGTCAGGATCACTACGAGGTCGAGCTAAAGCACGTCCTTGCGGCGATTGGGGAACTGCCGTTGCGAGAAGTGAAGCATGAACACGTGCAGCGCATGTGTCTCGACCTACTGAAAAAGACCTACACTGTGGGAAAGGATCGCGTCCGCCAGATCAAAGACCGCAAGACCGGCAAGGTGACGCTCGTAACAAAGAGTCGGGCTCGGCAGGTTCGCTACAGCGTGCAAACGGCGCTCCACCTTAAGAACGCCACAAGCGCGGTGTTCAAGTACGCCAAGACCGTGCACCTGTACTCCGGGGAGAATCCCGCGGCGAACGTGCGGCTGCCAGAGATGACTCGGAAGGAGAAGCACGCGCTCACGATCGAGCAGATGGAGCTGTTGCTCGAGGCGCTGCCCTCACCCGCGCGCGAGATGGCGCATCTTGCGGTGCTGACCTCAATGAACGTGGCGGAGATGTGCGGACTGCAATGGCAGGCGGTGAATCTGTCGGACTCATGGACGATCTTGGACGGCGAGGCGGTCCCGCCTAAGTCGATTGTGATTCGCCTTCAGTGGAGTACGCGGAAAGGCGGGGGAGCGTATCACACGGTCAAAGCCAGAGGCCGCGGCCGCTATCTGCCAATCGATGCAGCCATCGAGAAGCTACTCCGCGGCGTCGCTTCGCGGGAGAAGTTCACTGCGTCCGGGGATCCGGTGTTTGCGTCGAGCACCGGCAGGCCCGTCGATGCGCACAACCTGTTCAACCGGGTTTTGAAGCAGATCGGGATGAAGCTCGGATTGCCTTGGCTCGGGTGGCATGTGTTCCGGCACACACACGCGAGTTGGGTGCGGCAAGAAGCCGCCTCGCCGGCCGATCAGATGGCGATGCTAGGGCACACGGATATTCGGGTGACAATGATGTATGGCCAGCAGGATCTGGGGCGGCGCCGGGCAGTGATCGAGAAGATGAGCGCGAAATTGATTCAGGGGAAATCCAAGGCGCTGGATGCGGGAGGTTTGGTGCATTGAGCCTCAGCTTTGTGGCGGACCGGTGGCGGTTTTGGACAGGAATTGGACAGGAGAGCACGGCAAGTGACTGAAAAAACGTGTTGCAAAGAGCGAGAACTTCAGCCTTCTAAGCTGAGGGTCGCTGGTTCGAGTCCAGCCGCGCCTACCAATTAAACCAGTGATTTGCGAATCACTGAACCTGCTCCAAGTGCTCTAGTGTAGTGGGAACTGTAGAGACCCCACCTCTTTTTGCCAGTTCTGGCTTCGTAGAAAGGGCCTCAACCGCCACCCGCTTTGCGGCCATCCGGATATGAGAGTAACGCTCCAACATCGCCCGGCTCATGTGCCCCATCAGCGAAAGCATGGTGCTTTCAGGAACTCCCGCTTCTGCCAGTTTGGTGGCGACCGTGTGCCTCAGATCGTGCATTCGGCAAGACACCCCTGCCTTATCGCGAAGGTTCTCCCACGCCGTCTTAACGGTCGTGGTCGGACGACTCGGATCGGTGGGAAATGGAGAGCCCCACGGAAACAGGTAATCGGTCGGATGCGTGACTTTGAATCGATCTGTGAACCATGCTTCGTGCATCGACAATATCGAGGCTAGGTCCTGGTTCATCGGAATTTGCCGCCCCGTTCCCGACGAAGTTTTCGCCCGTCCGACCGTGATAATGCGCTTGCTCAGATCGACCTGACCCCATGTCAGGGATATGATTTCCCCGGACCTCATTCCGGTCATGAGCGCCACACGCACAAACGTGCCGATCAGCACAGAGCGGATTTGTGGAATGGCTTCGACCAATCTGGTCTCCTCATCAGGCGATAGCGCCCGGCCTACGTCTTTCCGTTCTTCGAGTTTGCGGAGGTTGGGCCACAACACGCGCCACGACTTCCCTACCGCTCGACTGAGCGTCCCCAGATCCATGTTAATGGTTCGACCACAAGCACCCTCCTGAAGCCGCGCCCGAATGAATCCACGGAGCGCATCCTCGGTCAGATTCGGCAAGAGAAGCGACGCAAGATGCTTTTTCAGATGCGCAACACAACCCTTCACCCATACCGTGGACCTTCCTCGGTGATTCAAGCCATAGCCTATCGCATAAGAATCGAGTACCTCCCCAACGCTTCGGATTCGCCGCTCCCGCGCTTCGGTTGGCAAGCCGGCCAGCGCCCGCTCCAGCTCAAGGCGTCGCGCTCGTTCCGCTTCGACCGCCAACGTCTTTCTGGTCGTTTTGGCCGATTCCTGTATCCGCTTGCCAGCATAGATGAATGAGTACCACCAGGTTCTACCGCGCCTGTAAACCGCCATCACTTACCGCCTTTCTTCGCCGCCTTCTGTTTCTTCCCGCTGCCCTTGGGACGCCCGCCCAACTTGCCCCATTCCTGCATCCGCTTGACGAACTCGCGCTTCCCCCATTGCTTAATGCGGGCCTCGGCGCTCCGTCGGCCCATCAGACTGGCTGCTTCGTTGATTGGCTCCATCTCAATCATGATAAACCTAGCGTTAGATTATTGCAAGCCGTCGACAATCCTTCAGAACGGAGGACGCACCGTGGTGGCAGTCCCGCCGGTCGGCAGCGAGGCGAGCCAAGCATCGAGCTCCTCGGCCTGGTAACGGACCAAAGATCCAACCTTCAGGAATCGCGGCCCGCGCCCCAGTAGCCGCCACCTTCGCAACGACGCGACGCTGACGTTCAGTCGTTTCGAGACCTCTTGTTCTGTCATGAGATTGACCATGATTCACCTCTGACTTTGGAGTACTGCTCAACTTCAAGGAAACGGCGGAGGCATCTCGGGGCAGATTTATTTAAAAGAATCGGAGCAACCGCACCGCTGAAAGTGCTGAGAAAGTAACACCAACGGTCCAAGTTCGCGGCAAAAATGCAAAATGCGGCAGATTGTGGCACTATGTGGCATTTCCGCTAGGAGGTGGCACGAGTGAGGCATTTGGTGGCGAAGAGTGGCGAATCGCGGCACCGACTCCACCGCCAGCGACCACTTTCCGCCAGCAAACATGGGTAGTGGAACATAAGGGTGGGATGCGGCGTGTTGTGATTTGGTTGATTTGTCGTTCCTGGAGTTGGACTTCTAGCGGGATGCGTTCGGACAAGAATGCATCCCGCCTGGGATGCGCCCTTTGATCTTTCGAATTCCAACGTCCCAGAGTGCCGCCGCCGTTCCCTTAGAGGTCGGAAGGATATACACGTCGATGAACACCACGACGGGCCGGTCGTGGGAAGGCTTAGCGCCGAAAAAGTGACGACGGGGATCAATGAGCTCAAACGGGAAAGCGAATCTTGGCACTATGACGGAGACTTACCGAAGCCGCTTAACGGTCGACTCTCGGCAGACGGCCCACGGGCCTTCCAGAGTTCTGCCGAGTGGCGTTCCATCTCGGCAAGCACTCTCATGGGGACTGGTTCGCCTTCCACTCGCCGCAACTTGTACCGCAGTGGTATGCCGGCTCCGTCCAGGTAACGGACCGGCAAGTGGTCCATGTCCAAAGTGCGCAGCGCCGCGCGAATGTTCGCGCCGTCCAGGTCACTCCAGACTCCAACCGTGAAGACACCGTCCAGGCGCATGATACGGACGAAAGATTGATTCAGCAGCGCAGTCGCTCTCCCCACTTCTGCCTGGTGGTTGTGTCCGGCAGGACTGGGCTGCCCACCCATGGTGGGAGCTGCAATCTTCGATTCATCTGTCTTATGCTCCGTATGCAAAAGCTGCAAAAGGTCGTGGAGCGTTTGTTCCTGGTGAGCTTTTGCATGTTTTGCATGCGGGTTTCCCAGAATTCCATTTTTCACCAGGTCTCGCCAGTTCACCGGCTCGCTCCATGTGTTCCGGGATTCACCAGGAACGTCTTGCTCGGTCGATGATCGACCTTGTCTGGTGGCGCAGGCCTGATGAAGCGGTGCTGCGCCAGCAGCGTCAAGGCCGGAAGGAGGGCATCGACACGGCCAAATCTACTTTGCTTCGCACAAAAGCACTCACGCTGGGTAAAGGTGTTCTTCTTATGTTCACGTATCCACGCCAGCACGCTTAGGGCATCCTCCACGCTCTTGTCGCGCGCCATTAGGTCGAACACGGCGAGAGCGTGGTCGATCAGCAGCGTGGCTAAGTTCAAGCTCGGTTCCATCGCGTCCTCTTCTATCACTGGGCCGCGCCCATCTTCGACGGAAAGTACCATGTGGAAAACTCCGCCGATTCGCAGGGCCGCACCCGGAAGTTTTGATGCCCAGTCGAGCAAGTGGTACAGCTTGCCATCTTCGCGCATCATTACTTCGATGCCTCGCTGGAAGGTCTTCCAGGACTCGTAAGCCTTGGGGCTGAGTTTCAGGCGGACTAGCCCTTTCAGCGAGAGTAGTGCGTGAATGCCGCGTTGGTAGGCCTTCTCCACCTCTGGCGGAACCGGCTCTGGTGTCAGACTGCGATATCCAAGTGGTGACGCAGGGAGACCGTACAGGAATCTCGCGAGTACGCCGCGCCCCCGGAAACCCGGTTTGTCCTTCAGAGCCTGCAAGACATCAGGCTGTGGCGAAATACCGACCGTCAGCAAGGGATGTTGCAAGATTACCGGAGGGCCTGACTTTCGATCAACGCGAACTGCCGACCCGGCGTGGCCCTGAAGAAACAAGTCCAGATTCGGCGTGCCGTTGCTGTATCGGCCCGCGAGAATGTCGAAGATACCTCCCTCGTCGCTGAAGACAGCGAGCCGTTCACCCTGCTCGGCCATCATCGCGGCCATTTTTTCGGGAGTAACATCCTGGGTCCACAGCCGGGGATGAGGGGGAATTTCGGGGAGGTCCGCCTCCAACTTTTCTATCTCCCGGATCGTATCGTCCGTCGGCGACTTCGCCGACCGCTTCCGTAGGGTCGCTATGTGCGCCTCCATAGTCTTTCGTCGACTGGTGGCGCGGGCGATTTCCGGGGCAAGCCGTTCTGCTTCCGCTCTCTCAAAGTCCACGAGTGGCTGACGCATAGCGTTAAGAACGGCGGTCTTTCTATTTCCACTTTCCATGGCCGGAGCCATGTAAAGGTTGGTTGGCTCCACATAACCCGGCTCTGGGCAAATTTCAACCCGGCCTGCAATACATGCGAAGCCACGGCGATACCCAACATACCGGCCAGCGCGATCGGTGTTTCGGTAGCGCGCGCGACCGCCTTTGCTTGGCCACCGAGGAATCCGGGCAGAAGATCTTCGGGAAAGGGACGGGGATTTCGGCATAAGAAATCAATCGGTGGTTCCCATCCAATGTCTTCTCCACCGGGGGAATAGCCGAAATCTGGACCCGGAGTTCCGGCGCGAAACTCTCCATTGGTCGCGTACTCATGTTCCACTTCGTTGGTGGTACTGGTGCCAGTTTCGGCCCCATCGATCTTAGACCCACTGTTCATTCCGGGCTGCCACGTTTCGGTGGCGCGTTCGATGGCAAGGGCGATCGTTCGCTCGCGATAGTCCTGCCGCGTTCCCCATTTATCTTTCCGGTAAAGTGCGCTTCGGCGAAAGAGGTCATCAATGCGGCCAGCATCTCTGCCGGTCCAAAAAGCTAGGTGGCAGCACAGTGCCAGGTCAGCTTCGCTCTGCGAGGGATAGTCCGAGATATCCCCCTGCCACAACAGTGAGAATTTCCGGCCGTTCTTCGCGGCCATCGCCCGGCATATTAACTCGCCGTCCGGCGGGAGCACGCCTGATGATGGCGGCGCTCCATTCCTGGATGCAGTTTTCGGGAACAGTTCACAATGTAGGGACGTAAGTTGTGCTGTAAGATCGCGCATTGGCCCGCTCTCCGGAAGGGCGTGTCCGGTGAAGGCTAAGAAACGGTTGGCGTCATACAGGGCAAAGCCGGTGTGATCCAGGTACGGATCGTCGAACTGGCGACGGCCCTCCGGCAGCTTCCCCAAACCTATGCCGTGGATACCGGTTCCGGTTGGCGATCTCTCGACATAGGCGCGCCCTTGGATGGTGGATAGGATCTTCGAGGCCCACGGAAACGGTTTCAGATTACCAGCCGGATCTAGGACTCCATCTAAATCAATGAAAACCTGATCTTGCGTTCGGCACAGCCCGATCCCGTCACAACCAAATGCCGCGTAGCGAAAAAATGCTGTGTCGAAATCCAGCCACGTGCGAGGATTGTCAGTTTCGGCTAAGTCGCAAGTTCGCAGATTGATGGGTTCCTTTGTCCACCGGCCTCGCCGAAACGCAAGCCGCCAGCCGACCCACGCATCCAAAGCGCGCAATTCGGCGGGAATGGCGTCCGCGTTGAGCGGGAGAATCAATGGTTTTTTCATTGCCGTGCTCATCGTCCGCCTCGATCCTGGAACCAATCAACGGCCCGGCGCCGATGCGTGGCATAACCGGCCCTGGTTGGGCGGTGGTGCCACGGGCTCTTTGGTAGCGCGCTGCATGTTGAGTTCATGCAAACAGACGCTGCGGATGACGAGGCCGCTTGATAGTCTGAGAGAGAGAAAGCCCAGCAGAGTATTTTTTTGATGGGGCTTCCATTCTGAAACGATGATTTCTGGATGCCAGGCCGCTAGCCCCGGCGGGTTTCGATGTTGAGGACATTGTTTCACCGCTCCGACTGATGCCCACCACCGGTGGGCCTCTGGTCCAAATAAGCTCTCAGATCTTCGACTCGATATCGCACCGCTGAACCCGAGATCTTCAAGAATCGAGGGCCCTGTCGCAATAGTCGCCACCGTCGAACCGTCGCGACTGAAAGCCCAGTGATGCGTGCCACGTCGTGCTCGTTAAGGAGTGCTTCAAGAATGTTGTTTGCCGTTGCCATTCGATCCTTTCAGGTGCGCTGTAGTGCCTCACCTGTGATAATTTTCATCAATATGGCTTGGGCCAGCTATTCTGGGTGCGCAAGTGATTGCTGTTGCGAAGAATTGTCGGCTCGGGGAGGGTAGAAGCTTCCATCGAAGCTTCCATGAAGATCGCAATACGCTGGTCAGGTCAGCGGTAAAGATCGTCAGGATCGCAGTTCATGAGGTTCGCAAGTTTTGTAACGAGCTTCTCCCCGTGCATCCCGCCGGCGTTGCGCACAGAGCTAATCGCCCGCGGTGATGTGTGGAGTTTTCCTGCCAAGGTTTCGTTCGTATACCCCTCGTCGTCCATCCACTTAATAATTCGCGCTGTGTCTAGCCTTGGTGTAACAGAGCCCGCCTCAGGCGTTGTTTCAGATCGTGCAAATGACGGGTCCTCCGTACTGGCGACCGCCCCGGGAATCCCGTGCGTGTTAGGTTCCGCCGCCCTGCACAGGTCGACAACCAGTGCTGGATAGGAATTAAGGTGCTGTCTTGTCGCGTATGCAAGCCAGTACAGCTTTCTCGAACTCAGTTTCAAATCGACCCACGAAATCACGTCTGCCTTCACATCAGGAGGGAGATTCTGTAGCGCCGTGGATAAGAACTCCAACGTCTTTTCTATCGCTTTGTCTAGCAGTAGCGCGTACAGAGGATTGATCGAGGTCGCGTCCGAAGAAACAGACGTAAGAAGCATAGCCTGTCCGTGATGGTTAAAACGCTCCAAACAATGCCCTTTGAGTAGCTCAAGGCTCTCAGGCGACTTGGCATCGGCAAACCGCGCTTGAAAGTCGCTGTCCAACTGTTGAAGCGTGGCGTGTTCTTCAAGGGCGTAGCGTGTCAATAACTCGCGCGCTTCCAGCGGGAGTTCCTGGTCGTTGTTTGTTATTGTTCCTTCTTTGGCGTTGAGTAGATCTTCGGAATCTGCCATCGCTCCCTGCTGCGTCCCTGAAGTTTGGGAAGCCGCCAGCGGGTTCAGGGAGTCCCGCTTGTCGCCTGGCCGGGCTAGGCGGCTACTACGAAGATAACCCGAAATGTTTGATGTGGGGAAGCCGGCTCGTTCCGAATCTGCGCAGACTGCTGCAATACATCTCTCCAACTGGTTGTCCGATTCGGAAGCACGAAAATCATTATTTAAGGAGCATTCGTTGACGGTGCCTGCTGATTCATCGGTCGATACCGCTCCTTTAGAAACTCGCGAAGTTGGGCTTCGGCGGCGTATCCTCTGTCGGTGTTCCCGAACGCAGCCGCCGTGAGAACGGCGCGTGCAATTTCATCGTCAGTAGTGAGGCGTTCAACTTCCTCCTCGAAAAAGGTGCGCCATTCGGTCGCGAGGCGATCCCGAAATGTTTCCTCGGTTTCACCCAGACGGAGTCCTCGATCATCTTGCGAATACCGAAACCAGGCCGCGATGAGGTCGTGAACGTCCTGAAGAGTACGATGGTCAAAGCCGTCCATGGATCGCAGGCGTGTTGCGAGATCCGTATCGATCTGGACCAGCCGACAGGCGTCGAGGTAGCGGTCCCGTGGCCGGTTGTACAGACGCACCAGCATTTCTCCGTACAGCCGGAACTGCACATCCTTTAGTGTCTGGTTCGTGTCACCCGGAAACTCAGTACCTACCCACATCCGCCTCTACGCCTCTCTCCATAGTCGTGCTATCCGAGACGCCATTCGGGGCCCCAGCTTCGCGGATGCCCCAACTGTTTCACGACCTCGACGGCGGCTCGGCAGCGGGCAGCGTCTTCTGGCTTCATGTCGGGTGTCGTGGGAGCGCCGAAGCCAACAAACTCCTCCAGGCCGCCGCGATCCCCCTCTCCGACAGCGAGGGCGCATTCCTGACAATCTACAATGGCGAGGATTCCGCCCACGGAAGGTCGCTCGGGACGCTCCGCGCCGACCCAAGCGACACGGTCGCCCGATTTGAGCCGCCAAAGGTTGGGGCCGTCCAGCGGTTCTTCGGGATACTGGCCCTCTTCAATTCTGGCTGCCATCTTTAGTGCGAGGCTGTCGCATACTTCGGTCGGATGGAGTTCGAACCACGCCGGGAAATCTTCGGGGCGATTCGTTATCGTCACATGGTAGCCGTCCCGCATTTCCCATAGGTCGTGGATCTGAATCGATTCCAGTCCCGAGAAGATGTCGGAGTATCCCATCCACAAAATGAAATCGCCCCGGCGGCACGGCCACCGCAGGGTCACATCTCGGGCGAAAATAACGATCTCGGGTTGGGTCGGGGCAGGCATGAGATCAGATCAATAAACGATTGTACGTTGCGTGGACCAATCCAAGTGTCAGCCGCTTTCGTTCTCGACCTGCACCTTGTATATATTCACGATCCAGAAGAAAATCTCGAGAGCCAGCTGGTTCTGCACCCAGCCCGCGGATTCAACGGTCTCTTTGAGCATGCTCAGCACTTCCGTAAGCGGAAGGAAACAGTGCTCAAGGCCGCCCGGCTGGGCTTGGTATACCGCCCATTGTTTGGTATCGTCGGGAATTCGACTCAGCATTCGCTCCAGCAAGAAGGGCGCGACATCCGCGACAGACCCGACTTTGATAACGGCGCAGCCCGTGGTATCGCAGAGGGACAGGCCGAAGTCGATCGTCCAATTGAACAGCTCCGCAGCGAGCGTGAGCTGCTCCAGCGACCGTTGGTCCAGGCGGTAGCGAATGACGGCGCGGAGGCCGGAAAAACAATCGTAGTTCTCGATCGAGCTGTAATCGGCTTCGTCTGGGGCCCCGGCCGCTTTGAGAAACACAGCAACTTCGGGCTGCTGCAATTGCTCCAGGACATCCGGAAACTCCGCAAGATTGAACCATTCCGAAAACTCGGCGTAGAATTCATCCAACTGGGACTGGATGAATTTAGCGACCGTGTAATGCAGGTGCCCAAGCGAATCCGGTGCGTACCAATCGCAGTTTTCCTGGGCGTACGCAACGGTTTCGCTGTACCACGAAACGAGAATCCGATCGGCCAATCCCGGTGTCATGGCTCCTCGGAAAACATCTCGATGTGTTCGGCACCGGGTGCCTGAGCTTTTTTTCCGCGCTTCGCTTTGGTAGGCTTTGCCTCGGCTTTCTCTGCCTCTCCCCGAGCCTGGTTCAACGCCGGCAGGCGGCGCAAGACTTCTTTGCGAGCGGCGGGGCTGATCGTGTAGCGGACGCGGTCGTCTTCGGCGAGTGTTTCTACTTCGTGGAAGTCGTGTTCGAGGGGGAGTTTGTGCCAGGGATAGGCGACACTGACGGCGAGGTCGAATTCGACGCGGAGACGGCGCAGTTCGAGGATTCCGACATAGCCGCGGGCGGCTTGTTCGGCGAGCTTCTTGCTAACTTTGGCGACTTTCGTGGACGTGAGGTCGCGGCCGTGGAAGAGACTGTAGATGTCCGTGAGGTCGAGCGAGAGCATCAGGGACTTTCGGTGCTCGTGGTAACGCTCGCCGATGGCCGCGAGGGCGGGGTTGGCGGTTTGCCAGAGACTTTCGGGGAACGCGAAGGTTTCGAAGCAGTCCGACGGTGAGTAACGCAGTCGTGTTTCGAGCGACCCGCTGTACTTGCGCGCCCAATTCTCGTGAACGGTGGACTGGATGACGGCATAAAGGACAAACATACCGGTACTACTAATTCCGACTATTATCCGTGGGACTATTATCGCTCCCCGTCGCAGCATTGTTTTGGTGGCGAAGCGAAAGGATCAGCCAAGAAGAAACCGGCACATCCAGCCCCTCGCCGGTCCGGAGCGTGCTTTCGGCGACGCCTTACGGGAGATTCGTAAGGAGCACGGCGTGTCGCAGGAACAACTCGCCCTGGATAGCGGTCTGGAATCGTACCTACGTCAGCCTTGTCGAGCGTGGAGTACAAAGCCCTACTATCCGATCTGTTTTCAAGCTTGCGACCGTGCTCGGCGTGAAACCGTCCGAGATCGTTTTCAGGATGGAATCGCTCATGTCAAAGAATCGACCCACTCGGTCGAAACCCTCACAAGTCGATGCAAAGCTGTGAGATCACCAAAAGTGTGGTCGGCGTTCGGCGCCAATCCATATCGTGTCATCGCGCCGACTTCGAACGGCGAACCCCTTTCGATGTCGGCGGCGCTTCGGGGTGCTTGATGCCCTGTGTTCGCAAAGGGATACTGAGAGCTCTGCGGACGTAGTTCGAAAGCGTCAAGTCGAGCTTCCGAGAAGTCCGCACAAGACTATCATGTTCAGCGTCCGTCAAGTCGATAACTAACCGCTTCTTCCCCATAACGCAAGCCTACCACAGACAGGTGTTGACAAGTACATATGTACATATGTACAGTATAACCATGGAACCTAGTGGAGCGACAATGAAAGCAGCCATCTACGCAAGGGTATCCACCACCGATCAAACCAACGCGATCCAAATCCGTGAACTGAAGGAGTATGTCGAGCGCCGCGGCTGGGAGTTAACTGGCGTATTCCAAAACTCGACGCCCTGATTGATCCATTGTGGCCCTCCGTGTTTTCACGAGTTTAGTACAGAATGTTTTATTTACCGAGTCTAGCGCCTCTTAACCGAGGGGGAGGGTCGGGGCACTGGTTACTCATTGATTTCAAGCGGGTTACTCTCGATAACAGTCAGCCGGTCCATACTGAGAACCTCTTGGATTGGTGGTAGGCAGGTTAAGCGCGTGAACGCAAGTCCCGCAATTCGACCCGATCTCCATGACGGCTAGAATGGAGATGGTTAGTCACCTGATCTTGAGTCCCCCATTTCTCCTCCGATGATGCCCCAGCATCGGCACAAACAAAGTTTCGCACCCATTGCCCTCTTTCTGCATTTTCTTACGCTCTTATCCTTAGGAAGGCTATGGAATGCACCAAACTGGTATCTAACATTTCAAAAATTCGTTATCAGCAGTCGATTTTCGCTAC
>Ga0182024_10006185_pt1 | contig 26393 bp, 21 predicted proteins | sample P32metaG_FD_120480 | JGI IMG/M metagenome (GOLD analysis project Ga0182024, IMG submission 120480) | Permafrost microbial communities from Stordalen Mire, Sweden - P3-2 metaG (Illumina Assembly) | ecosystem: Environmental > Terrestrial > Soil > Wetlands > Permafrost | place: Sweden: Stordalen... | reverse complement strand
CTCCCGCAACGATTCCATCAGCAACCTCACGCGACCCGCTCCCAGAGCCATTTTCAACGCTGTTTCGCGCGCTCGCGCCTCGCCGCGCATCAGCAGCGCTCCACATGCATTTGTGCACGCGATCGCCAGAATCAGCGCCGCCAATGCGCTTAAGAGACCAGCCAGAGGCGGCATCATTTTGTCCGTGCGCATGCGAGCCGTCATTTCATCGAGGACCACTGCACGGCGTCCGCGATTTGTTTCCGGATGTTCGCGTTCGAGGCGCCCTGCGATGCTGGAAATCTTCGCGCCTGAGTTGGTGCCGCGAACATGCACGGTCAGAAACCGGCGCGCGCGATCCTCCAGAATTTTGCCGTCGCCGTACGAGCGAATGGGAATGAAGAGATCGGCGTGCAGGAAGCGATCGAGCCCGAAATTTTCCGGCGCTATGCCGATGATGATGTACAGCTTCCCTCCGACGCGCAGATTTCCGCCGATATCCTTTGCATCGCCGTGCGCGAGGACCGCAACTGCGAGGTCTTCCTCGAAAAACGTCCGCCCGAACCTGGCTCCGACTCCGAGCACTTTGAAATAATCCGGCGTCACGGCGAGCGCCAGTCTAATTTGCGGAGGCTCCCCCACAGCCACAGGAATCAGGCACTCGGCAACCATCGGCTTCGCTTTGCGAAAATCCTCGAAGTCGGGATAGGAGACGAATCCGAGCGGCTGCCCTTCGGACGCCGTGAAAACGCGCGCGATTTCGTTCGGCCGCGCGACCGGCAGAGGGCGTAACAGGATCGCGTCGACAATGCTTGCAAGGGCGGCAGCCAGACTAATTCCAACGGCTAAAGAGAGAGAGGCTAACGTGCGCATGGCGCCCCATCGTAAACGCCTGTTGTTCCATTCCGTCCTCAGTTACACTTATGCCAAAGATATGCGAATCGCCACATCTCTTCTCTTATCGCTGAGTTACGCCGCTCTCGCGCAACCGCAAGATTCCCGGAATACGAATGTGATCGACCTGGACACTCACTTCGTGCCGCCGGTATTTAAAACGCGCTCCGAATGGGAGACGCGCTCCGCGCATTTGCGCAAGCAGATCCAGTTCGCGGCGGGACTTCTACCGATGCCCATTAAGCAGCCGCTCGGTGTGCAGGTTTTCGGACGCCTCGAGCGCAAGGGCTATACAGTCGAAAAAGTTCTACTCGAAACCATGCCGGGGTTCTATCTGGGAGGCAATCTTTATCGCCCTTTCGGCCGCACCGGAACTTTCCCGGCGGTCGTTTCGCCGCACGGGCACTGGGCCTATGGACGCCTCGAAAATACCAACCTCGCGTCGATTCCCGGACGCTGCATCAATCTCGCGCGCCAGGGCTACGTCGTGTTTTCCTACGACATGGTCGGCTATGACGATACGATCCAAATGCCCCATGTCGCGACGGGGAAACGCGAACAGTTGTGGGGATTCGGCCTGCTCGGGATGCAGCTCTGGGATTCGATCCGCGCCGTAGATTTTTTGGAAACGTTGCCCGACGTAGATCGGGAGCGCATCGGCGCAACCGGGGCTTCGGGCGGCGCGACGCAGATTCTGACGTTGCAGGCGGTCGACGACCGTATCAAATTCTCGTCGCCTGTGAACATGATCTCGTCGATTTATCAGGGTGGGTCGCCGTGCGAAAATGCGCCTCTGTTGCGAGTCGGTACGAATAATATGGAGATCGCGGCGCTGATGGCTCCGCGGCCGATGCTGATGGTATCTACAACGCAGGATTGGACGAAAAACACTCCGCGCGTTGAATATCCGGCCCTGCAGGCGATGTATCGGCTGTACGACAAGGAAGTGAACGTCCAGACGCATGAGGTCGACGCGCCGCATAATTACAATCGCGAGAGCCGGGAGGCGGTGTATCGATTTTTCGCGAAGACGGTGCTGGGCGCGGATCCTCAATCGCCCGATTTCGCCGAAAAAGGCTTCACGCCGGAAAAACCGGGCGATTTGCTGGCGCTGTTCAATCGTTCGCTGCCCTTAAATGCCCTTAATTACGCGCAGATCGTCGAGCAATGGGTCTTAAATGCCCAAAAACAGAACGCTGGTGCGCCGGATCGGGAGCGGATCATGCTTGCGCTTGCGGCGGAGTGGCCGGAAAAAGTTTTAGCGGATACAGCAGGCGATCACGTCGTACTTTCGCGGGCCGGAGTGGGCGATCGCGTCGCGGGGATCTGGCATGAGGGCGCGAAGCCCGCGGTGCTCGTGGTCGACGCGGACAGTCCGGATGGACAGGCTTCTCTCAAGATTACGGTCTTTCAAACCGGCTCCGCCGTTGCGCCGCGCGATCGTAGCAATTCGATGTTTCTGACCTTCAACAAGACCGACGATACCGAGCGCGTGCAGGACATTCTGACTGCTCTTAAATGGTTGAATCAGGATTCGACGAAACTCGTATGCCGCGGCAAGGCGTCGATCTGGTGCACATTGGCGGCGAGCGTCAGCCCAAAGAAAGTGGTGCTCGATGCGCCGATACCAGCGTCATTTCATGGAACGGATCAGGACTGGATCGATTCCTGCTTCATTCCGTCGATCCAACGCGCAGGGGGATGGGCGGCTGTTGTCGCGCTTACCAAGTGACTTTCCAATCGCGAGGACCAGTGGCGTGCCGCAGCCGGATCGTTAGCGTGTCCCCTCCTTTACAGTCGGGGTTCGGTTTCGGTATGATCGCGCAAACGAAATCTGCCTCATCATTGGCACCGGACAATAACGATTTCTCTGCGACCTACCTAACGTCACTTAAGGCACTTTGGCGGTGGATGAATTGTGCCAATCCCATTCGAAGCGGCTTTTCAGCACCAAACCCGGACCCCGCGGTCCGAGATCGAAGCCGGCTCCAAGATTCACGCTAAAGATGGGCGTCGCGCGCCAGTCGCCACCAAGAAACAACTGGTGGACTTCCGGTTGCGCACGCGGGGGGACGTTTATACTCTCGATCTCTCCGTAATATTCGACAGATGGCGAAAATACCGGGCGCTTCAGGCGCAGGAGCATCGCCGGTTCAGCGTTCCAGCCGCGGCGCGTTCCGGGGCCGTGAAGCGCGCGCTCAAACACTGGATTGAAGACGATCTGCCAATGAGAAAATTCGCGATCGAGAATCGGGCGCAGTTCGACTCGCCGCGAGTTCTCTTCATAGCGAATATTCTGAAACGAGAATTCTGAAACAAACCCCAGACGAAACGGAAGATGCCATGCTTCGGGAGCATAGAAATGAGGCAAAACGCGCCAGCCTGCGAATTGAGGAGTGTAACCCGGCTCCCAAGCGTTCAGGAACATGAACCCGATGGCGAAATTCTCGGATACTCCGAAGGTCGGTTCGAGGGTCAGATGAGTCTGATGAGTTGTGGGCAGAAGTGAACCGATGTTCAGACTGGTTCCCTGCCCTGTGACGTTTAAATGGGCTTCCAGGCTGTACTCGCGACAGGATAGCGGTTCATATTCATAGATGTGGATTTCAAACGGATCCTGCGCCAAGGCTCTCGACAAACACGAGAAGCCGGCAAGCAGCAAGATGCGAGAGCTTTGTGCCACCATCAACTCCCGCCGAGTGCGGCGCGGTGCGTCTGCGGGCAACTGGTTCCCCTAAAACGGCTCGCTCTTACTTGCCGATCATCAGAATCGTGAACGAACCTGGTACCGGTGTGCCTTGGCTCCCGCGGCCGCCGCCAGGTGGGGGCGGCGGTGCCGGGCCGCGTTCCTGCGACATCGTGAAGAGGTGACCCGTCTTACTGTCGAACGTCACCGTGCGGGCGCCATTCATCGTTTGCAGGTTCTGCTCGACCTCGAAACTCGTCGGGCTCTTCTCCTTCACGATGGTCATCGTGCCATTGCCATGCGTGCTGAAGGCTTCCATCGTCGCAGGGTTGAATACCGCGCCGTCGGAGCCGCCGGCGAGCGGCAGGCTCGCCAGGATCTTGCCGTCCGTGGCACTCAGAATCACCATCATCGGCTGTGCGGGCTGCGCCGGGGGATTGCCCGATCGGCCGCACGCCGCGAACAGCACCTGGTTCTTCCCATCCAACGCGAGGCCGTTACATCCGCCCTTGTCGACGAACGAATAGTGCGCGGTCGCCTTCATCGTCTTGACGTCGACGGCAGTGACACTGCCTACCGCATCCTGCATCACGACATACAGCATGCCCTTGCCGTCGGCCACGCCTTGCTCCGGCACGCCGCCCAGATCGATCGTGCCGAGCACCGTGCCGTCCTTCGAATCGATGACCGTCGCGTCTTTCGTCGGGTGACTGAAGACGTAGACCCTCTGGTTGAAGGCATCGAAGAGGATGCCATCCGGCCGCGCGGCGCCCACATCGATGCTCTTGATCAGAGTCAGCGTCATGGTGTCGAACATCGACACTTTCGGATGGTCGCTGGTGAAGCCGTGGCCGGACTTCGGATCGACTGCGGTACCGTTCCCTCCGACGCCCGCAATCTCACCGGCCGGCTCGAGCGCGTCGAGATTGAAGATCGTCAACCGCGCCGGGACCGTCGGCACCTCTGGCGTGGTGTCCGTGGCCGCAACCGCGCGCGTGGCGCCTCGCGGAATATACAGCCGGCGTCCAGCGGCGTCAGCGTAGATGTAATCCCAGCCACCTTCTCCGCCAACCCTAGCCGTCTTGAGCACCTTGTAAGGGGCAACTTGTTGAGCCGATCCGATTGGCGCGAACGTCGCGATTGCCACCGCAAGCATTAAGCAAAATTGTCGCATTCGAGTTCTCCCGAAACCTTAGTATATTCCTGCCAGGGATATTCGAATCAACTTTGCCGGATTGAGCCGCGTGAACCTCCGATGAATGCGGCGCAGCGAAGGGGTACGAGCTCGGGCATATCACTTCCGAACTAACGCCGTGAGGATTCAATCTGCCGGAACCCGGTCAACTTCCGGATGAGCCGTGATTCTGGAGTTTAACCGTCAGCGGACAGCCCGTGCGAATTCATTTCGGGGAGATGCCGACATCCAAGTGAACATTTCCGCGAGGACGACGATCCGTGAGACCACAAGTTTCTATTCTAAGTTTCGGGTTCCGACCTGAACGAATTTTTGCACTCTCTTGCCTTCGTAGGTCTCCGTGATAAAGAGATCGCCCTTCGAGTTCACGGCGAGGTTATGCGCGCCGTAAAACTGTCCTGCCCAGTGGCCAGCGCCGCCGAACGTGCTGAGCACGCTCAGCGACTTTCTATCGAGAACATACACCTGCTGGTTCGTTCCGTCGATCACAAACGCAAACTGCTGCTGCGGGTCGACTGAGAAGCCGATGTCCCACACCGATCCGCTACCAAACGTCTCTTTCGCAATGAAGGCTTCCTGAACAAACGTGCCGTCCTTTCGAAAGACCTGAAGGCGATCGTTCGTGCGATCGCAGACGTACACGAGGCCGTCATGCGAGATCTGCACGGCGTGGACGATGCGGAATTGCGGCGGAGGAGGACCGGCCGGGTCGTACCCGCTTGGCTTGTTCTCATGTTGCACCGCCCCGCTGAAAGGCGGCGGCAGTTTTTCGCCTGCCTGCGCGAAGTAGCCATCGTCGGGCTGCCCGCCATACGCGCCCCAGTGCCGCTTGTACGCGCCGGTGGTGGCATCGAACACGATGATGCGATGGTTGACGTAGCCGTCCGCGACGTATAGCTCGTTGACCTCCTCATCGACGACCATGTTCGCCGCAGCGCCGAGATTCGCGGTGTCGTTGCTGCCGCGGCCCTGGCCTTGATGCCCGATCTGCAGCAGGAACTTGCCTTCGCGGGTGAACTTGAGGAGCTGTGCGTCCTTGTCACCTCCTGCGCCGAGCCACACATAATCGTGCCGATCGACATAGATACCGTGCTCGAGCTGTGGCCATTCGTAGCTGGATCCCGGACCGCCCCACGACGAGACAAGTGTGCCGTCGCCATCGAACTCGAGGACCGGCGGCGCGGCGCGCCAGATCGATCGCGTTTCGTTCGGCTGCAGCGTGGACGGCCGGTGTGCGATCCATACGTGATCGCGCAAATCCACCGCGACGCCGACGACCGCGCCAACAATCCAGTGGTTCGGCAGCGGCTTCGGCCACATCGAGTCTACGCGAAACACCGGTACCCGTTGCGGCACAGTCCTCCCGCGGTCTGTCGTCTGGGGAAGGACCGTAACGGCGCAGCCGGCCAGGCACGCGGCGCCGACAAGAACCGTCCACCGCGTATTGTGAAGAGTTCGAAACAGCAGACCAGTATAGCGTGTCGTCCGCCGCTCCTTCCTTCAGCCAATTTTCAGATCCGGCTGCTATCTTCTCAGAAGATCGCATGATGCGTAACCTAGCGGTTTGGGTTGCGACGAGTTCACTCGCAATTGTTGTGCTTGGGGGATCGGCTGTGCAAGGAAAGGCAAGGAGCCTTCAGCTCAACGCGGGGAGGAACGGCATTTAATTATTCCAGAATTTTTGGTGCCTCGATATCGTCATCCCCGAAGATGAAGCTCGCCTGGAAACGGCGCGAAATACCTGTTTTTGTCCGCACGTACTAAGCCACGCACAGATATTCGGCGAGCAAGATTAATCAGTGTGCGGCGAGGAGGTGGCGGCCGAGTTCCGCAATTCCTCGCCCTTTCAGTCCATCTTCAGGCACGGTCCGTATGATCGGAGTTAGTGATCTTCCTCAAGCCTGAATTCACCTATTGTCCCGCGGCCATCTTCCTCCTGAACTTTTCCCTCCTCGCGCAGACGGGGGCGTTAGCCGGAAAAGTTACCGATGAAACGGGAGCCGTCGTGCCCAAGGCGAAGGTAACTCTCGCCGGACCCGCCGGTCCGATCAAGACCACCACGTCGGGCGACGACGGATCATACTCTTTTTCCGGCCTCACATTGGGAGATTACGCTATTGAGGCAAGCGCACCGGATTTAACGGTGCAGGCAGTGAAGGTCAGTGTAAAGATCGGCGCTCAGGTGCTAAATCTCCAATTGAAGGTTGCATCGACCGTGCAGCAGGTCACCGTAAAGGAGAACGGCGGCCCCGCGGTCGGCACCGAAGCCTCCTCGAATGCCAGCGCGCTGACACTCAAGGGCGACGATCTGGATGCGCTCGGCGACGATCCGGAGGACCTGCAGGCGGACTTGCAGGCGCTCGCGGGACCTTCGGCGGGCCCAGGAGGCGGATCGATCTTTATAGATGGCTTCAGCAGCGGTGATTTGCCGCCCAAAAGCGCGATTCGTGAAATTCGAGTCAATCAGAATCCGTTTTCGCCGGAATACGACAAGTTGGGCTTCGGACGAATTGAGATCTTTACGAAACCAGGTTCGGATAACTGGCGGGGCTCCATCAACTACAATTTGCAGGATCAATTCTGGAACTCGCGAAATCCTTATTCCGCTCAGAAAGCTCCTTTGCTCCTGAATGAATTTGAGGGAAGCCTTAGCGGCCCGCTTAACCATCGCACTTCCTTCACGCTGGACGCGCAAAGAGAAAAAGTGGATAACGGATCGATTGTCAACGCGGTAACCCTGGATCCGCAAACGTATGCGGTCATCCCGTTTAACGACGTCCGAACGACGCCGCAACTCCGTGTCCGGTTGACCCCCCGCGTCGACTATCAGCTCAATCAGAACAATACCCTGATGTTTCGTTATGGCGTCAGCTATCTGGACATTCAGGACGCAGGAATCGGCAGCTTCGACCTTATTTCGCGGGGGTACCATTCTCAAACCACGAATCAAACGGTGCAGGCCACCGAGACGGCGGTATTAGGGACGAGCGTCAATGAAACACGGTTTCAGTATTATCGCAACGCCCTCAACACCGCCGCGAACAACTCGAGCCCGGCCATCCTGGTTCTCGGATCGTTTAATGGAGGCGGTGCGCAGACTGGTCAGGCAAGCAATATTCAGGACAGTTACGAGTTGCAGAATTACACTTCTATTATTCACGGCGCGCACTCGTGGAGACTTGGCGCACGGCTTCGCGGCCAGGTTATTGACAGTGTTTCTCCACAGAACTTCGGAGGGACATTCACGTTCGGTGGCGGCGTGGCTCCCGTCCTCGATGCGAATAACAATCCTGAGATCGACGCTACGGGCCAGCCCGTTCTCGCGGAAATTCAGCCCATCGATCGATATCGCCGGGCGCTGCTGCTGGCGCAATCCGGGCTATCGCCGGCACAGGTTGCCTCTCTCGGCGGCGGCCCTACGCAATTCAGCATCAGTGGTGGAATCCCGGGTATTTCCGTGCATCAAGAGGACGTCGGCGCGTTCGTGGGGGACGACTGGCGCCTGCGACCGAATCTCACGTTGAACCTGGGGCTGCGCTATGAGACGCAGACGAACATCCACGACCGGCGGGATTGGGCGCCACGAATCGGCATGGCTTGGGCGCCAGGCGGAGGAGCCAAAGAACTCAGACCGAAAACGGTAATCAGAACAGGCTTCGGGATTTTCTACGATCGCTTCGCGCTCGCGAACACACTCACGGCGCAACGATTCAACGGGACAGTGCAACAACAGTTTGTGGTCACGGACCCGACGTTTTTCCCGAACATTCCGACGTTGGCCTCGCTCGCCGGCTCCCAATCGGCTCAGGTCATCCAGGAAGTAAGTTCGCAACTGCGGGCGCCCTTCATCCTGCAGTCCGCTCTCTCCGTGGAGAGGCAATTGCCGGCCAACACCACGCTCGCCGTCACCTATACGAATTCGCATGGATTGCATGAACTACGTTCCGAAGACATTAACGCGCCGTTGCTTGGCACCTATAATCCGAACGCGCCGGGTACGGGAGTGTATCCGTTTGGCACGTCGAATCCGCTATTGCTGATGACCTCATCGGGCCTCTACAACCAGAATCAGTTGATGTTCAACGTCAACACCAAGGTGACCTCCGATGTATCGCTCTACGGTTTCTATGTGTTGAATCGCGCCTTGAGCAATACCGATGGACTGACTACGTATCCCGGAAACCAATACAACTTCGCGGGCGAATACGGCAATGCTTCGACGGACGTGCACAACCGGGTCAACGTCGGTGGATCGATTAATACGAGATGGCACCTCCGCATCAGCCCGTATATGAATATTCAATCCGGCGCGCCGTTCGATATCACCACTGGGAGCGACCCCTTCGGCACAACACTCTTCAACGCTCGTCCTGGGATCGTCACCGACTCTAGTATTCCGGGCGTGATCCAAACGAAATACGGGTTGCTCGATCCGAACCCGACTGCGAATGAAAAACTGCTTCCGCGCAACTATGGAAGAGGACCGGGTTCGGTTGCGTTGAACCTCCGAATCGGGAAGACCTGGGGATTCGGATCTGAGCGAGGGAAATCAAAAAGCGACTCTGGACCGGGTGGTCCCCCTCAAGGCAGTCCGGGTAATGGCGGCGGCATCACCGGAGGCGTTTCCAGCATTCTGCAGCGCTACAAACTGACCGTCTCGCTCTCAATGCGCAATCTGACCAATCACAACAATCCAGGCCCGATCATCGGAAACATCACATCGCCACTCTTCGGCTTTGCCAATCAGTCGGCGGGTACCGGGGGTAGTGGCGTCTCGGAGAGTGCGAACAATCGTCGTACGGAACTACAAATCCGCTTCGCTTTTTGAGTCAACGTCACGAACGCATTCATAGGCGTGGCCGCCTGATGTGAACCATATCGGGTGGGAACCGCGCAGAATCCCAATAGCGGCTTAATTCCACCCAGCACTCTTACCCGAGGGGCCACTCCGCGTTGGACGATTCTATTCCCGTTGCATTGTCGAGAGTTCTACTGTACTATGCCCATAGTACTCTCTCGGCGCCAATGTTCTTTAAGCCCAACGCATCCTCGCCAGCGCCGATCTATCTCCAGCTCATGGAGCAGGTTCGGCACGCGGTGGAGGTGGGGGCTCTGAAGCCGGGCGACCAGTTGCCCGGCATTCGCCATCTTGCCGAGACGCTGGTCATCAATCCCAATACCGTGGCGAAAGCGTACCGTGAACTCGAGCATGAAGGGATCATCGACGTTCTCCATGGCTCCGGTGCATTTGTCAGAAGCACGAACCCTGGCCGCAGGGTGCAGGCGGCCGTGCCACTGGTGACGGGCCTGGTTGAGAAGCTGAAATCCAGGGGCTTATCCGACCAGGAGATCCGTCGACTCTTTGAATCGGCACTCATGCGGCAAGTAGAACCAGCGAGGATAAGATGACCGAGCTACTGATCGAGACCCACTCCCTCACGAAGACATACGGCGGTGTTGAAGCCGTTCGCTCGCTGAACCTGGAGGTGCCCGAGGGGTCGATCTGTGGATTCCTGGGGAAAAACGGATCGGGCAAATCCACAACCATCAAGATGCTGCTGGGGATGACGTGGCCCAGCGCGGGTAATGGTATGGTGCTGGGCCAGTCCATCCGGGATGCGCGCGCCAGCGTGGAGGTCCGGCGCCGCATCGGCTTCGTCAGCGAGGACAAGCGTCTGTATCACTACATGACCGTGGAACAGATGATTCGTTTCACGAGTTCGTTCTTTCCCAAATGGCGCGTCGATCTGGAGCAACAACTGCTGCGCCAGTTTCAGTTGCCGGTCAAACGCAAGACCGGACACCTCTCGAAAGGAATGCGAACCAAGCTGGCGCTGCTGCTGGCATTATGCCGCGAGGCAGAGCTCTTGATTCTGGATGAGCCTACTGAGGGACTGGACCCGGTTGCCACCGAGGAGATCTTGCAGTTGCTGACGAAAATGGCTGCCGGTGGCACGTCGATTTTCTTTTCCTCGCACCAGATCGCGGAGGTGGAGCAGATCGCCGATCGCGTGGCGATCATCAACGACGGCTCGCTGATTGTGCAGGAGTCGCTCGATCACCTCAAGGAGCGCTATCGGCGCATCCAATTATTATTCGACAGAGACGTCCCGCAGAAGTGGCTGAAGATCCCGGGCATTGAGGCGTCACACGCGGACGGCCGGGCGATGTCCGTGCTGGCGAGTTCGAACATCGACGAGATTGTCAGGATCGCAGCGTCGCTGGAGCCGGTTTCGATCGAGGTGACTGGGGTCAACCTGAAGGAGATATTCCTCGAATGCGTACGCGAGAGCTGAAAATGCTTTGCTATAAATCCTGGCTGGAGACACGTTGGGGATTCGCTTTAGCGCTGATGGTCGTACTGGTCTTCTCGTTGGGGAGCGTCTTGCGCTTTCCAGACGCGGCAAGGGCAGGGCTCCGCGATATGCAAGTGCACAACCATCCGAACGCTGCTCTGAGGGGTGTTCGAACGTACACGCAGGTTGAGATTTTCGAGAAGCTGGCCATTCTCTGGGCGATTCTTTCGGTAATGCTTGGAACAGGCGGCTTGCTGAGAGAAAGACGTCTCGGCACGGCGTCGTTTTTGCTCTCACTCCCCACCAGCCGGATGCGCCTCCTCGGCGTGCGCTGCGCGGTAAGCGTCTTTGAGGCCAGCGGTCTGGCCCTGGCGGCGTATGCGATGGTCCCCCTGGCATTTCCGCTGGTGCACCAAAGTTACTCATGGGGCCTGGCGCTGCGGTATGCGCTCATCCTCGCCGTTTCCGGCATATCTTTTGCGGTCTTCGGAATCCTTATCTCCGTGGTGCTGGAAGGCGGCGCATGGCCGGCGATCATCGGCGCGTCGACCGCGTTTCTCTCGCTTGTGCTCGGTGAAATCGTAACGTCATTTAGCAGGTATGCGCCATTTCCCGTACTCTCCGGCGAAAGCTACTTCCGCTGCGGCGTTGTCCCATGGGCGGGCATGTCCGTCAGCCTGGTGGCTGCAACCCTGATGCTCACCTTTGCTCTGTTGATCGTGAAGTGGCGCGATTTTTAGGAGGATGGGAATGCCCTGGTACAAAGCGTGGCACGAATCCAAGAGCCGGTTTGTTTACACACTGGCGGGAATGCTGCTGATGTCCGGATTGTTCGTCCTCAGTTACAAGGCATGGAATCTGGATCCGGCGCGCGTCAACTTCCGCGGCTTCGTCTGGCATACGTTGTACTTCCGGTTTTTCCATGCAGCCTGGGTTTTTTCAACGCTTTTCCTTGCGCTCGGCGGTCTGCCGGCTGAGCGGCACGATGGCACAGCGCTGTTTACTCTATCGCTACCGGCGCGCCGTTGGCGCTTGTTGCTGGTAAGAGCGGCCGTCGGCGCCGGTGAAGCGACGGTGACGGCAATGGTTCCCGCGATGTCGATACCGATGTTCGCCCTTTTGATCGGCCAAGGATATCCGGTGACCCAAAGCCTGGAGTTTGCCGCGCTGTTAGTAGCTGGGGGCATGGTGTTCTTCAGCTTCGGCATCCTGCTTTCGACGTGTCTGAGGGGCGACTGGGCTCCGCTTGCCATTGGTCTTCCAATCGTTGCTGGAATCTATACCGGCACGCGGTCAACCGAAGCGTTGCGCGCGTACAATCCGCAGGACTTGTTCAGTGGCGCTGCCACAGTACAGGCGCCGGCGTGGGCGCTTGGGGCGTCTTTGCCTTGGAGCGCTCTGGGCTTCAGCATTGGGCTCGCATTCGCGCTATTGTTGGTTTCCATCGTCGTTACGGAGAGGCTGGAGTTCTGAGCTCGCGCCCCGCTGCGGTGCGCGCCGCTTAAGTTTTATTGGGCGATGAAGCATGTCAGCGTCTGGCATACCCATGGCGATAGCTTGTCTAAAGCGCCAGACGTTAACCATTATCGGTAGCGCTCGGAACGGCCCTTCTCAGGAGCGATAACTTCCGCCTACTTCACAAAGCACAGCCGTGTCTATCGCGATCTCGCGACGTGCTCGCAGACGTGCGAAGCCGTCAGGCGGGACCGGCCAAGTGCAAGCCCGCCAGACTTGATCTTCACGCCAGAGCTTTCCCGTACAGCACAAGCAACCGACTCCATGCCTTCTCGGCCTGTGGCTCGTTGTAGACCCCCGAATCCGGAGGGCACCAGCCATGCGCGGCGCCAGTATACACTTCGATTTCCGCGGGCAGGTTTGCCTCGGTGAACGCTTCTTTCAGAACGTCTTTATCTTTGGGAGACCGCGCATCATCGTTGGCGGCAATCGCGATGAGGAACTGCGCCTTGCTTTTCGCCGCCTGCAGATGCGGACTGTTCGGCGAATCTGTCACGAGTCCGCCGCCATGGAAGGAGGCGACTGCTCCGACACGATCAGGCACTGCGGCCGAGGTACGAAACGCGATTGGACCGCCCATGCAATAGCCCTGCGTGCCGATCTTCCGGTTCTTCGCAACCGACGATTGCCCGTCCAGCCACTCGATGAACGCTTTCGCATCCGTCATGTGCGTCGTTTCGTTTAGACCTCGCGCCAGCGGCATCAATTGCTGGATTGGGGTTGCGGCGCCAGCGTCCGCCGTCGGGGCTTTCTTAGTACGGTAGAACGGGTTTACCACCAGCACCGAATAGCCCGATTCGGCGAGTCGCTTGCCCATCTGCCGGAACGCCGGACGCAGCCCGAAGATGTCCGGCCACACAAGAACACCTGCGGCTGTGCCGCTAGCCGGGTGCACGAAGTAGCAGTCCGCGGTGCCGTCCGTCGTCGTCACCTTCACCTCCGATTCAGTCACCGCCGCCGCGTTCGCGACTTGCGGCAGCATCATGGCCATGCCTGCTCCTAACATCATCCCGAATTGCTTTCGTGTCACCAAGCCGAGAGACTCGAACTGCTCCCGATCCTCCTCAAAATGGTCCTGATCACACATATTTCGCTCCTTTATCGACGACTGGTCACGCAACAGACCGCACCCGTACTGGATAGTTTATATCTACTCGGCCTCCGATGCGTGCGTTGGATTCCATCGTCACCGTCAGACCTGGTACGCCGCCGTCCGTCTAGTCCGCTGGCTCGATTCCGATACGGTCACTTACGGCATCCCGGATCTTCTGTCTGCACCAGGGCTTGCACCCAAGATACCGTTCGGTTGTCTGGATCTGCTCGAGTTTTGATAAGTCCGCCCCCGGCTTCCTCTTCCTTAGTGCCGAGCAGCCTTGGCCTTCCGGCACGGGAGAAGAGATTTTGCGGGTCTCGGACGATTGGAAAGAAGAGACTGGCCGAGGTACGCAGATCAAACGATCGCTCCGATAGATGTTGCCTCAACCAGTTTCCATTTCGACCAATGGACAGTCAAGTGGGAACGTGGATTGCCATTTTCTTCCAGCACCGTTTCGGTTAGTAAACTTTTTCGCGTGAATATTTGCTCTGTAATCAAGGAATTAGGGAAAGCGGCCTCCTTCGGGACCAGGAGGCCGGAGGTTCGAATCCTCTCGCCCCGACCAGCTATCGTTCTGGTTACAGACATCCGCAGCAAGGAGAGTCGGATTTGTCCGTACGATGTGCCGAATGCGACCAGCGCCAGGTTCGCGGGCCGAAGCGGCTTGCCGTCCGTGCTGGAAATCTGAAGTCGAAATCCCGACTTCACGAATCCATAATCCTGCAGCCGTTCGGCAATATCCGGCCGCATTATGGTCGACAGCGTATCGGGGCGGACGGAACGCGCGCTCTCTATGCGAGCTTCTTGCGTGTCCGTCTCGGAAGTCCAAGGTGCCCATCCATCGATTGTGAGTGTCGCACCATCAGATAAGACGTGATCGATGCCTCCGTCGGACGGTTGCGCGCAAACGCCACTCTGAGGCGCGCCGTCAATGAGCCGTCTTATGTTGTGCACCGGCACGAACATGTCCTTGGGTACATCGATCACGTCTGCATGGCGCTCCGCATCCATCGCGGGAAAATAGGAGCGGAACAGAGTGAGTTTGGGCGCCATCAGGACATGAGACACGGCGCGGAAGCCCAGCCCATTTAAGCGTGGCTCCGAAGGATTGCATGTCGTATAACACTCCTCCCGAAGCGGGTGCCTTCTCGCGGAGGTCGTGCAGGATGTCCGTCTCGGGAACCTCGAAGATCGGCCCGGCGCCCATTCATCCGATCGACTTCCCCGGCTGATTCCAACGACGGGTCCGGCTTCGGGTGCCTGGAGCACGTCGAGGAACATTCCATAAGACGATGGCGTCAGCTCGAAGCAAATGTAAATGAGTCCAATGAGTCCTACGGCGCTGAGAAACCAGCGTGTGATTTGTTTGTCAGTCATGCTGAGGTCGGGACATACACTGTTATCATAAAGGGCAAATCCTTCCATGCGTCGAGCCCTTCATTTATCGGCACTCGGGGCGCTCGCGGCGCTGCTGTTCGCGTTGGCGCCAAACCGGGCAAGCGTCGCTGCATCCTCAACCGGCCCTCCGTTTGTCGAATTTGAAAGCGGTCAGGTTCGCCCGATCGCGATGTCTCCCGATGCGACCACGCTCTTCGCGGTAAACACGCCCAATGGCACGCTCGAAATCTTCGACCTCACCTCCGGTAAGCCAGCCCTGAAATTTCGCGTTCCCGTCGGCCTCGAACCTGTCGCGGTAGCCGCCCGTGGGAATACGGAAGCCTGGGTAACTAACCTTCTCTCCGATAGCGTGAGCGTCGTGACCCTGACCGGCACTCCTCACGTCATTCACACGCTTCTCGTGGGCGATGAGCCGCGCGATATCGTCTTCGCCGGAACCCCTGTTCGCGCCTTCATCACCACCGCCCATCGCGGCCAGCAGCGCACCGATCCCTCCATCGCGAATGTTCCCGGCGCCGGCGATCCGCAGATGACCACCCCCGGAGTTCCTCGCGCCGATGTATGGGTCTTCGATCCCTCGAACCTCGGAACAACGGCCGGCGGCACCCCTCTCAGCATACTTAGCTTGTTCACCGATACCCCTCGAGCGTTTGCCGTCGGTCCCGATGGAAACACGGTCTACGTCGCGGGTTTCAAAACCGGCAACCAGACAACCACGATTAATCAAGCCAGGGTTTGCCAGGGATTCCAGAACAAGCCGTGCACTCTTTCCGACGGCACGATAAGTCCCGGCGGTAATCCCGGCCCGTCGACCGACGCGACCGGCGAGCCCGCTCCCGAAGCAGGTCTGATCGTTAAGTTCAACAACATCACCGGCCATTGGCAGGACGAATTGCAGCGCGTGTGGGACAGCTCCGTCCGCTTCAATCTTCCCGATACCGATGTGTTCTCTTTCGACGCGAACACGCTAAAACAGACCGCCGCGTTCGCGCACGTTGGCACGACGCTGTTCAACATGGCAGCCAATCCGGTAACCGGCAAGATCTACGTGTCGAACACCGACGCCATCAACAACGTCCGCTTCGAAGGCCCCGGAATCTACGCCGGCCACACTGTGCAAGGACATCTCGCCGAAGCCCGTATTACCGTGATCTCCGGAACAACCGTCACGCCGCATCACTTGAACAAACATATCGATTACACGAAGCTGGCCGGATCCCCAGGGTTCGATCCCACCGCGAAGAATCACAGCCTGTCGATGCCGCTCGATATGAAAATCTCAGGCGATGGCTCGACACTTTACGTTGCCGCGTTCGGTTCCAGCAAAATCGGCGTCTTCAACACCACCGCTCTGGAAAACGACTCCTTCAATCCATTGACCGGCAGCGCAAATTACATTCCTGTCAGCGGAGGCGGCCCGAGCGGACTCGTTCTCGACGAAACCCGCCATCAGCTTTATGTGATGACCCGCTTCGACGACGCCCTAAAGACCATCGACCTTCGTTCGAATGAGGAGATTTCCCGCTTCGCCCTCCCCAATCCCGAGCCGTCCTCAGTCGTCGCCGGCCGGCCGATGCTCTACGACGCCACCAAATTCTCAGGCAACGGCGAAGCCGCCTGCGCCAGTTGCCATAACTTCGCCGACAACGACGACCTCGCCTGGGACCTCGGCAATCCCGACAATGCCGTCACCCAGAGTCCGATCCCGATTAATTTTGACGGTCTGCTGAAAATCCTGATCGCCACGGGAGCCACGGGTGTCTCCGCCCCGATCAACGGCAGCAACAAGCCCTCTGACTTCCATCCGATGAAAGGCCCTTTCACCACGCAGACCTTGCGCGGACTGAAAAACTCAGGGGCGATGCACTGGCGCGGCGACCGTTCCACTGGAATTTTCGGCACCGATCCGTTCAACTCCAACTTGTCCTTCATGAATTTCGCGGTCGCGTTCCAGACCTTGATTGGCAGCCCCAACCAGCCCTCGGAATCCGAGATGCAGATGTTCGCCGACTTCCAGCTCCAAGTCGTTCCCCCGCCCAATCCTGTCCGCAATCTCGATAATTCGCTCACCACGGCCCAACAGCAGGGACACGATTTCTTTTCAGGCTCGCGCCCCTCCGACGGAGTCAACAACGCGCTTGTCAACGCGATCGCCGGTCAATCGTCCTTCAGTTGTAATGGATGCCACGTGCTCGATTCTTCCAACGGATTTTTCGGGACCGGCGGCAATCAAAGCTTCGAAGGGCTCACGCAGATCGTGAAAATTCCTCATCTGCGGAACGTGTATGACAAGATCGGCATGTTCGGCAATCCCGTTGTCAGCTTTTTCCAGCAAGCGGACAGCGGCCCGACCGGCGATCAGATTCGCGGCTTCGGTTTCACCGGCGACGGCTCCGCCGATACGATTTTCCGTTTCCTGACAGCCGCCGTCTTCGCCCCGACCTCGAACTCCGGATTCCCCCAAACGAATCCCGACGACACGCGCCGCGATGTCGAACAATACCTGCTTGCATTCGATAGCGACCTCGCACCCATCGTCGGCCAGCAGGTAACGTTGACGTCGACCAACTCAGCCGCCGCCGGCCCGCGCATCGATTTGCTGATGGCGCGCGCGGGAGCTCCGTTCGTTTCCAAAACTCTGAATGGTTCCGTAACAGAATGCGATTTGGTGGCGCAAATGGTCCAGAACGGGCGCATCATGAGCTTCTTGTACAACCCCGCAGCCAACAACTTCGTCCCCGACAACAAATCGGCTCCGTTCTCCGATGCCGTCATCCGAGCCCTCGCCGCAACACCCGGCCAAGAGGTGACCTATACCGCCGCGACTCCCGGATCAGGATCGCGCCTGGTGTTCTCGCGCCCACTCCCGCCGCCCCCGCACGAACGCAAATAGCTTAGTCGGGACTACCTCCGGACCGCCGGCGCCGACGCCCGCACCGCCCTCTCAAACGCCCATCCGCGAATCTGGTTAATCTGCTCCTTCATCGTCCGCGACAGCGGCACCATCTTTGCCGCAATCATAATCAGATCCTGCAAGGACACCACCCCATCGGCCAGCCGAGCCTTTGTTACCGCAGCGATCACGCATTGCTCGATCTCAGCCCCCGTCCATCCCACTGTGAACTTCGTCAACTGCGCGAGGTCGAACCCCGTCATGTCGACGCCGCGCCGCGCCAAGTGAATCTTGAAAATCTCAATCTGCTCGTCTTCCAAAGGGATGTCGACGAAAAACACCTCATCGAATCGCCCCTTCCGAATCATCTCAGCCGGAAGCAAATCGATGCGATTCGCCGTCGCCGCCACAAACAGCCCTCGCGTCTTCTCCTGCATCCAGGTCAGGAAGAATGCGAAAATGCGCCCTTGTTCGCCGCCCGATTCCGCCGAATTGATCCCCATCTCGATTTCATCGAACCACAGTACCGCCGGAGCCATGTCCTCCATCATCCGGCAGGCCGCAACAAACGCGCCCTCCGGTTTGCCGTGCCGACCGGAAAAAATCTCGACCATATCGACCCGATATAAAGGAAGCTGAAAATACGAAGCCGTGGCCTTAACAGTCAAACTTTTTCCGCACCCCGGAATCCCCATGATGAGAATCCCTTTGGGCACAATCTCCTCGTCCAAGCTGTCGCGCATCTGAAACAACTTGCGTCGTTCGAGCAGCCATGTCTTCAACCCGTCAAGGCCGCCGACCTCGCCCAGTTCCGTTCCAGTAGAAATATACTCAATCACCCCGCTGCGATTCACCAGCAGTCTCTTCTCCTCCAGGAGTGCCGGAAACGACTCCGGCCCCAGTTGTGGACTAACCGCCAGCGCCCTCCGCAGCGCATACTTGGCCTCATCGAGCGTCAGCCCCTGCAACGCCCGCGCCACCGAATGCAAAGTGTCCTCGTCCGCGTCGGTCTCTTCTTTTAAGAACTCCACGAGTTCAATCAGATCCGGCGGCCGTAGTTCCAGAAACATCATGCTCCGCTCTAACTCCTCCGGAATAAATCGCACCGGGGAGCTGATCACCACAAACTTCCCCTGATCGAGCAAGTGCTCATAAACATCTCGCAACCTTCGGCGAATCTCCGCCGATTCCTTTAGCGCCTCATGAAAATCCTTGAGATGAAAAATCCCTCCGCCCGTCTGCGCAATGATATAGTCCAGCGCCGCCCGAGCCGTCTCCGTCCCCTCAACGTTCTCGGTCTGACTCCAAGTCCAAACCGGCGCATCAATCCGCACCCCCACCTCGCGGAGCACCCGCACAACGCGTTGTTCCTCGGCCGACCGTATGTACGTCAACGGCCGTCCCGAAGCAAAAATCTCCCGAACAGTCCGAGCCGCGCGGCTCTCAATCGTGTCTTCCGCCATTGTGCTTATTATCGCCCTCAGCCGGGAATCTGAAACCCGTTAACAATCCGCTTCCACTCCACCTTGGGCTTCTGAAAATTTACCAGCAAGCAGACCGTCATCCCAGTTGCCCTTAAGTAATTGAGACATTGCGCCATGTGCTCGGCGGCGAACCGTTCCACGCATTTCAACTCGATCAGCAGCACGTCGTCGACGAGGATATCCGTCGTTTCTGTTCTATCGCGACCATGCCAGAACACTATCGGCTGGGATGGCTGTGTTGGGAGTTCCGCCCATGCAGATTGAAAGCGACCTCCAAGGCACAAGCACCTCGTTCGTGACGGCGAATTATTTTTCTGAATTAGGTACTCGGGCCCCGTATGGCCGCATGCTGAATCCCGGGCTTGACGGTTCACCCAGTTCCCCGCCGGTCATGGTAATCAGTTGCGGACTCTGGCAACGCCGGTTTGGTGGCGACCCTGCGGTAATTGGCCGCACGATTCATCTGGACAACAAGCCCGTAACGGTTGTGGGTATAACGCCCTATTCGTTAGCCACTCTGGGCGGCCAAAGCCCTGATATCTGGCTGCCCATTACGCAGCAGCCCTACTTTATCGTGGGCAGCAACGTATTGAGCGATTTCGATAATTCCAGCGTGCGTATGTGGGGCCGGCTGGCTGCGGGCATGACCGCGAAGGCGGCCGAACAAGAGTTGCGAGTGCTGACAAATGAACTGCGCCGGCAACACCCGGCCGCCGTTTGGGATAACGAATTCATTCAGAGTTCGCCAGGCGGCCACATGCAGGTGATGCAGCGTGAAATGTACCAGGTGGCCGCGATGGTGAGCGTGCTCACCTTGTTGATTCTCGCAGTGGCCTGCGCCAACCTCGGAGCTCTGATGTTGGCACGGGCAGTTCCGCGCGAACGCGAAATTGGGATCCGGATGGCTATTGGCGCAAACGCTGCGCGCGTGTTGCGCCAGTTGTGTACGGAGAGCATGCTGCTTGCCGCGCTCGGCGCCATCAGTGGTCTTTTGCTCGCCTCCGCTGTTTTGAAAATCGCCCTTACTCAATCGGACGCTCCCAAATGGCTCACCGCCACCCCCGATTTGCGAGTGCTGCTCTTCACCGTAGCCATCACTTTTCTGTCCACTTTATTCTTCGGACTCACCCCTGCGCTTCAAATAGCCCGTCAGCGTCAGCACAAGACAACAGCGCGGCACATTCTTGTCGGTGCCCAGGTAGCCGGGAGTTGTATCCTGCTGATCGTGGCATCTTTGCTAGTTCGCGCCACCCATCACGCACTTTTCACGGAACCCGGCTTTGGATATGAGCGGTTGGTCTCAATTGATGCTCGGCTTGGCCAGTACGGTTACGGTGCTAGCGCCGCGAAAGTCTATTTGGATCAGATGGAGGTCCGCCTGTCGGCCGTACCCGGTGTCCGTTTCATTTCGCTCGTATTGCTTCCTCCCCTGGGACATGCGGTATCGCGTGAGACGCGCAAGGTGAATGGCGAATCCGTGATGGTTTATCCCAATTGGGTAAGCCCGGAATTCTTTCAGACCATGCAGATTCCCATGCTGCTGGGCCGAACGTTTCAACCAGGCGATAAGAATGTCGTGGTTGTCAGTCAGTCGTTTGCGCGCAGACAATGGCCAAGCCAAAATCCATTAAGCAAGCTGGTGGGTGATGGAAAGGTGAGCGACATGGTGGTGGGCGTTGCGGGCGATGCTCACATGAACGCGTTGAGCAACGACGATGCGGTTGAGCAATATTGGCCTATCGCGCAAGACCAGATGGCCGGAGCAGTGGTCATGGTTCGAACGTCGGGCCAAGTGGAGGGTTTTCCCTCCGTTGCCAAGTCAATCAGCGAAACCCTCAACCCGAAAGTGTTTCCTGAAATCCGTCAAATTAGGGCTCTCTACGCGGAGAACGTGCGAGGCATTGAGATGGCCGCGGGCGCCGTGACACTGATCGGGGTAGTGGCGCTCGTGCTTGCGGGAGTGGGCCTGATCGGATTGGTCAGCTTTACGGTTTCGCAAAAGACAAAAGAAATTGCAATCCGGACAGCGTTAGGCGCCAGCCGGAGCCAAGTGCTGAAGGTACTTCTCGGGCAGTTCTCATGGCCTGTCGGCCTCGGGCTGCTGATAGGTGTAGTCGCTGCATCTGCTTCATCGCAAGTACTGAGGCAGACACTCTACGGCATCAGCAATCTTGATCCCATTGCTTACGCCCTGGCCCTTGGATTTTTGCTTGCAACCCTGGCCGCTGCAATACTGCTGCCGGCACGGCGAGCCCTACAGCTAAACCTGGCCAAAGCATTGCACTACGAGTGAGTCCGAAGCATTCTGGTCCAGCTCAGAGGGGAGCTTTTTTTCTTGACATCCCCCAAACGACCGTCAGCCCAATTATTATGGACTGTTTGAGAGCGGCGCGACTTCGAGGGATTGTTAACGTTACGGTGGGTGATTTCGTTTGGCTCTCCTTGAAAAATCGCGCGAATTTCACAACCTTGGCTCGACGGAGCATTTGGAAGGGCACCATTCGCAATCGCTGTTTGCAATCAAAAGTCGTTTATTATGAGTGGCAGGGATGGAAAGGGCAACGAGTATAATTGGCTCCTTCGGGGTTTGACTGGGAAAATGTATGAGGGACTTTCGCCGGGTTCTGCGCCGTTCATAAGTGAGGGTAAATATGAAAAGCTCGGCGCAGCATCGGAAATACAAAGTAAATTTAGGCAAGTTGATCGTTAGCGTTGCTGCGATTCTTGGTGCCCTAACCTCATACGCCTGCGCGAGCAGCCGGCGAGCCCTTGGGATCGGATTCGCATCGACTCGGTGCTGATAGGTAGCGATCGATTCGAGAATCATCTCCTCGGCGCCCGTCGCGTCCCGCCCGGCCGACACTGTCGTACTCGCCACGTTCTCCCGCATATAGGCCAGCAGCGTTGCCTTGTTCGCGTAAGACGCCGGGAGCCGCTCCACCGTTTGAAGGCCGCGGCGATAGCATTCGAGCGCTCCCCCCGGGTCGGAGGAAAGTAGCCGCAAGGACCCCATGCTGGCCCACAGGTTGGCCGCCTTGCGCAGCGCAGCCGGATCGGGCGTCCCCATTGCCATGCTGGCCTCTTGAATATGAGTAGCCTCGTCGTAATGCTTGATCGCCTCCGGCCGGTTGCCGCTGGTGGCGAGAATCTCACCGAGCGATAGATGGGCCTGCACCAGATTCCCGCGATCTTCGAGGTTAGAAGGATTACCTCGCACCAGTTCTTCCCGTATTTCACAGCCTTGCGGTAGCTGTCCTCCGCGCCGGCTGTTTCACCCAGGCTCGCGCCGTAAAGATTCCCCTTGGCGTCCCCGTTCTTGATGTACCCGTTCACCAGATCGCGCTTGATCGATGGTCGCCGCCTTTCTCGAAGGCGAGCTTGTCGAGATACTCAACCCCTTTGTTCGCGAGCAAGGCCCGCGCCGGTGTCGTCCCCTCCCGCAGCTTGAGATCGAGATCGTTCAGGACGAAATTCGCAAACTCCCTCAGATCCGCGAACCGCCGCTCGGCGGCCCGCTTCTGTACGATTGCGACCAAGCTGCTGACCATCAATCCGGCGGTCAGAAGCGCCACGCCGGCGCAGCTTGCCTTATGTCTTCCCACGAACTTCGACGTCCGGTACCAAATGCCGGAGTCGCGCGCCAGAACCGGAAATCCCTTCAGATACCTGCGGATGTCTTCGGAAAAATGTTCGACCGACGCGTATCGCCTCTGCGGTTCCTTGCGCATCGCCTTCAACACGATGGTGTCGAGATCCCCGCGCAGCGCCCTTGCATTGCCCCGTCCCGTAGGCTCGGATCGCTCCGCGAATTTGCTCGGTTTCTCCGGCGCCGTTTCACAGATCGCTTGACCCAATTCGAACGCGGTGTGCCTCCGGTTTTCATACGGATGATGCCCGGTCAACAATTGATAGAGGATCACGCCCAGCGAATAGGCGTCGCTGGCCGTGATAATCGGCTGACCGGTGATTTGTTCCGGGCTTGCGAAATTGGGCGTCAGCGGCTGCATGTTCGACTGCGTCAACCCCATCGTGTGTGCCGAGTATTCCGGCTGCAGCAGCTTCGCGATTCCAAAATCAAGCAGTTTAGGCACACCCGCCGGCGTCACAAGAATGTTTCCCGGCTTGAGATCCCTGTGCACGACCAAATGCTGGTGCGCATAATGCACAGCACCGAGCAAGGTATAGAAGAGCTCGAGCTTCTGCCGCACATCGAGTCCCGCGCTCTGGCAGTAACGATCGATCGGCAGCCCCTCCACATATTCGGTGACCAAATAAGGCAGGCCCTCCTCGGTGGTCCCACCGTCGAGGAGTTTGATGATGTTCGGATGATCGAGCACCGCCAGGGTCTGCCGTTCGTTCTGAAAGCGCCGCAAGGCATGATCGCTGAACAACTCGGGCCGCACCGCCTTCAGTGCCACCAGCTTCCGGAACTGGTCGTCGGCTCGTTCCGCCAGATACACGATGCCCATCCCGCCCAGGCCGATCTGCCGCAGGATCTGGTAGAGTCCGACCCGCTTGCCGACCATCGGATCGGCCGTCGTCGCGAGCGCGCCTGCCCCAAAAAAAGCGTCCGCTTGGTCGTGATTTTCGAGCAGAGAAACGACCTCGCTATAGAGATCGGAATCCGCGCCGCACGCCTCAGCCAGGTACTCTGGCCGATTCTGCGGGCTCCGCTCTAGAGCCTCCGCAAAAATGCGCTTGGCTTCGCTCCAATCGAATTCCTTGGCGTTTCCGCTATTCGGCATGAGCCGGCTTCGCCTTCATCGCGCGAATCAACCACGCCTTGGCGTGGCTCCACTCGCGCTTCACCGTCGCGGTGGAAATCCCCATGACTTCCGCGGTCTCCTCCACCGTCATGCCGGCGAAAAAGCGCAATTCAACCAGTTGGCTCTGCTTGGGATCCACTTTCGCCAGCCTTTGAAGGCTCTCGTCGAGAATCAGCACATCTTCCAGGTGATCCTCGGAAACCACCAGGGCATCGTCGAAGGTGACCCGCGCTCCGCCGCTGCGCTTCTTGGCGCGATGCTCACGCGCATAGTCCAGCAACACGCGCCTCAATCCCAAAAAAGTGAGCGCGATTCTGCCATTGAATCTCGTCCTGCCCGGCCAGCCGCAAGTAAGCTTCATGGACCAGAACCGTCGCCTGCAAGGTGTGATTCGGCCGCTCGCGCCGCATACAGCGTCCCGCCATCGCCCGCAGCTCTGCATAAACCAGCGCAATCAGGCGCGAGGAAGCTTCGCTGTCCCCTGCTGAGAGCTTCGCCAGAAGCTGTGTAACCTCCCGTGGGCCTGTGTCCATAGCTACCCTTTGGTTCATCTTACGCGAAAAATCCCGGACCGTTCCAAAAAATTGGGACAGGCCACCTGGCGGCCTGTCCCGTTGGAGTTTGTACATGGTTCAAACAGGAGGGAAAGTCATTCGGCCCAGTTAGCCCGTTTTCGGCTGCGCAGGCGCCCACCACAATCAGAATGCCGCCCGCGGCGAACAGGGAAAAGCTTGCCGGCTCCGGTGTGAAAGAGCCGCCCGCCGCCCCATCGGAAACGGTTCCGTCCACATTCATCCAGGCAACCACGCCGCCGCCCAGGTCTTGCGTCGGAATCGGCTGACCGGACAGCTCAGAGCCGAATCGCAGTGGCGTAGACAGGTCCCCGGTATTCACCAGCCCCATCAGAAGCGACTCGATGTTCGCTGCGGTCAGCGGCGCACCAGTCACATCGTTTGACCGTCGGAAGTGCTCGACAAAAGATAGATCTCCGAGCCGGGTATATCGCCGATCGTAACTTGTGCGCCGGCTCGGTTCGCGGACAGTTCGAGCAGATCTTCCGTTCCCGCGCCGGTCATATAAGATACGTCCAAGCCCAGGCTGGACTGCGCCGAGTCGAGATCTGCGCCAGTCAGCCCAGCCAGCCTCAATCGCCCATGGATCTTTGGCCGTTGTGACAGCGTGCCAGGATGCCCCGGCTTTGGTGCCGAGCATGCCTGTCGAAGTGGCGCGCCAGCTCGCATTCACTGGCGGGCCGATGCCGTTCAAATTCACGATCTGACTTTGTCCTCGGCCTGAGTTGGTAGCAGTACTGTTTACCGGCAGCGGTCCTCCGCAGGTCGCGCTGACCAGGCCGAGCGCTCCCGGCGCGCCCCCGGCAAATAGGCTTGCGGTCCTGCCAATGCCCGGTTCGGAATAAGAACGCCATCCACGGACTCCAGCGGTTTGGCCGCAGGATTGGAGTCACCCACAAACCACTGGCTCGTCGACAGCGGGTTGGGCGTAACACTGGTCCAGGAACTCTTCACCGTATCGTTAGCCGGCATCAGGGCTCCGTTTCCGGCTACCGCGAAAATCGATGACGCCGTCGCGGGCAAAGCAAGCACCAAACCGGCCGCCACCCATGCTAAATTGAACCCGCTCGAATATCTTGGTGTCATTTTCGTGCTCCTTGTGAGGAAAATGTTCCGCCTCGATCAGGAAATTTGCCGTGGACCTCGCATTTCCCAAATTCGCCCTATAGTCGCACGATGTTGAGCGCATCGGAGCCTCATGAAGTTTGCAACCTGGAACGGCTTCGAACTCCGGCACCTGCTCGAACTTGCCGGCGCTCGCCTGTCTGCGGCCCGCTGTCTGGCCCGGCACCATCGAGGCGATTGTCACCGGTCACCACTACTGTGGGAGTACAGGTATCCGCAATACGGTTTCGTCACAGCTACCGAGCTCCATATTCCGGTGAGCGATCCGGCCCAAGATCGGAATGCGATGTGGTACAGCTCGATTGAAGCGTACCGTGCCGTGATGAAAGAGAAACCAGGCGGAAGCCGCGCGCGTCGCGGGCATTGACCTCAGCACGCTCAAGCGCTGGATGCGGTTGCCGGAGTTCATCGAGGAATACCGGCGAGCTCGCTGGGAAGTCGTGGAGCAGGCATATGCTCGCGTCCTGCAGAATACTCCCGCCGTAGCTTCGGTT
>Ga0182024_10006184_pt1 | contig 26395 bp, 27 predicted proteins | sample P32metaG_FD_120480 | JGI IMG/M metagenome (GOLD analysis project Ga0182024, IMG submission 120480) | Permafrost microbial communities from Stordalen Mire, Sweden - P3-2 metaG (Illumina Assembly) | ecosystem: Environmental > Terrestrial > Soil > Wetlands > Permafrost | place: Sweden: Stordalen... | reverse complement strand
GTCGATTCTCCACCAACATCAACAATGTCAGCTCCGTCATCAAGCAACTGGAGAGCATGCGCAATCGCCTTCTCGGAATCGAGATAAAGTCCGCCATCAGAAAAAGAATCAGGAGTGACGTTGACGATGCCCATGATCAGCGTCCGCTTACCCAATTCCAGCGCGCGCGTCCCAAGGTTCCACTGAAAGACAGACCTCATGCTGCGGATTCTAAATGAAAGGAGAAATTGGAGACGTGAGATGAAATGGATTCACGCGGTTTCGACGCTCTGGCTCGTGGGCCGAAAGCCGGAAGCCGGAAGCCCGATCAACTACCGGCGACGAACCGCCGCATCCCGCATGCGCAGGCTGCGCAGCGCGCCGGGACCTGTGCCAGTTGGCGGTTTGCGCATGCCTTCGAGCAAATCTTTCAACACAACGGCGTTGTTGTGAGTTTCATTCTTCGAGGCATATAGAAGAGTAAGACGTTTTTTCTTGTGCGCCAGAGAGTACAGCTTCTGCAAATCTTTTTCGGCTTCTGCACCCGCCAATTCTTTCAGGTAACGTTTGCGAAAGAGCGCCCATTGTCGCGGCCGCTCGTGAAACCACTTCCGCAGCGCATCGGAGGGAGCGAGATCGCGAAGCCATTCCTGCAAAGCGGCGTCTGCTTTCCGCAATCCGCGCGGCCACAAGCGGTCGACGAGAACGCGCGCTCCGTCGGAGCGCGACGCCGCTTCATACACTCGCTTCACAGCAACTGGCATGGCTTCGCAGCTTTCCTCTATCATTGTAAGTCGAGCGGAATCGCGGCGGCTGTGGGAAACTGCGCCGAAACAGCGCGAACGCGCAACGACCAATAAGCAATGATCAACGAAATATCCGAATGATAAAAGCAATCGACTCTCAGCGCTGCCACAGTTTCTCAGACCGTTGGAGTTCCATCACAGTTTTCTTGGCCGCATTCCTTGCGCTCGCTGCACTCGCAGCTTGCGACATTGAGCGTCGTAAGTCAGACGCCGAACTCGGCCTTAATCCCCAACAGATATCCGGACGCAAGCTTTACGACAATTACTGCGACCGCTGTCATCGCGCTTATTCCACCAAGGGAAAAAAAGGTCCGGGACTGAAGGGAATATTCCAGCATCCGTACCTTCCGATGAGCGGATTGCCGGCCAATGACGAGCGCGTCAGCGAAATCATCCGCTACGGCCGCCACGAAATGCCCGGTTACAGCCAGACGCTGGACGCGGAGAATATGCAGGACCTGCTTGCCTACTTGCACACGCTGTAACGCGCGACTGAAAGAAGCAGCGATGCGTAATAGTTCTCTTCGTGGGATAATCTCCCCGTGAAAAATGCCGCGCTCTCGGAGCTTTATCGCAAGCTCCCCTCCGTGAATGAAGTGATGGCCATCTCTGCGGTGGGCTCACTGGCGGCGAGCTATGGGCGCGATTCCGCTGTGGACGCGGTGCGCGTCGTGCTGGCCCGTCTGCGGCAAGAAATCACATCGGGATTGCTGGGTGAGGGTGCGCTCGATCTTGCGCTCTCGGGTCTCGCGGATGCGGTGGAGAAGCAACTTCGCCAGTCGCTTAGTTATTCACTTCGGCCCGTCATCAATGCTACCGGAGTGATCTTGCATACCAACCTTGGCCGTGCTCCGCTTGGCGATGCGGCGATTGAACACATCCGTGAGACCGCCGTGAGTTATTCCAATCTGGAATTTGATCTGGATACCGGAGAGCGCGGGAAGCGGGATGTGCATGTTGACCGGCTGTTTCGCAAACTGTTAAGTAGTGATGTGGGTGGAGCTGAATCTGCGACGAGTGCCGCCGCGCTTCGCGCTGGCGGGACAGCCGAGGCGGCTGTCTTCACACCAGCAACGATCGCCACGCAAACGCAAGTCTCCACGCCGGCAGTTTCTACCATCGTGGTGAATAACAATGCTGCAGCGGTTTTGCTGGCGCTGAATACGCTGGCCGATGGCGGAGAAGTCATCGTCTCGCGCGGCGAGTTGGTCGAGATCGGCGGCTCGTTCCGCATACCGGACGTGATGGCCAAGTCGGGCGCAATTCTGCGCGAGGTCGGCACGACCAACCGCACCCGCGCTGCCGACTACGAACAGGCGATCACTGAACGAACTCGTCTGTTGCTGCGAGTGCATCGCTCGAACTTCGAGATCACGGGTTTTACCGAGCAGGCGTCCACGGCTGAGCTGGTTGCGCTTGCGCGCAAGCGCGGCATTCCTCTGATGGAAGACTTGGGCAGTGGCGCTCTGTTTGACCTGCGCTCGATTGGAATCAGCGGCGAACCGGGAGTGCTCGACAGCCTGCACGCCGGCGTCGACATCGTTACTTATAGCGGCGACAAGTTGCTCGGCGGTCCGCAGGCTGGGCTGATCAGCGGCGCTTCGGAATTCATCGCGCGCATGCGATCGAATTCTCTGTTCCGCGCATTGCGTGTGGATAAACTTATTTACGCCGCGCTGGAAGCGACGCTGCTAGCCTACGTCCAGCACGATCACGACGCGATTCCGACGCTGCGCATGATGCGTCTCACCAAAGAAGCCATCGGCGAACGCGCCGAGGCACTGGCAGCGCGAATAGCGACGCCGAAATTGAAAGTCGAGATCGTCGACGGTGAATCGATCCTCGGCGGCGGCGCTGCTCCATCTTCAATACTGCCCACTCGCTTGCTGGCGCTGACTTGCGAAGGCCTCAGTGCGGATGAACTCGTGGCGCGCTTGCGCAATTCAGATCCTCCAGTCATCGCGCGAGTCGATGAAGGCCGAGTGCTACTCGATTTGCGTACCGTGTTTCCTGAGCAGGATACGGCAATCGCCGCTGCTCTCGATCGCATCGTAACGTAATCGTCCCGCATCGAAACAGTCTTGGCCCTTCTCTACACAATCGGACATTCGACCCGCTCGCTCGATGAGTTGATCGAGACGCTTCAGGCTCACGGGATTGAAGCGCTGGTAGATATCCGCGCGTTTCCCATGTCGCGCCGGCTGCCTTACTTCAACCGCGAATCTCTGGAGAAGAATTTGCCTGCGGCCGGAATCCAGTATGTCTGGATGAAGGCGCTCGGTGGCTACCGGAAGAAGATTCGCGAAGATTCTCCTAATGTGGCGCTTCGCAATGACAGCTTTCGCAACTGTGCCGACTACATGCTTTCGCCGGAATTCGAGAAGGCGATGGCCGAACTGATTTCATCGGCCGAGACCTCACGCACTGCGTACATGTGCGCTGAGCGCGTATACTTCCGCTGCCATCGCATGCTGATTTCAGACTGGCTGCTGGCGCACGGACATGAAGTTCTGCACATTGACGCGACCGGCCCGGTAAAAAATCACAAGCTGACCGCAGAAGCGCGCATTGTGGACGGCGAATTGATTTACCGCGGCGACCGGCTGCTGTAGAGGGGTCAGGGATTAGGGATTAGGCGATCGAGTCAGGAGCTTGGGATTGTGGCCGGAGGTAAGTACTCGCATTCATAGAGTTCTTGCTGACGATGACTAAACTTCCGATCCCTACCCTAATCCCTAGCCCCTGACCCCTGTTCTGCTAGACTGGCAAATCTCAAAACATCATGTCTGCGACCCTTCAGGCACCCACGCTCGTTCACTCATCCACATCCGCTGTGATTCCCGAACGCACGCTGCTTGCCGGGCTGGGCCTCACCAGCTTTGCGGCATTGTTGCTGGAATTGTCGCTCACTCGATTGTTCTCTGTGGTGCTGTTCTATCATTTCGCATTTCTTGCGATTTCGATTGCGCTGCTCGGACTCGGCGCCGGCGGCGTATTCGCCTACCTGCTGAAGAAACGCCTCGCCAGCACAGGCACGCGCACGTTGGCAGCGTGCTTGTGTATGTGCAATTCCGTGCTGGTGTTCGTGGTGCTTGAGATCGTGCTGAACGTCCCAGTTGCACTCACCGTGACGGGAGAGAATTTTCTTCACCTGAGCGTTCTTTATCTCGCCGCGGCCGTCCCTTTCTTTCTGACTGGACTGCTGTTCTCGGTGGTCTTTGCGCGCGAGACCTGGCGCGTCTCCCGGCTCTACGGAGCCGATCTATGCGGCGGGGCGCTGGCGTGCGTGGCCGTGGTTCCGCTGCTGAACTGGATCGGTGGGCCGAATACGATTCTTGCGGCGGCCGTCGCCATGGCTGGCGCCGGAATGATTTGGGCCGCATCCCCGCGCGCGCGGTGGATCGCAGGCGGTCTGGCGGTTCTGCTCGTAATTCTGATTGCGGCGAATCATTCCAGCCGGCTGATTGATGTGATCTATGCGAAGGGCGTGTTTCGCGACCGCTCCTGGGTGGAATTCGCCCGCTGGAATGCGCTGTCTCGTGTGGAAGTAGATCGCCAGGGTCAAGCGAAAGCCATCGTCATCGACGCCGACGCTTCCACTTACATTATGAATTGCGATCTCGCGCACTGGCGCGGCTCGAAGTGGGAGAGCGATCTCATGTCGGCTCCGCCGGCGCTGGCCAACGTTCTGCGCCCGCGCGGAGAGTTTGCGATCATTGGCCCCGGCGGCGGCGTGGACGTGCTGCGCGCCGTGGCGAATGGCAGCCCCAGCGTGACTGGCATTGAAATTAATCCCATCATTGCCGATACCATTATGCGCGGGCGCTACGCCGATTACTCGCTGCATCTTTACGAACGTCCCGACGTGCACATTCACGTGACCGACGGCCGTTCTTACCTCCGCTCCACGCCGCAGCGGTTTGACGTTGTGCAGATGACGCTGGTCGATACCTGGGCTTCGACTGCGGCGGGCGCTTTCGCGCTGAGTGAAAACAATCTCTATACCGTCGAAGCGTTTCGCGAATATTTCGACCATCTCAAACCCGGCGGCATGATTGCCATTACGCGTTGGGAGTTTCGCCAGCCTCGCGAGGCGCTGCGCGTGGTCGCGGTCGCGATGCAAGCCTTACACAGCCTTGGCATCGCCGATCCGGCGCGCAACTTTATTGTCGCCTCGCAAGGGCCGCTTGATGAAGATGGAATCGCGGTAGTGGTGCTGGCCAAGAAAACTGCTTTCACCGCGGAGGAAGAATCCGCGGTGCAGGCTCATTTCAGCGAACATGTGGGAGAACTTGCTCCGCTGTACATGCCTTCGAGTCCGGTGAAAAATCCGTTCGGCGATCTGATCGCAAGCAATGATCCTTACCGGTTCGCGCAGAGTTATGCGTATAACGTCGCTCCGGTCAACGATAACGCGCCGTTTTTTTTCTTCACGCTAAAAGCCGGACAAATTCTTAGCGAGCAGGGCCTGCGGCAGGGAATCGACTGGAAGGTGAACCTGGGAGTGCTGGTGCTGCTGTTAGTGTTGATCATTTCTATTGCGGCAGTGCTTGCGTTTCTGATTCTGCCGCTTGCCCTGCAGGGAAGCAGCCGCCAGTCGCCGCTTCCGCTGCTTTATTTTGTTGCGGTTGGTCTGGGCTACGTTCTGGTGGAGATTGCATTCATCCAGCGCTTCGTGCTTTTTCTGGGACATCCAACTTATGCGCTGACTGTAGTTATTTTCTTGCTGATGCTGTCGAGCGGCGCTGGAAGCCTGTTCTCGCGCCGCTGGCTTCCTCGCACGGAAATGGCATGGATGCCGATCGCGCTGGTCATCGCTGCACTTCTTGTTGACGTCTTCTTTTTGCCGAGCTGGCTGGAGGCATGGGTGGGATTGGGACTCTACGCCCGCATCGTCGTGAGCGGCATTCTGTTGGCTCCGCTTGGCTTCGTGATGGGGATGCCGTTCCCGACGGGCTTGCGCGCGCTAGGTGCGGGCCCGGTCGCCGATGTTCCCGGAGCAGATACTGAAGACAACGCCGTGGAGTGGGCTTGGGCGATGAATGCTGCGGCCAGCGTGCTGGGCTCCGTGCTGGCGATGGTGATCGCGATTCAGTTTGGCCTGAACGTTACATTGGCCTGCGGAGTTGCGGCTTACATCGTCGCGCTTTTGCTGCTGCCGAGCCTTCGATCGCAGCGCGCTTAGGACTCGCCCTCCGGTTTTGTTATGATGCAGCGAAGGGACAGCAGGGGCGTCGCTGTTCCGTGCCGCCGGAAACGGCGGACACCTCGATCCGGGGAAATCATTTGCCAAGCCAACAGCAGATCAAATGGTCGCAACTTCGCGTCGGCCTGACGGTGATTATCGCCAGCATCGTGTTGGCCTTCCTTTTGTTTCTGATGTCCGGAACTCGAGGCCTGTTCTCCAAGCGAATCAGTCTGAAGTCGTACTTCGATAATGCGGAAGGGCTGCGGCCGGGCGCTCCGGTGCGGCTCAACGGCGTCGATATCGGCAATGTCGTTCACATTGTGATTGTCCCGGACAGAGACAAGCAGGTCACGCCCGTCGAAGTGGTCATGAAGGTGAGCACCAAGTACGGGTTCAACCTGCGCAAAGATACAAAGACTTCGCTCGAAACCGCTGGCGTGCTCGGCGAAACTTTTATGGACATGGACAGTGCGCAGGCCGTCGGCCCGCCTGCGCAGGATGGCGACATACTTCCCACCCGCATCCATCCCGATTTCAACGAAGTGGTGCGCTCGAGCCAAAGCACGCTGGAAAATATGGATGCTCTGCTCAAGCGCGCCGACCGCATTCTCGCCTTTGCGGAAAGTGGCAAGGGATCTCTTGGCAAGTTGATTTACGATCCCACGCTGTACGACCGCTTCTCGGAAACGGTAGCGGAACTCAAAACGGTTGTCGATGAAATCGCCAAGGGACAAGGCAGCCTGGGAGAGCTGATCAATAAGACCGATGCGTATGACAAGTTCGTCGCCACGCTCGACAAAATTAATGCCGTGGCCGACGACATGCAACAAGGCAAAGGCACAGCCGGAAAATTCCTGAAAGATCCTACGCTCTACAACAACGCCAATGACACCATCGCCAACCTCAAGAAGGTGAGCGAGAACTTGAGCGCGGGCAAGGGAACCGCCGGAAGGTTGCTCAACGACGAAGAGCTCGCCAATAAGATCAACACCACAATGACCAAGCTCGCGGATATTACCAGCGAACTACAGGCCGGCCAGGGCACAGCGGGGAAATTGCTCAAGGATGAGTCGCTCTATAACAATGCCAACCAGATGCTGACGGAAAGCCGCGATCTGCTGAAAGCCTTCCGCGAAAACCCCAAGAAGTATCTCAGCATCAAGCTGCACATTTTTTGATTGAGCGATTGCGCCATTTTGCGATTGAGTCATTGAAGAACTGTGAAGGATTTGCAATCACTAAATCGCTTAATGACTCAATGACTCAATGACTCAATGACTCAATGACTCAATCCTCTTCAGTGTTCTCCGATTCCAAACGCCGCGCTCAGCAGCAGAATCGTGAGCACTCCAAGCGAGATTGCCCCGTACTTCCAATCTTTTTCCCGCAGAAAAAGAATGCCGGCGACCAGGACGCGTACCACCGGCGTAGCCAGCATGAGCAAAACGCCCGCGCGTTCAATTTCCTGAGGAATGTGGCCGGGAATAAAAACTCCAGTCAGCAATCCCGCCAGCATGATGAAGAAGCATCCGAATGCGCCCACGCGCAGCACCAGCGCGACCACGCGATCAAAGCTCGGTTCCCGCACTTGACTCATGCTGCGCCTCCCGCGAACAGGTGCACGATCAAATGTCCGGCGAGGTAAAGCATGATCCCAACTAAAAGATAAACGACATACTTCGTTTGAATGCGCGGCGCCATGCGCGCGCCGAGCAGCGAGCCCAGGAATACCCCAACCGCCAGTGGCGCGGCAACTTCCACCAGGATGTCTCCGCGGCGGTAGTAAACGATTGCGCTCGCCGCTGCCGTCACTCCAATCATAAAGTTCGATGTAGCCGTCGCCACCATCAGCGGAACATTCATAAAAAGGTACATCACCGGAACTTTGATCGGACCGCCGCCGATGCCGAGCAAGCCAGAGAGTCCGCCCGCCACCAGCGACGCGCTCAATCCGAGCGGATAGTGCTGCGGCTCGTAGGGCGGAATCACAGTCATGCCATTGCTCGGGGTCGGCGCTTCTTCCTGAGCTTCTTCCTCATCTTTCACTTTGCCGCCGCGCAACAAAATAGTGGTCGAACTGTACAGCAGAAATCCGGCGAACAGTCCCTCAAGCACATTACGGTTGAAATAGCCGACCAGATAAGCGGTGACGGCCGCGCCAAAAGCAGTTGCCAGTTCCAGCGTCATGCCGAGGCGAATGTCGGTGGTGTGGCGCTGAAGATGCACGGAAGAACTTGCAGCCGAAGTTGTAATCACAGCCACGAGGCTGGTGCCGATAGCTTGCCGGATGGGAATTCCGAAATGCAGCGCGAGAATCGGAGTAAGCAGAATGCCGCCGCCGATGCCGGTCAACGCTCCCAGCAATCCGGCGAAAAACCCGAGCACCACTAGCAGCGCGGTCACCATGCCGCGCTATGACACCGTTCGCGGCGCGGAGGTGGACTCCGCCTGCTCGTGCGCATGGTAGCTCGATCGCACCATCGGCCCTGATTCGACGTGGCGGAAACCGAAGCGCAGCGCTTCATTGCGCAGTTCGCGGAATTCTTCCGGCGTATAGAACCGCGCAATCGGCAGGTGATCGCGCGAAGGGCGCAGATACTGCCCCACCGTAAGGATGTCAACGCCGCGCCCACCGAGATCGCGAAACACTTCGACTAATTCCTCCGTGGATTCGCCCAGCCCCACCATCACGCCACTCTTCGTCACCATGCCCGGAGAAAACTTCTTGGCATTCTCCAGAAGAGTTAGAGTGCGCTCGTAACGTGCTCCGGAGCGCACCGATCGATAAAGCCGCGGCACGGTTTCCGTATTGTGATTGAGGACGTCCGGCTGCGCTGCGAGCACAATCTTCAGCGGCTCTTCGAGTCCTTGAAAATCCGGGATGAGTACTTCGATGCGGCAATCCGGAATCAGCTCGCGAATCTCGCGAATCGTCTCGGCAAAAACTCGAGCGCCGCCAACGTTGTCATCGTCTCGATTCACGCTGGTCACAACGGCATGTTTCAATCCCAGCGTAGCCACAGCCTCGGCCACGCGGCGCGGTTCGTCCCAGTCGATCGGCTCCGGGCGGCCCTTAGGCACAGCGCAAAATCCGCAGCGGCGTGTACAGATATCGCCCAGCAACATGAAAGTCGCAGTCTTATGATTCCAGCACTCGCCAATGTTCGGACACTGCGCCGACTCGCAAACCGTGTGCAATCCCAATCCACGCGCGAGTTTTTTCAGCTCGTGAAAGTTATCGCCAACGGGAGCCTTGGCGCGCAGCCACTCCGGCTTAGGCACGCGCACCGGCGGCCCAACCTCGATCTGAATCAGTTGAGAAGTTCCAGCCATCTATTCGATTCTATCAGTGTCAGCAACTCGGACCGCTCTACTTCCACCTTCTTGCGGTGCGAATTAGGCCGTAGGCGACGACGCAGAACCAGAAGTCGATTAGCAAACCCAAGTCGAGCTGGAAGGGCCGGTGCCGTGGCAGCGGAAGAAAGTGCGCGAGAAAAAAGTACGCCACATTGCCAAGAATTATAGCGAAGAGAGCTTGTAGCAGGTTTAGAAGCACCGAAGGTCTAGACACCGGGACGTTGGTTTGGGATCGTTAAGATTCACTGGCGCATTCCAAGTCGCCTGTCCTGCTAACATTCGTTGGGAAGCTCTTCCATGGTTGAACTCACTACGCCAGTGCAGTACGTCAAGGGAGTCGGCCCCAAGCTGGCGGAGATCCTTGCCACCAAGCAAATCGTGACCGTCGGCGATCTTGTGCATTACCTGCCGTTTCGCTACGAAGATCGGCTGAATCCGCGCGGCATTGCGGAACTGCGCGCGGGCGAAATGGCGACCGTGATTGGCGAGGTGCGCAACTCCGGTTTGTTTCGCACCCGGCGCATGCCTATTTTTCAACTAACTGTCGGGCAGGGGCGATCGCGGATGAAATGTTTGTGGTTCAACGCCGCTTACCTTCAGGACAAATTCAAGCCCGGCCAGTTAATCGCGCTCTATGGGAAAGTTGAGCAGGATTCGCGCAACGGAGAGCTGCAGATTATGCAGCCGCAGTTTGAAATGCTGGGCGATTCCGGCGCAGATGGCGCGGACGACAAAGCAGCGGCATCGCTGGAAGTGGGACGCATCGTGCCCATCTACGAGTCGGCGGGGCAAGGGCGCGTGACGGCGCGCTGGTTTCGGCGGATCATCCGGACTGCGCTGGATGACCTCACTCCCGAGCTTGCAGAAACGATTCCAGCGGCTGTGCGCGAGCGCCTTGCGCTGGTTTCGTCGCGCGAAGCTTTATGGAAAGTTCACTGGCCAGAAGCTGGAGAGAGCTTCGAAGATTTGCAGTCGTCGCGCACGCCGGCACACATCCGCCTGATCTTCGAAGAATTATTTTTCATCGAACTGGGGCTGGAACTCAAGCGGCGCCAGCAGAAGGCGCAGACCGGCATTGCTTTTCGCCTGGACGACCGGGTGCGGCAGGCGATCAAGAAAATTTTGCCGTTTCATCCCACGGCGGCGCAGAAGCGCGTCCTGAAAGAGATTGCCGATGATATGCAAAAGCCGCACCCCATGCGGCGTTTGCTGCAGGGGGACGTGGGCTCCGGAAAAACCATCATCGGCTTTCAGGCGGCGATCATCGCCATCGAAAATGGGTATCAGGTGGCGCTGATGGCGCCTACCGAGATTCTGGCGCAGCAGCACTATTTTTCCGCGCGCAGAATTCTGGAGAATGCTGGATACCGGATTGTTCTGCTGACCGGCTCTCTCGAGGCTGACCGCAAGCGCGAAATCCGCCGCCACATCGCGCAGGGAAACGCGCAGCTTGTGATCGGCACCCATGCTCTACTCGAAGAAAAAGTCGAATTCGCGAAACCGGGGCTGGTGATCGTTGACGAGCAACATCGCTTCGGCGTTTTGCAGCGGCTAAAGTTGATGAAGAAGTCGGGTGACGCCGGAGGAAATAAAGGTGCTGCCCTCACGGAATCCGAAGCCGAGTCCCCCAAAACAAACTTGGCGGAGCCTGACGTCCTAGTGATGACGGCAACTCCCATCCCGCGCACGCTGGCGCTCACGCTTTATGGAGATCTCGATCTCAGCGTGCTCGACGAGCTTCCTCCGGGCCGCACGCCGATCGTCACGCGCAGAATCACCGACGACCGCTCGCCGGAGGTGTGGGACTTTGTGCGCAAGCAAGTCGCAAAGGGACATCAAGTCTATGTCGTCTATCCGGTCATCGCGGAAAATGAAGAGACCGAACTGAAAGCCGCGATCAAAATGTATCGCGAGCTGAGCGGGAAAATCTTCGCAGATCTGAAGGTCGGGCTGCTGCACGGCCGCCTTGATTCCGAATTGAAAGATCAGGTCATGCGAATGTTTCAAAAAGGCGAATTGCAAATTCTGGTGGCGACCACAGTGATTGAAGTTGGCGTAGATGTGCCCAATGCAACCGTGATGGTGATCGAACACGCGGAGCGCTTCGGCCTGGCGCAGCTTCACCAGTTGCGCGGGCGCATTGGGCGCGGGGCCGCGAAGTCCTACTGCATTTTGATGACTGGCGGAAAAATAACCGAAGAGGGAGAGCGTCGGCTCGACGCCATGGTGCGCACTAACGACGGCTTCCAGATTGCCGAACTTGACCTCGAATTGCGCGGGCCGGGAGAGTTCTTCGGCACGCGCCAAGCCGGGATGCCGAGCTTTCGCGTGGCAAGTTTGATTCGCGATCGGCAGTTGCTCGAACTAGCGAAACGCGAAGCCGCGGCAGTGATGGCTGGTCCGAATGCCGAAGTCACGCAAGTGGAGATCAGCCGCGCACTCGTTGCCTTGCGCACACGCTGGCAACACACGTACGGACTTGTGGAAGTGGGCTGAATTTACCCTGGAAGAAAAATCCCAACTACTCTGACCAACGGCGAAACAGCAGAGCGCCATTAGTCCCGCCGAAGCCGAAAGAATTCGACATTGCATATTCGAGCTTGGCCTTGCGAGCGTGATTCGGGACGAAGTCCATGCCGACGGTCTCGGGATCCTGGCTGACGAGGTTGATCGTGGGCGGCAGGATCTGATCGCGCAGGGCCAGCACGGTTATCCCTGCCTCGAGCCCGCCCGCGCCTCCCAGCAGATGGCCGGTCATCGACTTGGTGGAACTCACCGGCAGCTTATGCTCGCCAAAAAAATTGCGGATAGCGTGCGCTTCCAGCGCGTCACCAATCGGCGTGGAAGTGCCATGGGCATTGACGTAATCGACTTTGTCCGCGCTGATGCCGGCGTCGCGCGCGGCATTTCGCATCACGCGGAATCCGCCTTCGTGCTCGGGAGCAGGCTGCGTCATGTGATAAGCATCGCCTGACATTCCGTAGCCGGCAATTTCGGCAAGAATCGGCGCGCCGCGTTTTTTCGCATGCTCGAGTTCTTCCAGCACCAGAATGCCCGCGCCTTCACCCATCACAAAGCCATCGCGATCTTTGTCCCAGGGACGGCTGGCTTTTTCAGGATCGTCATTGCGCGTCGAAAGCGCGCGCATAGCGGCAAATCCGCCCACGCCCATCGGCGTGATCGCGGCCTCCGAACCTCCAGCGATCATCACGTCGGCGTCATTGTGCTGGATGATGCGAAAAGAATCTCCAATGGAATGCGCGCTGGTTGTGCAGGCAGTAGCCGTGGCCTCGTTCGGCCCCTTAGCGCCAAGCCGCATGGAAACGTGCCCGGCGGCAAGATTGATAATCGCCGCCGGAATGAAGAATGGAGAAATCTTTCGCGGGCCGCCTTCAAACAGCGCAGTGTGTTCGCGTTCAATAATGTCGAACCCGCCAATGCCCGACCCAATATGCACGCCCACCCGCTCGTCGTTTTCGGGCGTAATCTTCAGCGCAGACATTTTGAACGCTTCATCCGCGGCCGCAATCGCCAGGTGGATGAAGCGTCCCATCTTCTTGACTTCTTTTTTCTCGATGAAGTTCAGCGGATCGAAGTTCTTGACCTCGGCGGCGATCTGGCAGGCGAAAGCGCTGGAGTCGAACTGCGTGATGCGAGCTACGCCGCTCTTGCCGGCGAGCACGGCCTCCCACACGGCTCCGGTGGTATTTCCCACTCCACAGATCAGGCCGATGCCGGTAACTACGACCCTGCGTCCCAAACTACTTGCCACCTTTCGAATGCTTGCCGATGTAATCGATGGCGTCCTGCACGGTGCGGATCTTTTCCGCGTCCTCGTCCGGGATCTCGATGTCGAAGCCCTCTTCAAACGCCATCACGAGTTCGACCGTATCCAGTGAATCCGCGCCCAGGTCGTCCACAAATGACGCGCTCGAGGTAACTTCGCCTTCATCCACTCCCAACTGCTCCACGATAATCTGTTTCACTTTCTCTTCAACGGCTGCCATGTTTTTCCTCGCTTAATCTCAGGTTAGATTTGAAATTCGATACTCGGGACTCAACATCGCCAAATTAGATCGTCTCTCTCAGATGCAACTGCGGCGGAAAAAGGCGAACGTGTAGTGTAACGGTCCCGGTAAACAGCTGTAAAGGAAGCGCACGCCCTTGCAAACCAGCGCTGTAATATACCTTCAGCATCCTAAACTTCGCCGCAAGCAACGGTCAAACCACATGCGTGCAGTCGTGCAGCGCGTAAGCAGCGCTCAAGTCACGGTCCACGGAAAAATCACCGGCCAGATCGGTCTCGGCCTGCTGGTCTTGCTGGGCGTAGCCCGCGACGATACCGAGGCAGACGCGATCTATCTGTCCGAAAAAATAGCAGGCTTGCGAGTCTTCGAAGATGCCGAGGGAAAGATGAATCTAACCGTGCAAGATGTCGGCGGCAGCGTGCTGGCGGTCTCGCAGTTCACGCTCTACGGCGACGTAAGACGAGGCAAGCGCCCATCCTTCGCCGCCGCCGCGCCGCCGGAAAAAGCGCGCCAACTCTACGAGTTCTTCGTAGAACAGATTCGCGGGACCGGCCTGCGCTGCGAAACTGGCCGCTTCCAGGAAACGATGCAAGTAGAACTGGTGAACGAGGGCCCAGTGACCATTCTCCTAGATTCGGCCAAGGCGTTTTAAAACGATCTAGCGCTAGCATCTACAGGGTTGACGGGGTTGCCTGTGTAAAGGATTACAAGAGTCGTTCTCCTGGTGCATAATGCGGTGCATGAACCGGGATGTCAGCTGGCAGCGCATCGTCTTTGCCGTGTTGGTCGGAGGAGCTGTATTTGCATGCGCGAAGTTCGCATACGGTTTCCAGATTTCTATCCAAGACATAATCGCATCTGTTGTTGCCTTGACTGTGCTGTTCGGGTTCGCCGCCCTGATGCTGATTTTCCGTGACAAGGTGACACTAAAGCCGAATATGTCAGCGGAAGAACGCGAAGCGGCCATCACTAAACGGTCGAACCACCTTCAGCGGGGATGGGCCATCGCTTTTGTCATGATGGCGGCTGTCGCTTTGCCCCTTCACGCGTTCGGAGTTGACCACGAACCGCTATGGCAACGCCTACTCTATTCGGGTTTGGCGACACTCATTGTCATCAGACTTCTGCTGAGCTGGCAGCGCTCCCGCAATCGGGAGGGGTTAGGAAGACGGCCATCGGGAAACAAAGCGAGAGACGAAGGGGAATAAGAGATCGTTGTTGTAAGCATTGCCATTTTTACCCAACAACCACCCGACAACGCTCTTAAAGCCCTCCCGCCCCAGCAGCGCTTCCCCCTATACTGAAAAGAAATTAATATCAGGAGACGTGCACCCGCGCACCGACCTCCTATCAAGGGACCTCATGGCCTCATTAATCGATGCAATCAGCGTCAAACGCAAAACTTTGTTCGAACACGAAAACACTCCATTCAGCTGCCTCGAAGCGGAAGTGAACACGCCGACCGCTCGCGGCGGCCAAACCCTGGTCCGCCTCAAGATGCGCAACCTGCTCACCAACGCCGTCTTTGAGAAGACATTCAAGGCCAGCGACAAATTCAAAGAGCCCGACCTGCAATCCGCCCAGGCCTCGTATCTCTACAGCGACGGCGATGGTTCTCACTTCCTCGACCAGGAAACCTTCGAGACCGTCACCCTGAACGAGCAGATGGTCGGCGACGCCTTGGACTTTCTGATCGAAGGCGCATTGATCGAGCTGCGCCGCTTCAACGGCAATCCCATTGGATTAGAGCTCCCAATGTTCGTGGAGCTAAACGTCACCTCCACAGAGCCGGTGGTTCGCGGAGATCCGTCCGGCGGCGGCTCCAAGCCAGCCCGCCTCGAGACAGGCCTGGAAATCCGCGTGCCCCTCTTCATCAAAGAAGGCGAAAAAGTAAAAGTCTCCACCGAGAACCGCGAATTCGCCGGCAGAGCATGAATCCAAACTGCTCCCAAAAGGTATCTAATCGCATCGGCCGGGTGCCCATCCTAACGTCGCGGAAATAATCCGTCCCTAACGTCACCCTTGTTTTCGACGTTGGGGTGGGAGTTTTGACTCGGACCAAGCGAGCGCGAGACGTCCGTGTTGCGCAAAGGCGACCGGGTGCCCCATCCTAACGTCGCGGAAATAGTCTGCCCCTAACGCGACCCTTTTTTTCGACGTTAGGGTGGGGTTTTTGACTTCGTCGAAAACCGGACGCAAAGTTCCACTACCAGTTAAGATAGTCCCGACGAAAAAGCCGCATGCCATCTCTCCCCCTGCCGGAATTCATCGAACGTTGGAAGGCCAGCACTCTCTCTGAACGCTCCGCGGCTCAAACTCACTTCATCGAGCTCTGCGAAGTTCTGGGACAACCGCACCCCGCCGCCGAGGACCAAACCGGCGAAAGCTACACCTTCGAAAAACACGTTTCCACAAACGACGGCGGCAAAGGATTCGCCGATGTCTGGAAGCGCGGTTATTTCGGCTGGGAGTACAAGGGCAAGCACAAAGACCTAACAGCCGCCTATCGCCAACTCTCGCGCTACCGCGAGGACTTGGAAAACCCACCTCTGCTGATAGCGTGCGACCAGGAGCGGTTCGAGGTACATACGAACTTCACCGGTACCCGCCCACTGGTGTACAGCTTCACTCTTGACGATCTTGCTTCTAGCGTGCCCACCCCAAACTGCGCACTGCCGCCATTAGAAGTCCTGCGCGCCGCATTTACCGAGCCGGAACTCCTGCGTCCGGACGCGTCCCGCGCTCGCGTCACCGAGCAGGTCGCGGCAGAATTCGCCAAACTAGCAGCTAGCTTGGTGGCAAGAGGCATCGAGCCGCAACGTGCCGCCCACTTCCTTATGCGCCTCCTCTTTTGCCTTTTCGCCGACAGCATCGGCCTCCTGCCCGACCACCTCTTCCGGCAGATGATTAACCTCGACAAAGGCAAGCCTCCGAACTTCGCTCGGAAGCTTCGCCAACTTTTCGCTGCCATGTCGACTAAGGGCAGCACCTTCGGAGTGCACGACATCTACTACTTCAACGGCGGACTCTTCGCCGACGACGAAGTCTTCGACCTCGATTGGCGCGATCTAAGCGTGCTGAACGCCGCTGCCGCGCTCGACTGGTCACAAGTGGAACCTGCCATCTTCGGCACGCTCTTCGAACGCAGCCTGGACCCAGACAAGCGCGCACAGCTCGGCCAGCACTACACAAGTAGCGAAGACATCCTGCTTATCGTGGAACCCGTCGTAATTGAGCCTTTGCAGAAGAGATGGGCCTACGTGAAAGAAGGCGCAACAGCACTGGCGGAGGCCGCCAAGTTGGCGAAGGGCCGCGTACACGCCAAGCTCCGCGACGAGCTTCAGGAAAAGGTCGTCGGCTGGATGGAGGAGCTCTCCGCTGTCCGAATATTAGACCCAGCCTGCGGCAGCGGAAATTTCCTTTACCTGGCGTTGCGCCGCATGCTCGATCTGTGGCACGAAGCCCGCATGTTCGCCGCCGCCCATGGATTGCCAACCTTCATCGACAAGCAAGTCCACCCGCAGCAACTCTTCGGCCTCGAAACCAATATTTACGCGCAAGAGCTCGCCTCCGTCGTGGTTTGGATCGGCTACCTGCAGTGGCTGAATGAACACGCAATCGGCTGGCCCGTCGAGCCGATTCTGCGCAAGCTCGATAACATCCAGCACCGCGACGCCATCCTCACGCACAACGCGCAGGGCGAAGCCACAGAACCCAAATGGCCGCCGGCAGATTTCATCATCGGGAACCCGCCATATGTGGGCGGAAACAGGATTCGACAAGAACTTGGAGATCGGTACGTCGACGACCTGATGAAGCTCTATTCAGGGCGCCTTTCCGGATTTTCCGACCTCGTATGCTACTGGTTCGAGAAGGCGCGTGAAATGCTCGAACAAGGAAAAGTGGAGAGGGCCGGCCTGCTAGCTACGCAGGGAATCAGGGGCGGCGTCAACAGACGGGTCTTGGAGAGAATAAAGGAAACCGGCGACATCTTTATGGCCTGGAGCGACCATGATTGGCTGCTTGATGGGGCAACAGTCCACGTTTCGCTAGTCGGCTTCGACAATGGCTCAGAGACCCATCGGATGCTTGACGACAAACCAGTTACAAACATTAATGCCGACCTAACCGGGGATGTTGATGCAACTGCCGCGCTGCCCCTCGACGAGAACCAAAAGCTGTGGGCGTACGGCTCACAACAGAAAGGAGAGTTCGACATCACGCCTGCTGTTGCAGAGCGGCTTCTGAACGCCCCTAGCCCATTCGGCAAAGCTTTGAAAGACGTCGTGAAGCGCAGCATAAACGGCAAACAGCTCCTTCAACACAACAAGGTCTCATGGGTTATCGATTTCGGCGAGGACATGGCCGAGGCCGAGGCCGCGCTGTACGAAGCTCCGTTCGAGTACGTAAGGGCAGTCGTCTACCCAACACGAGAGCACCACAGGGAAAAGGTTCAACGCGAAAAGTGGTGGCTTCATGCACGCCCGTCACCCAAATACAGAAGGATCCTGGCAACGCAAGCTCGGTACCTAGCTACGTCAGCTGTCTCCAAGCACCGTATCTTCGTCTGGCTTGAGAAGGACGTGCTCGTTGATCATGCGATCGTCGTTTTCGCCTTCGAAGACGACTATTATCTCGGGGTGCTGCAGTCCTCTGCGCACGAAGTTTGGACACGCCGCATGGCAACACAGGTGCGCGATTCGGAGAGCGGCTGCCGATACACGCCCCAGAGCACGTTTGAAACCTTCCCCTTTCCTTGGCCGCCCGGGCGCGAGCCGAAAAACTCGCCGCTGGTGAAAGCCATCTCAGCGGCAGCCAGCGAACTTGTAGCCAAGCGCGAAAACTGGCTTAATCCTCCTGACGCAAGCCAGGAAGACCTGAAGAAACGCACGCTTACCAATCTCTACAATGCGCGCCCAGCATGGCTCGCAGATGCGCATCGCAAACTCGACGAGGCCGTCTTCGTCGCCTACGGCTGGCCTGCGACGCTCACCGATGCCGAAATCCTGGAACGGCTGCTCAAACTGAATCACGAACGCGCAGCGGTCTCGTAAGCGCACCAGGCGACCCCAGACTTTTCCACAGGCCCATTGTGACATCTGACCTTGCGCCGCACTTTGAACTGGTGCAATCATGGCTGAGGCAGTGACAATCGGCTGAGTCCAGAGCGCTCCGCCCTAAGTCGCTGATTTAAAGTAACTTAGTTCTAACTCGTTTGGGCTCAAGACCTTGCCGGGAAATTCCCGCTAAGGGCATTAATTAACTTGACTTACCCACGCCAATTTGATATGTTTCTTGCATGGAAACATTCAACGGCATCCCTCAGACCTTACAGCAAGCGATTCAATACTTTAGCGACGAACAGACCTGCATTGATGCTGTCGCTTTGATGCGCTGGCCCGATGGTCCACGGTGCCCTTATTGTCTTGGGGATGACGCGAAAAATCCCTACTACCTCAAAGCTGCTAAACGCTGGAAGTGCCGCTCTTGCCGAAACCAGTTCTCCGTCAAAAAGTTCACGATCTTTGAGGACTCGCCGATCTCATTGCAGAAGTGGCTTCCCGCCATGTGGATGCTTGTTGCTTGCAAGAACGGTATCTCTAGCTGGGAACTCCATCGCGCTTTGGGAGTCTCGCAAAAAACCGCATGGTTCATGCTGCAACGGCTGAGACTCGCGCTGAAAGCGCCAGCAGCGGAGTCAAACTATAAACTCGGCGGCAAGGATGGCAGCGGCGTAGAAGTCGATGAGTCGTTCATCGGCGGCAAACTCAAGAACATGCACCGTGATCGCCGCGCACGTTTCGCGGCTGAGTCCGGTCATACTGGCGGCGCTACTGGCAAGACAATCGTAGTCGGAATGCTTGACCGCGATGCACGCAAGATTCGCGCACAGGTAGTGCCGAACACGAAGCGCGAAGTTTTACAAACTGCCATTATGAAGAACGTGAAATACGGGTCAAAGGTCTACACCGATAACGCAGTTCCCTATGACAATTTGAACTGGAAATACATCCACGAAGTCGTAAACCATGCGGAGACTTATGTGCGCGGTCAGGTCCACACAAACGGGCTGGAAAACTTCTGGTCATTATTGAAGCGGAATCTCAAAGGCACTTACGTTTGCGTAGAGCCGTTCCACCTTGAGCGTTACGTTGATGAGCAAGTTTTCCGCTATAACAATCGCGCCACCAAAGACAATCCACTGAAAGACTCCGACCGCTTTCTTCTGGCACTCTCACAGGTTGCCGGGAAGCGTCTCACGTTCGCCGAACTCACAGGCAAAGACAAGGAAATACCGTTCTAAGCCTTACTATCGGCAACGCGGCCCGAAACGGAAGAACCCGGCTTAGGTCCGGGTTTTCGTTTTACCAGGCGTCGTATTTTCTCTGCATCCTCAAGCCTCTGGTTTAGATCGTCCTTCGATACCGTGAGCACGCGGCGAAGCGCGTTCTGGAAGCGTGCGAACTTCTGCTCCGGCGTAGTTGTGGGATCAAGTTTCGCCTTCATGCGCCCATCATAACATCAGCGTATAATTCGCCGCGCTATGGAAATCGACAAGCAGGTACTAATCAAACTCTTAGAGTCGTTCGTGGATACATCCGAAGTTTTGCAGCGCGAATTAATGCTTTATCAGATGCTTTTCACTAGTGCTTGCAAGGCGCGTGGTCTCAATGAGGCTCAGACGCAGAAAGCTGTGGAGCAGGGGCGAGATCTTCTGTCCCCGAAGATAGGAGACACCTGTCGAAAAGACTATCTAGCCCTTCTGGGAAAACTTCCTCAGATAGTCGATATGCTTGACTCACGGAAAGACGAGGCGTTCCGATTGCTAAAAGAATGGACTCCAAAAGGGCCAGTAAATTAGGGGAGGAGCTAGGCGTTGACAAGGCATTCCCTCTGCGCTAATGTGCGCGTAGAGGATACGCGCACGATCAGGCCCCGTTGAGAGCGGGGCTTTTCTTATGCCAGACCCCTTCGCCAGTTCGCGCCGTAAGATTGCGAGGGCACAGAAACACCTCGCCGACCTCAAAGGGAAGCTCGACACCTTCTTTGCTCGTAAGGACCTCTAAAAACCCTTGTCGAGCCGCACCCTAAGAAGACTGGTTGGACCATTCTCAAGATTCGATTCATTAAAGAACTGCCGGAGGAGTTTGAGGAGATTACCGGAGATATTCTCAGTAATCTCCGATCTGCCCTCGACCATGCCGTTTACGCAACTGCCGCTGCCCATGCTGCCGCAAATAACCTCCCTGAACCTAAGATCGAAACCGCTTGCTTCCCCTTCACTAGGCAGGCTGCTAATTTCGAAAACGCTCTCAAGGGAAGGTGTGCCAGTGTTCCGCCTGAATTGCATCCCGTCTTCCGAGATTGCAAGCCATACAGCGGAGGGAATGAACCCTTGTGGGCACTCAACTGCATACGTGGAACTAATGAGCACGCAATATTGGTTCCCGCTGCTACTGCCGCTTTTGTTGGCGGAATGGAAGTTCGCGGAACAGGCGGCATGATGATGCCAGACCGACCCGTTATGGATAGCAGAACAAACGAGATGGAACTTTGTACTCTCGCACCGGGTGCGAAGTTGCATGGCGATTACCAACTCGCCAGATACGTAGCCTTTGGGGAAGTCGGGACTGTAGCTGGAAAAAACGCGGGAGAAGTCCTCGACTTGTTCATTAAACTGGTGACGACTATCGTGGATAGAATCGAAGCGGAGTCCAAGCGTCTCGGAATCGTGAAGTAAAGCTCCCACGTCCAAGACTTACCACGCGAAAAACCTATTTTGGGTCACGCAAGTCTATTAGTGCCCCGCTAAGTCGATGATTCCAGATATTTTGCAAAAAGGGGGGGAGGGGGTGCCCCGCTGATGGGTACAGACCGGGCCCATGCCTGACAGAACAGACCGGAGAGGATCCCTAGCACTGGCGTAAATTGCGCGAGCCTGCTGAGAAACGGCCTGACTGGAAGGCGAGCCAGTCCTCAGTCAGCGGGTTCGCAAGGCACGTCGCCGGGTTCGTAACGGGCTTGAGGTCGCTCCTCGAGCAGTCGATCCAGTTCAGCGCGGGTGTGGCTGACTAACGCTGCGGCGAATTGCCGGGCAGAGCGCTGCCTCTCAGCTGACAGATCCTTGACGCGCATGTTCAGCAGCGGAATGTCTTCTTCAAACCAGCGCAGGGTTTTCTGTACGCGGCTGATGCGGTAATCGGTAGGAAGCATGGCAGCAGTTCTCCGGTATCCAACCAGAGTGCCACGCGCGGCGGCAGCACAAAAGTTACAAAGTGAATACCTGGAGTATTCGGCGAAGGGGAAGTGAAACTACTGGATCGCAGAGGGACTGGAAGCTGCCGGATTCTCCGCGCCCCCGGGAAGTTTCTCGATACTCTCGCTCAGCCATTTTTCAAGCAGCTCTTGCGAACTCTGCGGCACTTTGAGAAAGCGCAGTCCAGCATGGCCTTTCAGGTCAGCCCATGCGACTTCCGCTTCGATCTCGAGCGCCATCTTGGTTTCGGGCAGTACGAAGTGCAAGCGCGGATTAGCATTCTTAGGAATGGCATGATGAAGCATGAGAGCAATTCCACGCTCGCTGATGTTGGTGCTGGTGGCTTTTAATTCTTTTTCCTCCAGAACCACTTTGACGGCCATCTTCACTGGATGGCGGAAATAACGGCGGCGCTCGCGTTCCATGAAACTTAGCGCCGCATGAAAGCAGCGCGACGCGTTCAAACTGCTGATGGGCTTTTGCAGGACAAAGTTCACGCCCATGCCAAAAGCTTCTTGCGTTGTCGTTTTCTTGCCATTGAGTACGGCGAAGGCAATGGAGTTGCGGTTGCTCGGAGTGGCGCGCAAGCACTGCAGCACCTCGAGCCCGCCTTGCATGTCGTCGCAGTCGATAATCACGGCATCGAACTTTTCGGAGATGAGAATCTCGTTGGCCTGTTCGGCCTCCGGGCAGATTTCGACGGCGATCGACAGCTTTTCCAGCGTTGGGCGCAATACCCGGACCACCGAAGCATCCCCGCTCACAAGAAGAGACTCCAACGTCATGCTCTGATTCTAACGTTTCGAAGCAACTTACCAAAAGTGACCAAGGTGTCGGGTTCGATGGGCGCGAACCGAGACGAGAAGAGCGCGAAATCTAGTGAATGCTGCGAGGGATTCGGGCACAACGGCACTTGAGCACTCGAACTTTAGCTAACGCTCGCGAGAAATTTCAGTGGAAAGCTGCGCGAGAAAGCATGACACTATTTCCCGGACCATGCCTCATCTCGTCTATCTTTCTCTGGGATCGAATGTCGGCGACCGCGAAGCGCATCTGCGCGACGCCCTTGCTCGACTCGGCGCGACAGGCCGAGTGATTGCAGTCTCATCTTTTTATGAAACCGAGCCTGTGGAGTTTACGCATCAGCCGTGGTTTCTGAATTGCGCGGTCGCGCTCGAAACCGAACAAACGCCGCAGCAACTGATGACCGCACTTCTCGGAATTGAAGAAGAAATGGGCCGTCGCCGCGTGCAGAAGAAAGGGCCGAGATCGATCGACATCGATATTCTGATGTTCGACGACATCGTGATGGATTCGAAAGAACTTACCGTCCCTCACCCCGCAATGCAGGAGCGCCGCTTCGTCCTCGAGCCACTGGCGGAAATTGCGCCCGATGTATTACATCCAGTCTTGAAGAATACGATCAGCAAATTACGCGATGCGCTAGCAGCTGAGCAAGTGGTGAGAAAGATCAAGACCTAAGCCACGGATCGACACGGATCAAAGTCTTTTTCTGAAGGGTTTGCTTAAAGCGGGTTATCCGTGAAGATCCGTGAAGATCCGTGGCCAGCTTTGCTTAAGGCACGATGATGCGGCTGACCGCGTCCTGCGGCGAGAGCACATCTGATTGTTTCTCGGGAAATTGAGCGAGGAGAAAATCGATGAAGGCGCGCGACTTGGGCCGGCCAGACGTGCGTGCGTGGGCGAGGCGAAGCAGAAATACTAACGCTTTCAGCACATCGGAATCGCGCAACGTGGAGTAACCCAGTTGCTCCTGCTCGACCTCACGAAATCCTTTCAGCAACTCTTCCACTTCAGCTGCAACCGCTTGGTGCGCAACGCTGGTCAGCGGCTGCTCGTAGTGCAGTCCGGAGTTCACACGACGTTCGTAGCTCGTACACATCGCGGAGAGCGCAGCGATCAGATCGCGATCGTTCAAGCTGCGGTCGGCTTGCGCCGCTTTGGTCAGAGCGTAGGTCAGTCCCATGAGAAGATGCTCACGCTCGTAAGTGAACTGCTCGGAAATCTCGATGTGCACGAACAACGCAGCGGGATCGAATTGGTCGGCGGGACGCGGCTTCTCGTGCTCCCGCGCCTGCTGCAAGTACGGACAGTCGCTGGGACAATCGAGCGTGACCTCGCGCTGTTCGCCGCAGCACTGCGGGCAAATGCGCCCGTGGACCGCGGGACAGAAGCGCTTCTCCTTGCGAACCTCGCAAATCGCGCAGCTCAAATTGAAATTCTCCTGTGCTTCATTATCGCATTGGACGCGCGTTAAGTTGGAAAGCAGTTGGCAGCTGGCAATTAGCAATTAGCAATCAGCAATCAGCATTTAGGCCCCGTTGTGATCGCGTCTGATCCATAGCTGCTAATTGCCAATTGCTAACTGCTAACTGCTTTAAGGGGTAACCGCTCTGGTACGCGTGTTTGGGCCATTTCGGGACGCTCATTTGCGAATACCCATGTAAAAATGCGCTTTTTCGCGTGCTATCTGTCGGGAACCCGCGTAGAATAAGGGTGTTTTCCACAGGGTGGTGATGTAAGATCAAGCCCGCTGGAATAAATCTCAAGTCTTTCCCCTAAGGAGGAAAAATGGCATCAGGCTTAACCAAGACTCAACTCGTCCGTCATCTGGCCGAGAAAACTGAACTTCCTAACAAGACTGTCACGGCATTTCTCGAAGAGCTGGCCGACGTGGCTGTGAAAGAGACCAAGAAGAACGGCGTGTTCGTTGTGCCCGGCCTGGGCCGGTTGGTGAAGGCGCACCGCAAAGCCCGCGTTGGTCGCAATCCGCAGACGGGCGAACCGATTCAGATCAAGGCTAAGACTGTGGTCAAGTTCCGCGTGGCCAAAGCTGCCAAGGATGCAATCGCTCCCAAAAAGCCGTAACGTTGATTTGGAGATCGATACCGAAGGCCGGCTCAGGCCGGCCTTTCATTTTCTGCAAGGATTTTATTTCGCCAACATATGCTGAACTGGATCGTAGTCGGAATCGGCGATATCGCAACCCGCCGCGTCATTCCCGCGATTCAGTCCGAGCCCAGAAGCTGCTTGTACGGCCTCGTCACGCGCGATCCGGGCAAGGCCGCACCTTATAAAGTACGATCCTGGGCGAGCCTCGACGAAGCGCTCTCCGATTCCGCAATCGATGCGGTTTACGTTGCGACTCCCGTATTTCTTCACGCGCCTCAGACTATTCAAGCTCTTCGCGCGGGCAAGCACGTGTTGTGCGAGAAGCCCATGGCGATGAATGAGGCTGAGGCGCGCTCGATGTTACAGGCCGCCGAGCAATCTGGACGCACTCTAGGCGTGGCTTACTATCGCCGAACTTATCCCAAGGTGCAGCGCGCCAAGGAACTGATTGCCGCTGGCGTGATCGGCAAGCCGGTCTTCGCTGAGCTCACTTGCCACGAATGGCGCGATGAAACGGATAGTGCTCGCAGTTGGCTGCTCGATCCGGCACAGGCCGGAGGAGGACCGCTTTACGACATCGGCTCGCACCGCATTGATGTGCTGAACTTTTTGTTTGGACAACCCCAACGCGCTACGGGCTATGTTTCGAATGCGATTCATCACTACGCCGTGGAAGATAGTGCGACCGTGATGATCGACTACGCAGGCGGCGTGCGCGGAATTGTCGACGTGCGCTGGAATTCGAAGGTGAGACGGGACGAATGCCGCATTCGTGGTACTGAGGGCGAAATGGATTTGAGTCCGCTGAATGGACCTGAGTTAATTTATCCCGGCGGTCGCGAGAATCTTCCTCCGCACGCCAACCTGCACTATCCAATGATCGAGAATTTTGTGGATGCGGTGCTCGGCAAGGCTGCGCTGCTGGCCAGCGGAGCTTCGTCCTATTGGACGGATTGGGTTATCGAGCGGGCGAAGAACTCGCCTTAGCCCCCAGGCCCGTCATTGGAAACGTACTGCTCGAGCGCGTCGAGTTCGTGGCTTAAATCTTCTACGCGCCACTCGAGCAAGTTGCGGATGGAGAGAATCCCTAGAAGCTTGCCGTTGTCCTCCGCTACCGGCAGATGGCGGAAGTGACGCTCCAGCATGATGGTGAGCGCTTCGCCCGGCCCGGTGCGCCGCGTGGCCATCTCGACCGGAGTGGTCATCAGTTCGCGGATTGGGGTGGTCTTCGGATCGGTGCGGCTGAGCGCCATCTTGCGCAGAACGTCGCGTTCGGTAAAGATTCCGGCGACGCGGTATTCGGAGTCAACCACGGCTACGGCGCCGACGTGATGGTCGAGCATTTTGTTGATAGCGTCCGCTACGGTGGCCTCGAGCGGAACGGCTGCGATTTCCCGGTCACACAATTCCAACACGCTCATAAATGCTCCCCTCCGGCTGCTGACGATTCGCTTTGCCGGGTCCCAGTCTGAACTAGAAACGGGATTGATGAATTATGCTCGCGGCGAAGCCGTTGTCAAGTAAATTGAGGCGGTATTTAGAAAAACTTCATATGTGTTCAAGGGAAAAAATGAATTCACACGCTGTGCCATCGTCCGGCTTTCGAATGGCTGGAAAACAAGCGAGGACAAAGTCAAAAGTCAAAGCCAAGTCAAAAGCAGTCGGACAGGAGTGTCCGACCCACACGGGCATTGCCTCAGCTTGCTTCGAGGTAGGCTTCGGCTTCGATCTCTACCAGCATCTCGGGAGAGATTAGGGCGCTTACTTGCACCATCGACGTTGCGGGGCGAATGTCGCCGAAGAATTCTCCGTGGGCCTTGCCGATTTTTTCCCACTCGGCGATGTTCGTCACAAAGATGCGCGTGCG
>Ga0182024_10006183_pt1 | contig 26400 bp, 24 predicted proteins | sample P32metaG_FD_120480 | JGI IMG/M metagenome (GOLD analysis project Ga0182024, IMG submission 120480) | Permafrost microbial communities from Stordalen Mire, Sweden - P3-2 metaG (Illumina Assembly) | ecosystem: Environmental > Terrestrial > Soil > Wetlands > Permafrost | place: Sweden: Stordalen... | reverse complement strand
GTGCGGACGGCGCCCGATCCGGCGCCGAACCTCTTGGCCGCTTCCACTTGCGCCTCGATTAATTTCGGATGGTCGGCCAGCCCGAGATAGTTGTTGCTGGCCAGATTGATCACCTCGCGGCCATCGAAGCGCGAGATCGGTTCGCACGGCGATTCGAGCACTCGCAGGCGCTGGTACGAGCCGGCCTTGCGCCAGGCTTCTAACTGCTCGGTGAGGTAGCCGAGAGGATTCGCGGTGGTCATTACCTTCATCCTAACCCGCTTGCTTTTTCAGCAGAAGACGGAAGGGCCGGTCGCCACCCCAGCGGGAGATATGGGGGGCGGGACGAACCCTCCCCAGAACCTTAATGGAGCTGCGACAAAGGAGTCTGGGAAACAAAGGGTTCGACGGCCACTTGCACTAACGTAGAAACCTGGACTGGTTCGCCACCGATCCTGAGCGGTTGATATGTCCACATGCTGGTGCTAGCGGCCGCCACAGGTCCGGCGAGTTGAGGCGCGCCCAACGCTTCGGCCTTCCACACGTGGCCATCGATTCCGATCGTGATCCTCACCGGTATTGCGACGGCCGAGTGGAAATCGTTGGCGGTATAAGAAACTTGCTTGGATCCTTCCACCAGACGTGCATCTTGCTCTTCCGCACTTACTTCGACGGTCCTCCATTTCGGCAGCACCTGGCCCGACGCTTTGCGCTGCTGGTCGCGATAGAACGAGACCAGAAAAATTGAGTGCCCCGGCTTAGGGTAGTCCAAATCGGCAGCCTGAATCAGCAACTTCTCGGCTAACGGATCGTAATCGGGAGCTTCGATCTTCGCCTCGCGCAAAGCTTCTGAAACCTGGTGCAGGGCCCAGCCCGTGCGTGCGGCAAGTTCGGATTCCTTGCCCGCTTCGGCCACCGCTAGCTTCGCGAAATCCGACTGCGTTTCCACAGCGTCTACCGACGTGGGCCCTTCCCACGGGTTCATGCCCGAGATTCCACTGATTGCATCCGCGTAGACGTCGCCCAAGTCGGACACGAACAACCGGCCTTGCGAATCAAGCTTGATGGCCTGCTTCAGCCAGTCCGCGGCCGTCTCGCGGTCGGTAAGCCGCAGGACGCGCGCTGCGTTCGCCAGAACCTGTGCATTCCCGAAGTTCCGCGAAACCTGATCGAGCCAAGCGGTTCGAACTTGTGCGTAATCTTGTCGGTCATGGGGGTTCACCAGCAGGCCGCGTGGATCATGCCCGCCCACCAGTTGAATGTCTGGATGATGCGAAATGGTCCAAAGGATGAGCCGCAAGCGGGCAGCGTGCACTTCGAGCTGCTGCCCGTGCCGGAGATAATAATCCAGAAGCTGACCGGCCAAATCCAAATTTTCCGGGTGCGATGCCAGCTCGGATTCGGCACGCTGAGCCGCCGCTTGATCCGCGATATAGGGCAGCATCTGTCCGTTTGAGCCGATCCGCTGGCCACTCAGTTGAAAGACTGAGATCGCGCCAAACCAGAAGATGAGGAGGCGCCTCATCGCTTCTTCAGCCGATAATCTTCGACATCCGGCATGGGGATCATTTTGCACATTTCAAACAACCGCGATCGCGCCCGCATCCCGATGCGCTCCTCCAGAAAAAATTTGCTGTGGATATCTTCCTGCAACCCCGAGCCGCGTTTGTCGCCCGCTTCCGGGTCGCGCAGGTTGCTGGTGACGATGGTCGCTTTGCGCGAGTTGCAGCGGTGCGTCACGATCGCAGTCACGGTATCTTCCACCCAGTCGTTAATGCGGCTCGCGCCGACGTCGTCCAATAAGAGGATCTCAGAGTCGAGGGCCGATCGGTACGCCTCGCGATCGCTCGCCCCGGACGCCTTATCGTAGCCCTTGTGAATGCGCGTCAGCAGCGACTGAAAATCGTAGAAGATCCCCTCGAAACCCTTCGCGATCAATCCACGCAACGCCGCCACCGCCAGGTGCGTTTTGCCTGTGCCGGGCGCGCCCAGGAACAAGAGTCCTGGTTTCGGGCTGTTCGGATATTCGCGCACGTAGCCCCGGACGGTGAGCACAACGCTGGCCAACGCCGTCCGCGCCTGGGGATTGCCCGAGGGCAACATGAAGTTATCCACGGATGCGTTCTGGTACAACGGGGGGATTCCAGCCCGTTCTTCGACGCGTTGCTCGCGCCCCACGTCGGCGCACTGGCACTTCTCGGCTCCCGAAATTCCTTCGCGCTCGGTGATCTTCCAACCCGAGCCGCCGCAGATGGCGCACGTTTCCACAGCGTTCATTGCATCCTTCTACCAGCTGCTGCTGTGTTTCCAGCGTACACCAAGACTCACCGCCGCATAATATCCAGCGCGCTTGAAACGCACCGTTAAGCTAAAATCGATCATTCGGCGCCCTATGCCTCTTTCCGCAGGGACTCGCCTCGGCCCCTACGAGATCCTCGCCCCAATTGGCGCCACCACCAATAATCATTACTGGGACGTTGCGGCGGACGGAAAGCGATTTCTGATTAATACCGTCGTCGGCGATTCTACCGCGGCGCCGATCACCGTGGTGCTGAACTGGGAGGCTGGACTCAAGAAATGACAGCCGGAACCAAGCTCGGCCCCTACGAGATTCTCGCCCCTGCCGCCGCAGATGGCGCACGTTTCCACAGCGTTCATGGTGTCCACCTTACCAACCCAGGGGCTTCCCCCGGTTCTGTTCATCCAGCCATTTTTTCAACGGAGCGAAATAATCCAGGATCGCCGTCGCGTCCATTTGCTCTTGCCCCGTCAACGCTTGCAGCGCCTTGGGCCACGGCTGGCTCTCTCCCATGGACAGCATCGCGTTGAGACGGTCTCCCGCCGCTTGGCTTTCATAGATGGAGCAGCGATTTAACGGTCCCGTGCATCCAGCCGTCTTGGCCAGCGCCCGGTGAAACTGGAACTGCAAAATATCCGCCAGGAAATAGCGCGCGTAGGGCATATTGGCCGGCACATGATACTTCGCGCCCGGATCGAAATCCGCCTCGCTGCGAGCCACCGGCGGCGCGACGCCCTGATACTCCAAGCGAAGCTTCCACCAGCTTTCGTTATATTTCTCGGGCGGAATTTGTCCCGAAAATACCTGCCAGCGCCACTTGTCGATCATCAGCCCGAACGGCAGGAACGCCACTTTGTCCAGCGCTTTGTACAGCAGCAGCCCGATATCTTTGGAACTGTCGGGAACCGTCGGCAGCAGTCCGATCTTCTTCAAGTATTCAGGGGTCACCGACAGCGCGATGGTGTCGCCAATGGCTTCGTGGAATCCGTCGTTGGCGCTATCGCGGAACAGAAACGGTTGCCGATCGTAGGCGCGTTGGTAAAAGTTGTGACCCAGCTCATGATGGATGGTCTGGAAATCCTCGGCGGTGATTTCGATGCAGATCTTGATGCGGAGATCGTCGACGGCATCCACGTCCCAGGCGCTGGCGTGACAAACCACGTCGCGATCGCGCGGCTTGACGAACATCGAACGTTCCCAAAACGTTTTTGGCAGCGGCGCGAACCCGAGTGAAGTAAAGAAGCGCTCGCCGTACTTCGCCATGTCCACCGGCTGTGTGCCGCGGCCCTTCAAGATCTCGGTCAAGCTGTAGCCCGGGTCCGCGTCTTTGGGAGCCACCAGGGGATAAATGTTCTCCCAATCCTGAGCCCACATGTCGCCAAGCAGATGCGCTGGAAGCGGGCCGCTGGCGGGAACCAGGTCGCCGTACTTCTCGCGCAGTTTCCAGCGCACATAGGCGTGCAATGAAAGATACAGCGGCTTCACCTGCTCCCACAGCCGGTCCATTTCAGGCGGGAACGCATCGGCCGGCATATCGTATTTCGAACGCCACATGGCGCCCATGTCGGCGAAGCCCAGTTCTCGTGCGCCTTCGTTCCCCAGTTCCACATACTTCTGGAACAGCGGCCGCAAGGGCGGTGAAATGGCGTGCCAGCCGCGCCAGGCGTCCAGCAATTTCGCGGGATCGGTGCTGGTTTTCAGAATGTCGCTCAATTGATCCAGATCCAGGCATTCTCCGGTTGCGTTGGCTCCGGCCGCGGCGCCGGTGGCAGCGGTGCCGACAGGACAATACTTGCCGCTGCCGTAGATGCCTTCCATGTGCGTGGCAATCTGCGTCAATTCCTGCGCTGCTTTGGGATCGGAGGGAGCGGCCAACGTCAACGAGAGGCGCAACAATTGAAACTGCCGCGCCATTTCCTCCGGCATTTTCAGATGGCTGAAGCGCGTGGATTCCTTGGCCAGTTGCATGGTGGCCGCGATCTGGTCTTCATCGGCCTTGGCCGCGAGAATCTCGGTGTCGTAAGTGATAAATGTGGACTTCACCCACTCGGCGCGCTGTGCCTGAACGGAAAGCTCCAGCAGCTTCGACTGTGCGCGATCGAGGAAGGCTCTGGCTTCCGCCAGTGTGGGGGCTTCGGCCCCCTTAACCGGTTTCGGGGTATCGGCTAGACAAAAGCCGGACCCAAGGCAAAGAATTGCAACAAGGCTTCGCATCCGGGTGGGTTAGATCTCCTCCGAGCGCTAGCGAGCCGAGGCTCGTCACCCTCATAGTGTACCTTCCCGAACGGCGCGACGATCGATGGCGTATGAAAAGAAATATTATTGGACCACCGTCGAACCTTGGCTTGCCTGGGTCCGGAACTCGTACTGGTGGATTTCAATCGCGGCTCGGCCTTCCTCCGAACGAACCACGCGGCCCCGCGCCACCAGCTTTAAAGCGACTTTGCTATTCAACTGGGCCGGCCAGCTGATTGAAACTTCGAGACGTCTGCCGGGAAGCAGATAATGATCGGTCGTGAACAGAACGCCGTTACTGCTCATGTTGACCGTTATACCGATGCCGCCGGCTTCGCTTTCCGCGCTGTTCTTCCGGCTCAGAATCTTGTAACGGACTTCCCGCTCGATAGGGAAACGGTCCGCGCCACGGCGATCGTCTTTATTTTTTTCCAAGCTCATGGTTGCTCCCGGCACCAACATGCTGTTGTCCTTTCAATTTCTTGCACCCCTAGATTGCTATACCGGGCCGAGTGCTCCTATAGCGGATTCTTCCTAATTTGGCGTGGTACTGCGCTGGAAAGTGGTAGTACCTTGGGGCGGCGCTACCCAGTGAGGATTACTTCGGAGATGAAAGGCCGGGCTTCTTTTTTCGGGCGCGGATTTCGTCCAAACGCTCGCCGATGCGCTGCTCCAGCCCTCGGTTGGTTGGCTCGTAAAACCTGGCGCCTAGAAGGGATTCCGGCAGGCACTCCATATCCGGCAAGGCGTCTTCCAGTTTGTGGGCATGCTGATAGCCGGCCCCATAGCCCCACTGCTTCATGGCCCCGGTGGGAGCATTTCGAAGATGAAACGGCACCGGCTCAGCCACCCGCTTCTCCACCGCCTCCATCACCCGGTTCAAAGCCTGGTAGGAGGCGTCCGACTTAGGGGCTACCGATAGGTAAATGGCTACCTGCGCCAAGGCCAGGTCCCCTTCCGGGATCCCGAGGAAGTGGACGGTCTGCATCGCGGCGATGGACTGCTCGAGCGCGCGCGGATCGGCGAGCCCGACATCTTCAATCGCCATGCGGACCAGGCGTCGCGCTATATACATGCGATCCTCGCCCGATTCGAGCATGCGGCCCAGCCAATAAAGCGCGGCATCCACGTCGCTGGACCGAACGGACTTGTGGAGCGCCGAAACAAGATTGAAATGCTCTTCGCCGGACTTGTCGTAGAGCAACGTCTTGCGCTGCAGCGTGTCCTCGATCGCCTCGCGCGTGAGATCGCCATCTTGGGCGGCTGCCGCCGCAAGTTCCAGTATGTTGAGGGCCGTCCGGGCATCGCCATTGGCGTAGGTGGCAATTTGCCGCAGTAAATCGTCCCCGGCGGCGATGTGCATCACTGGCAGAGCCCGCTGGAGCAAACCGAGAATCTCCTCCTCGGCCAGTGGCTTCAGCATGTAAACCTTAGTGCGCGAAAGGAGCGCCGAGATCACTTCAAACGACGGGTTTTCCGTCGTGGCGCCGATCAGGCTGATGTCGCCGCGCTCCACGTAAGGCAGAAAGGCATCTTGCTGCGCTTTATTGAAGCGGTGAATTTCATCGATAAAGATCAGCGTACGTCGGCCGACTCGGCGGTTTCGCTCAGCGTCGGCCATCACCGCTTTGATTTCTTTGATCCCGCTCAATACGGCGCTGAAAGGAATGTAATCGCAGTGCGTCAGGCGGGCGATGATTCTGGCGAGCGTGGTTTTGCCGACGCCGGGCGGCCCCCACAGGATGATCGAACCAAGCTGATCGCGCTCGATTTGCATCCGCAGCGGCTTACCGGGCCCTAAGATATGCTGCTGTCCTACAAATTCTTCGAGCGTTTCCGGACGCATTCGCTCGGCCAGCGGGCGTTGGCTATCTTGCTTGAGGCTGGCCAAGGGATCCGGTTCAAACAGGCTCATATTCCGGCGGCCATTCTGTGCTTGCGTGCGACGAATAGCGCAATGCCGGCGGCTAGCGCCGCATTTAGCGACTCCACCCCGACGGTGGGAATCCGGATTGCCGTGGCTTTGTCGCGGAGCAGTTCGCTTACCCCGCGCCCTTCGCTGCCGACGATGATGGCGCACCTTTTGCCAAGCTCCACTTCGCCGACGTCGGTAGTGCCCTTGGGCATCAGCGCAAAGAGGGCGATCTTGCGCTGCTCGGCCGCGACCACAAAGAGCTGCTGGTCGAGCGCGGCCGCCAACGGAACGCGGAAGATGGAACCGGCTGACGCGCGCAGGCATTTCGGATTGTAGGGGCTGACCGTGCCCTTCAGGAATACCACCCCTGTTGCGCCAAACGCCTCAGCCGCGCGCAAAATCGCTCCAGCATTGCCCGGGTCCTGCAGCCCATCCAGCACAACGGTGAGCGAATGGCCGCGAAATAGCTGATCGACGCTCCACTTCGGAGGCCGCACCAGCGCCATCACACCCTGGCTCGATTCAGTGGTAGAAAGGCCTCGAAAGGTGTCGTCCGGCAGAACGTGCATGCGGGTCTTTTTCAGCCCGCGCACATGACTCTCTACTGCGGCGCGAACCGATTCGGCGGCGAATACGTCCGGAATCTCGCAGTCGCTTCGCAGAGCTTCTTCGAGCAAATGAAAGCTCTCGGCCACCGCCAGGCCGTCGTCAGTGACAGTGCCGCGTGCAATCGCTTTGCGAACGTCCTTCAGCAATGGATTTCGCGCGCTGAGCAGCGTTGTCATACTGTAAACTGTGAGGACGTTTCGAATCCGCCCGACATATCTATCATGAACTAGTTGTCATGAACCAGTTGCCTTTATCATGAACCAGTTGCCTCTATCATGAACCAGTTGCCTCTATCATGAACCAGTTGCCTCTATCATGAACCAGTTGCCTTTATCATGAGATGGATCGTTGCGATTGCGCTAGTGGCGGCCGCGGCATTCGTGTCGCTGAAGGTGGCGCGGATCGCGGGTGAAATTCAGCAGGAATCCCGGGTGGATGAAGCTCAACCCGCCGATGCGATCATCGTGCTCGGAGCGGCTGAATATCGCGGCCGGCCATCGCCGGTGCTGGAAGCGCGCTTGAATCATGCGTTGATCCTCTACCTGAAGGGGATGGCGCCCCGGGTGATCACCACGGGCGGCGCCGGCGGCGATCCCGTTTTTACCGAGGGCTCCGTAGGCCGAGCATATCTTACCCGACACGGCGTCCCAGCCGAGGCCATTGTCGTGGAACGGCAGGGCGAAAGCACCGCGCAGAGCGTAGCCGCTGTTGCGGAGATCATGCGTCGCATGAATTTGAGGAGTGCAATTGTCGTCAGTGATGGCTACCATATCTTTCGCGTGAAGAAGATGCTGGAATCGAGCGGCCTGAAGGTGTACGGATCGCCCCGCCCCTCCATCTCTCCGGGCGAGTGGCGAGCGCGCTGGCAAGATGTGCGGCAAGCCGTGGGTTACTTACTTTGGAAGATCGGCATCGCCGTATAACCCATTGTAACGTCTACACTTTGACTCACCCTCCGTGTTAGCTTGACCGGCGGCGCCTCGATAGTTTGCTCTATTCCTCCCTTCCTCGAGGACTAACACAAAGACTAGGGGTACTAAGCAAATGGTTCTCAATTCTGCGTGGACCTTAGAAAATTCTTACCGAACTGGACCAGGCGCTTCGCTCTGCTGTGAAGCACTTGCAACGAAGATCCGATGGCTTGACGCGGGAAATGGCTTTGGTCCTTGATTTGCACAGCCCGATACCCAGGGAACGAGGTTACCAGTTAGTAAGTCGAGGAGGAGCACAGGAGTTGATGTTTCAATATGGACAATGAACGCCGGGTTAAATCGAGATATCCGCTCGAGTTGAACGTTCGCTACCAAACGATGGGAGCGGCTGGCCCGGGTGCCGGAGTGGGACAGACGTTGAATATCAGCAGTAGTGGAATGCTATTGGCATGCGCCAGCAACATTCCCGAAGGCACTCGGCTGAAGTTATTTGTTGAGTGGCCCAGCCTCTTGAATGGGACTACGCCCTTGCAGTTGATCACGGTGGGCACCGTGGTCCGGTGTACCCATATTGGCGTCTCGATCATGTTTGATAGCTATCAGTTCCGGACCATGAGCCGCATGCGGTCCGCGAAAGTTACCCAGATGCCTGAGCGCGTTTCTTCCACTTACGGGAGTGCGCAGCCGGAACCGATCTCGCTAATCGCGAAATCTTCATCGTAAGAGCTGCCGGGAATTCCCGAAACCCTTCCGCCTAAGCAAAAGCCGGGCTCATTCCCTGACCTGATGCGCCGTGCCTGGATGACCCGTGGGAAGAGGGACCTTGGGCGGAGGGGCAAAGTTTTCCTTCGCGCAACTCAAATTCGGTATTGGTGGCCATATGGATCACCTTGACTATGTAGCCATCTTGCGTCAATCCCCGGCATAAAGCTTCGGCAGTCTCAAAGCCCTTGGCCAAGTACAACGTCCCCGGTGAATCGGAGGAACGCCAGAGGTACAAATAGAAGTTGTCGGGAATGCTCGACGGTCCCATTCTGGGACTATCGGGCGAACGGGGCGATCACTATAGGCCGCTGGCAGATCTGGCTGGAAGCATGGAGGAGAACCAGGAGCACATCCGTCCCAAGGAATCTGTATTGTGCGACACACGGACCCAAGCCACACGGGCGTGTTCACCCGGCGAGCAGAACAGGCCCACGCCGCCGGAAGAGAGCCGGGGATCGGACCAGGAATCGATCAGGTTGCCTTGTATGTACAGCGCGAAGCTGTCGCCGCGGACTTCCAAATGCAGGCGGTACAGCGTATCTGACTGAAAGTGCGATGGATATCTGGTGAGGACGGGGCGAGAGGCGTGGTCCGATATCAGCGCATATCTCTGCACCGCGAGCGAGCGCATTGGACCCGAACCTTCGACAAGGAGTCTGGCCACTTGAAAGCTTTGCGAGGAAGCGGCCCGAAAGGCCAGCCCCAAACCCTTGGCCTCAATTTGCACCAGTGCATCCAGGTCGTAATTTGTCAGATGCACGCTCGGCTCAAACAGCGAAAGGCGGCCCACGTTGACAAATCCGTTCTTATCGTAAGACCAAGTGCTTGCCTGATTCTCGCCCGGCTCCCAAGCGTCTAAGCCGGCACTGAAATCGTCAAACAGATCCACCTGTGCCCGTTTTGAAACGCGCTGCCGGAGGTTTTCCCAGACATCCGGCTTACTCCGATGGGACGGCGTCAAAACCACCGCGCCCGCGATAGCCGCCACGGCCAGCAGAGCCGTTAGGACCGCAATATACTTCCGTGGGGAGGCCAGAGAAGGCTCCGGCGCCAGGTATACGAGGAGATTACGAAGACGCCGCCAACTATTCATGCGCTACCTGATTATGAGAGGAACGAACAGGGAAAGTAATGGAGTAATTAGCGGGTTCTTAGAAAGAATGGACCTGAGTACTCGCTTAGAGACACGACTAGCACCCGGGCGCCTCAGTGCTTGGGCACTTTCGGCGGTTTCGCATGAACCGCAGTGGCGTGCTGTGAAGGTTTTTGGGGCTTGGGATGGGAGGTTGCCGAGTGCGGCTGTCGGGACTTGGACGCGTGAGGTTTATGCGATTCAGCCGCATGCGGTCGATGACGTGTCACCGCTTCGTGGGCTTCGGCGAGCAGTCCGAATAGAACTAAAGCGGAAAAGGCAATTGCGGCTCGTACCAAGATTCATCTCTCCTGAAGAACAGTTCGGCGGGCGAAGACGGAGTCTTTAGCGCGCAGCAGTAGCGCCTTCGCTTCAGCGCCTTCGCTTCAGCGCCCTCGCTTTAGCGCCCCTCTGCTGATTTCCGGTGCTTTCGCCGATACCTGGGTAGGGCTCCTCGAAATCGCAGCCAATGACCATCACTCCGCCGCAGATCGCGCTGAAGGACAAGAAACGAATTCCACTCGTTTGGATACCGGCTACGCTGAGCATCGGCCTGCTGATCGCAGCAATCTATCTGGGAGGCCGCATCGTTGCGGCGCATCGGCCCGCTCAGGCCACCGCTCGCACCACAAATGGCGTGCCGCCGGCTGCGCCCCCTCGACCCTCCGTTGTTGCGCAACCGTTGGTAGCGGCAGCGGCGAAACCGGAAGTCGAGCCCGAGCGATCCGCCACCGTGGCCACAGACGACGCCATCCCCATGATCGCGCCGCACGGCGGGGAGCGCTACATCCAACTGGGCGCGTACAACCTGGAAGCCACCCGCCGCTTTGTCCAACATCTCCGCGGCGAAAAATTGGAGCCGCGCGTTGCCCCGGGGCCGAAGCCGGAGATCCTGCGAGTACTCATCGGGCCTTTTGATAACCGCGATGCTCTCGATCGGAAGAAGGCCCAGCTTCAAACTGAAGGCTTCGATACCTTCGTTCGAGAGTACTGAGCCTTCCTCGCTTACCTAGCGATGGCCACCACCGCCGAATCCACCGTGCATTCCGCCAGCGAACCCGCGGCCGCCGAATCCGCCGCCCATACGCGCTCCCCCACCAGCAAAGCGTCCGGCCGAAGCGAGTCCAGCGCCGCCGATATGTCCGTGCCCGCGCCCTGCGAAGATGCCACGGCCATACCCGCCAAAGCCATATCCATATCCAAAACCGTACCCGTAAGCCCAAGGCGAATAGAACGGCCAGCCAAAAGGACTGTACCAGATGCCGTCGCCAGGGAGGAATCCATACATATCCCAATACGGATTCCAATACCAACCTGGGCCGTCCCAATATGAACCCCCACCCACGAAGACCGACCGGGCCGACTGCATACTGGCCTCGGCCTCATACTCGGAGCGGAGATTACTCCACGCGTACAGGGGATCTTGAGCGGCTTGCGAGTTGGGATCGAAATGAGTGGATTTCCACGGTCCGCCAAAGGCAAGCTCATGACCTTTCTTTAAATCCATATGCCGGTCATTTTGCTCCACGGTAGCCTGGCCATCGAACACCTGAACCAACCCGGAAGTGGCATTGAAAGCGTACAGACCCTCTTTTTCGAGCTGGGTAGAAGCCCCGTTCATCATGACCCAGAGGTTGTTCTCCTTGAATAATTCGGCGACTTCCACTATCGCCTGACCGTGCAGCACCTCAACGCGCGTGTCGGCCAGCCCGGGTGATACCAGGCGGACGGCGCTGTTGTCGCCCACGCGGAGAAAAACGCCGGGAGTGAGAAGTAACTCCGCCCGGCCTTGCCCTGTCTCCAGCACTTGGTTCGGCTCCACTTGAACCGATCCCACCGAGTGCGATGTGACCGTTTGTCCGGCTACAGCCACCTGTCCTTCCACGTAATTCAACGTTCCTGGGATAGCGCTGCTGGCCGCGGCAGCCGGTATCGCCAAGAAAACAGAGGCCGCCACCACCCCAAGGAACGTATTGCAATATCGAAACATATTTCTCTTCTTTCAGTTACCTAACACTTGGATGTTTGCAGTTGCAACTTGGTTGCGTCAGGCCATCGCCAGAGGCAGTAGCAGAGGCTAAGGCAATTAAGGCCAGAGCCTTAGGGGAAATCTCGATACTTTCCGTTCCTCGTCCGTCCGTTTATTTAGCTTGGAGCCCCAGTTCGCGCCTTTCGCAGCCAACCGCTGGTGGCCCGCAAGTACCTTTTGTCGAGAGGGAGAAAGCACCACCACGATGAAACGAAACATGGTTCCACTGCTGGGGATTGCCTTTGTCGTAGCGATCATTTCCACCGGGGTCTTCTACGGCTTGTTCGCAGGCAAGTTGCGGTCTTCCAGTGAACTGCCAGGGCATGCCATCGTAGTGGCGGCGCGCGATCTGGATCGCGGAACGGTGATCCAGCGGAGCGACTTGCGCGTGTCGGAAGTGCAGGGTGTCTTAGGGGGCTCGTTCTCGAAGCCGGAGGAAGCCGCCGGCGCCACTCTCTTAACGTCCATGAAAGCGAACGAACCGTTGCTGGAAGATCGCGTGTCGCAGCCCGCTTCGCAAGCCGGGGGGGGCGGCGGTCTGGTGCCCTCGGGAATGCGCGCCGTCACACTGCATATTTTTGAATCCGAGAGCGTGCTGAACATACTGCGTCCCGGATCGCGCGTGGACCTGCAGGCCGTGTCGGAAAAAAATGGAACGGCGGAGCTGCGCACGGTGCTGGAGAATGTTCAGATTCTCTCGGTGGTGGCGCCGGACGCCAATGGTAACCGTCCAGCTGGAGCGGTTGTGACGGTGTTGTTACGGGCTCAGGACAGCGATATGGTGGCGCTGGCCGACGCAGGCGCCCGGATCCGTCTGGCGCTTCGAAATCCTCTAGATGAGGAGGAGACAACGCCGCGCCACTCTCTGACGCTGGCCGCGCTGTTTTCGGGCAGAAACGAGGCAGAGGCAGACGGGCCGGAATCTACACGCACAGCGTTGATTTGGGATCATCCAATCCAACTGCACGTTTGGGCGCTGGAGGCGAGCGACGCGGGTCTGGAAGAATTGCGAAAACAATCGGCGGAAGTTGCGTCCGGAGTTGGATCGGACGACTCGTGGCGCGTGACTGCCTTTCATTCCGGCGACCAGGCCGCAAGATTAGTTCACAGCCTGGAGCAAAAACACCAGTTGGAAGTGGTTTCGAGCGAAAGGCTCATGGCTGGCGTGGGAAGGCCCATCAGCTTTCGCGCGGGCGCCAGGCCTTACCAGCTTCGCGTGCAGTTCTCACCGGAATGGCTGGCCGCCGGCCAACTTGGCCTGCGAGTGAAACCCCAGATCGAGCTTCAGGACCCAGGAAACGCCCCGAAAAAATACGAAGTGGGCCTGCCCGGCTCGTCCAGTTTTCTGGTGTTGGGGAATGACCCTCCCAACCAAGACGCGGCGGCCCGCCTGTTTCCCGGCCGCTCCTGGGAACACAAGCATTTGGTCATCTTCGTTTCCACACGAACGATGCAGCAGAGCTCCTCGCTAGCCGTCGCACGCACTGAACGGAGACAGTAGGTGCTGGCGCTCTCCTCCGTTCTGGTTTTTCTGACAACCTTCCTGGCGGCCGGGCTGGCCGTGCTGATCGGATGGTTTGCCCTGCAGCGCATGGGCGCCGAAGCACTGGCGCAGGACATGTCCGATCGCCTTCTCGACGACAGTCCCCGGCTGCTCAAAGAGGAATCGCTGAGCACTATCTCACCGTGGGCCCGGGTGCTCGAGAAATCCGATTTCGTGCGAATCATGCACCGCCATTTGCTGCAGGCGGGGCTGACGTGGTCGGTGGGACGCTTCACCCTGCTGATGCTGCTTGCAAGCAGCGTCGCGCTCGGGATTACGATGCAGTTCGACTGGGTTCCCGGCTGGGCCGGCCTGGTGATCGCGGTCGGCGTGGGGGCGCTGCCGTACCTGTATATTCTGCGCTGCCGCGCCAAGCGCTTCCGCCAGTTTGAAGAAAACTTCCCGGACGCGCTGGATTCGCTGGCGCGGTCGCTGCGCGCCGGACATCCGTTCCCCGCCGCGATGGACATCGTGGCCGCGGAATGCGAGCAGCCCGTGGCCGCCGAGATGCATCAGACGGCGGTGGAGGGAAACTTGGGCACGTCCTGGGAGCAAGCGCTCAGCAATCTGGTGGAACGCATGCCGCTGCTCGAAGTGAGCATGTTCGTTTCCGCGGTCCAACTGCAGAACCGGACCGGCGGAAAGTTGAACGAAGTGCTGGCAACCCTGGCTGAGAACATGCGCGAATCGGTCTCGCTGAAGGGTGAAGTCCGGGCGCTCGCCGCGCACGGCAAGCTCACCGGCACGGTGCTGACGGTTCTCCCGATCGCCATAGCCGCCGTCATGGCCGTAGTGAATCCGTCGTATCTCGGCATTTTGATTCATTATCCAGCCGGCAAATATCTGATCGCCGCCGCTGTGGCTTGCCTGGTGCTGGCGCGTTTTGTGATCCGGCGGATCGTGGATATCAGGATATGACGGAAATTTGGATTGGCGCCGCGTTCTTCGCGTTCGTTCTGACGGCGGTGACTGTCGCGGGCTATGGCTACCAGCGCCTGTCCGAGCGGCGGAACGCGGAAGGCTCCGGGCAACTGCTGGCTGGTGAGCGACAGACCACTTCGCAAGCGGCCTTCGCGAATCTCTTCCAGTCTATCGGCGAAAACTTCCCTGCCGCCAAGAACGAACAAAATCCTTACCGCATACGGCTCACCGCGGCTGGATATCGCTGGCCGACGGCGCTCCCCATCTTCTACGGAATTAAGTGCGGCAGCGCGCTGTTCTTTGGAGGGTTGTTCGGAATTTTGGCGCTGGTGTTCCAGCACGATCCTTCACTTACTCCGCTTCCCATGATTTGTGGACTGGGAATTGGGTTCCTGCTGCCCGATCGCGTGCTGAGTTCGCGCGTAAGAGCCCGCGGTCAACGCCTGCGCAGCGCCATCCCGCCCGCGCTGGACCTGATGGTGCTGGCGATGGAAGCCGGCCAAGCGTTGGATCAATCCCTGGCCGACGCGAGTCGCGGCTTGAAGCGCACTCACCCAGACTTGAGCGGGGAGTTCGCGCTACTCTGCATGGAACTGAGAACCGGCGGAACGCGCGCCGACTCGTTCCGCGCCCTGGGCGCCCGCAACAAGGAGCCCGAGTTGCGCAAGCTATCGAATCTATTGATCGACAGCGACCGTTTTGGGGTTAGCCTCGCCCCTGCACTGCGTTCGCACTCCAAGTATCTGCGCACCCGATTTCGCCAGCAAGCCCAAGAGAAGGCCCGAAAAGTCGGTGTGAAGCTGATCTTTCCGGTGTTCTTCCTGATCTTCCCCTCCGTTCTGCTGGTGACGCTCGGGCCGGCCTGCATCATGATGTTGCAGCAGTTAAAGACGATGGTGCAATAGCCGGGCGTTCGCGCTAGTTCTGCTCCTTCTTCTTCTCGTCTTTCTTGTCGTTTTCCTTCCTTGGCGCCGGCTTATTTGTTTTCGGCGCGGGAGCATTCGCCGCGGGCGCCGGACGCTGGACTGGCCGGGTTTCGGCCGGCGGCGCGATTCGCGTTGGTGGAGGCGGCGGTGGCTGCGCCGGAACCGTGCGTGGATTCTGCACCGGCCGATCGTTCAACGGTCTCGCGGTCTGCGGCGCGGGTGCTGAAACTGCCGGCGCCGCCGACGTTCGCTGCGCTGGGACTTGACCGGTGGTCCGCGGCGCTGCGGTCGGAACTTGAGCCTGGACTTGCCGCACCGCCGGCCGCGCAGGCGCGGGCTGACTTTGCCGGATCTGCTGTACCTGACTGGTATCGAGCGGGCGGCCGGCATTTGCCGACAAGGCTTGCTGTTTCTGGGCGAATGGCACGGGCGCAGGCGGGGGCGTACGCTTCGCTATCACTTGCCGCGCCTGCAGCGAAGCGGGCGGTTGCACAATCTTGGCTCCTGGAGCCGCAGTTCTCGTTAGGCTGGCTCTGGTGGGAGCCACCGCGGCGGTCGCCACTACGGACGCCGACCGAATCGCTTCCGGCCTCACCGCAATGGCGGCCGATTGGACCGGTCTCGCGCCGGCAAATGCGCTCTGCTGCGTGGCCATCACGGCGCCGGGCGCACCTCGATTCACATACTGCACATTCGTCACATTGACATTCACATTGTTATTCACGATCACCGCGTTCGTAACGTTCACGCGATTCAGATAGACCGGGCTGGTGTGATAAGAGGGTACATAGACCTCGCGGGGGCCGAGCGCAAACCAGGCTACTCCACCTCCAACCGCTCCGCCGCCCACCCACGCCACCAGGGCGGGCGCGTACACCGGCCGTTCAGCCAGCGGCCCCGGCACCCAACCCCAATAATCGCCCACATATGCCCACCGTCCATAGTGGAACGGCGCGAATCCCCAGGGAGCGTCGTCCACCCAAGTCCAGCCCCACGGGTCCACCCAAAGCCAATGGCCGGTGTGATAGGGCGCCCATCCATCGGGCGTCCCGTTAGGCACCCACACATTTCCATAGTCCGGAGTGTTGCGCCAGGATCCATAGCGATCCAGGTCCTGATAGCCGACCATCTCGCGCGAGACGTAGCGGGCCGAGGGCGATTGATCGTCGCTCTGGTCCCGGCCCTCGCTCCAGGAATCCATCGCATCGAGCGGCGGCGCGCCGACGGTTTGATAACTCGGCTGATCGGCGCCGGCCACCTGCACCTGCTCGCCCGCGCGTGCGCTGAAAGCTTGATCGGGGCCCTGGATCTCGCCTTCTCCTTCCCGCACCGTCACCAGGGTGGTGGCGGAATCCGGCTTGACGTCGATCCGGTATTCACCGGTGCGCAGCAGCGAGAAGGCCAGGTTGGGCGTGTCCACCTCGAAGCTATCCTGATCGCCAAGATAGCGGAGGCGGACGATGAGCGATCCCCCGGTCAGGCGGAGTTGCACGTTGGAGTCGTCCAGGTTCAGGAATTCTAAGTCTGTCGCCGACTTCATCCGCAAGGCTGCGCTGCCTATCTGCAGTTCAGCCGACCCGGCGAATTCCACAAACATGCGATCTCCGGTGGTGAGCGGACGGTTGTAGTCTATGGGCGCCCAGTCGTCCACACCGGCGGGACGGTACGAAACCGCACCATACACGTAACTAAGGCGCGCCACACGTCCCGGTGGGTCGGCTTGCGCCATGAGCGCACACGCCGACAAAGCAATTCCGCACACAATTCGATTCAGCAGTTGCATCCCCGTCTCCTTAACCCGCTATCTAGTAAACGCGACCACGCCGCCCCGCGTTGCGAGGCGTGGCATTAAAGTAGCTCCATTGTATCGCCGTGGGTGTACGAATTTTTGAGAGCGCGGACTGAGTGTGGTTACGATGGAAATTATGAGAAGCGCTCTGGTGCGATGGACTGGTCCACTACTCTTGGCGTCCGTAACGCTCTGGGGACAGCAGTACAAAGCAGACAAAGCCGGACCGCCTCCGCCCGAGGTGGCGTCCGGGATCGCTCAAGCACTCGACAAGAGCGGTTTTCAAATCAGCGCCAACGGCGCCGCGTATTGCGAGATCTGGTTGCGCGTGAATCTCCCATCCGGCGCTGCCTCGAAGGAACAAAACGTGACGCTTCCCAATATGCCGATGGGAGCGCTGCTCGGGGTAATCCGATTTGACGGTAATGGATCGGACCGCCGGGGCCAGAGCATCAAAGCGGGCGTATACACATTGCGCTATGGGATCATGCCGATGAACGGTAGCCACCAGGGGGCGGCGCCGCAGCGTGATTTTCTGCTCATGACACCGGCCAACGAGGATCGCGATGTGAACGCCGCTCCGAATTTCGACGCGCTAGTGGCCATGAGCCGCAAAGCTTCGCGGACGCCTCATCCGGCGGTGCTCAGCCTTTGGAAGGCCGCCGCCGACTCGCCTGGATTCAGCCAGCAAGGCGACTCCGACTGGGTGCTTCAATCCAAGGTGGGCGACACCCCCATAGCCATCATTGTGGCGGGCGCCGCCGGCGGCTAGTGGGCCGTCCCTGTGGGACCGATAGCGGCCGTCCGCATGCTTAGTTAGGGACGCTGCGGAAAAACCCGACATTACCGCTTCCTCCGGTCGCGGCTCGGAATCCCCACTCTGCGCTCACAGCCACTTGCGGAGCCGCGACCAGAGGGAGCGATATGCGATGGCGGTTCCGGAGTACGCACGGACAGGTGGTGCTATTCTGGTAACTCTGCGAGATTCCCTTTCGCGGAATCTCTTTTTATGGCGAAACTCAGCTACACCACGCCGGGCGGAATCGCCGTAACCCGCTTGACGTCCGCCATCCCGTTCAAAAAGGGCCTCGGTCACCTGTTGCACAAGCTGGACCGCTATCGAGGCATCTATCTGTCGTCCGGCTACGAATATCCGGAGCGATATTCCCGCTGGGACGTAGCTTCGGTCTGCCCACCGATCGAAATCGTGGCCGTTGGGCGCGAGATGGAGTTCAGGCCGCTCAACGCGCGCGGCGAAGTGCTGAACCAGATGTTGTATCGCCTGCTCGATCGGCATCCCCATTGGGACCAGTTCGGCTTTCATGGCGCGGAGCTTCGCGGCCACCTGAAACCTTTGCCGGAATTATTCCCCGAAGAGGAGCGCAGCAAGCAACCTTCGGCCTTTTCGATTCTGCGCGCGATCATCGGTGAATTCGGGAGCGAGCAGGATTCCCGCCTGGCCCTGGTGGGCGCGTTCGGATACGATCTGCTGTTCCAGTTCGATCCGATCGATTTGAAGCTCCCGCGCCACGGCCACAAGGATCTGGATCTCTTTCTGTGCGACGACATTTACTACATGGATCGCAAGAAGGAGCAGATCGAGCGCTTTCGTTATGACTTTGAGTTGGGCGATCTTTCCACCGCGGGCCTGGCCCGCACGGGCGCTCCGGCGCGGCGCTGGCCCAAACGTCCGGACAACGAAATCGAGAGCGACCACCAGCCTGAAGAGTACATGGCCAAAGTGGAAGCGGTCCGCGAAGGCATGCGCCTGGGCGAATACTACGAAGTGGTGCTGCGGCAGACGTTCCAAGCCAATTACTCGGAGAACGCATCCGCGCTGTTCCAACGGATTCAAAAGGGCAGCCCCAGCCCCTACGAGTTCCTGCTGCAACTGGGAGACGAGCAACTGATCGGCGCGTCGCCCGAGATGTTCGTTCGCGTGGAAGGCAACCGCGTGGAGACGTGCCCGATTGCGGGAACCGCACGCCGCACGGGCGATCCGCTGCGCGACGCCGATAGCATCCGCGAGTTGTTGAATTCCACCAAGGAAGAATCCGAGCTGACCATGTGCAGCGACGTGGATCGCAACGATAAATCGCGCGTATCGATCCCGGGCTCGGTGAAGGTGATTGGACGGCGGCTGATTGAATCCTACGCGGGCGTTTTCCATACCGTGGATCACGTGGAAGGCATGCTCCAGCCCGGCTTCGATTCGCTCGACGCGTTTCTCACGCACATGTGGGCCGTGACGATTATGGGCGCGCCGAAGAAAGCCGCCGCGCAGGCCATCGAGGATCTCGAAAAAGACGCGCGCGGCTGGTACGGCGGGGCGGTGGGCATGCTGTCGCTGAACGGCGATATCAATACCGGCATTTTAATCCGCACCGTTCACCTGCGCGATGGAGTGGCGCGCTATAGCGCGGGCGCGACGCTGCTTTACGACTCGGTTCCAGAGCTAGAAGAACAAGAGACGCGCCTGAAGGCCACGGGATTTTTCCGGGCGTTGCGAGGCGCAAAGAAGGCCGAGTCGCCCGAGCACGCTATCGAACAGCACGGCCAGGGCGTGAAATTGCTGTTGGTGGACAACGACGACTGTTTTATCCACACGCTGTCCAACTATGCGCGCCAGACTGGCGCCGAGGTGGTGACGTATCGCGCCGGCGTTCCGCACCAGATGATCTTGGACCTGGCGCCGCACCTGATCCTGATCTCGCCGGGTCCTGGCCGCCCATCCGACTTCGGCGTTCCCGATCTGGTGAAGTTTGCCGCGCGCGCGGGCATTCCGGTATTCGGCGTCTGCCTGGGTCTGCAGGGAATCGTGGAGGCGTTTGGAGGCGAACTGGGCGTGCTCGACTATCCGATGCACGGCAAGCCTTCCACGGTGGTTCATCGCAATGTTGGAATCTTCGAGGGGCTGCCCGAAAGTTTCAAAGTGGGCCGCTACCACTCACTGTTCGCGCGCAAAGAGACTTTCCCGGCCTGCCTGGAAGTGACCGCCGAATCGGACGACGGCGTGATCATGGGCGTACGGCATCGCGAATTGCCCATTGAAGCTGTGCAATTTCACCCCGAATCCATCCTGACCTTAGATGGCAATTGCGGGCTTCGATTGATCGAAAACGTGGTGGCTCAGGCCTCGGCGTCCCGCGCGGTAAATTCTTAGGTGAGTCAGGCGTGCTAGTACTGGTTGGTCTAACAGCCTACTATGCTAATCTGTAAACTGATTTCATCATTGTTCATCGGGCCGGTCGGACAGCCACGGTCGCGCCCATAGGATATTATTAGTGCAATTCGATTTATCCGACATCGTTTTTCTCGTGGTGGTGTTGTCCATCGCCGTGCTGTTGATCAATAGCAGCGGGGGCGGCGGCGGCCATCGCGCGCCAGTGCCGGTGCGCGGCTGAGGCTGTGCTCCCACGGCGCTGGTTTCCTTCCTAGTTCCGCATGCCATCGGCGATCGTGATTGGCGGGGGGTTGGCCGGACTCGCATCGGCGGCCGCGCTGGGCCAATCCGGATTTCAAGTTGACGTGTTTGAAGCGCGCGCATTCTTGGGCGGCCGCGCAACTTCTTACCCTGTGCCGGGCGACAGCTCTGAAGTCATCGACAACTGCCAGCATGTATTGCTGCGCTGCTGCGTCAACCTGATGGATTTCTATGGCCGCCTGGGCGTGGCGGACCGGATCCAGTTTCACCGGCAATTTTTCTTTATCGAACCCGGCGGCCGAACTTCGGTTTTGCAGGCTGGGGGGCTCCCTGCGCCAATGCACTTCACGGGAAGCTTTTGGGATTTGACCTTTCTTGGGCTAGCCGACAAGGTTGGGATCGCAAGCGCCATGTGGGCCGTCCGCCGCGAGCACGGCCGGCGCGAGGATCTGGATCGAATCACCATGCTCGATTGGCTGCGAGAGAAGCACCAGACCGATCGCGCGATTCGGCGTTTCTGGAATCAGGTTCTGGTGAGCGCCGTGAATGAAGATCTGGACCGTATGGCCGCAAGCCACGGATTCCAGGTTTTCTGGCTGGGCTTCCTGGCTCGCACGGATGGCTACGAAATGGGGATCCCAGCGGTTCCGCTGGGCGATCTCTATGGCCCCGAGGAATGGAAGCGCTTGCCCAGTGTCCGTTTGCATCCGCGAGCGCCGGTAGAGCGAGTGATTTCGGAGCAGGGGGCAATCCGCGGGGTGATCGCCGCGGGCGAACGGCAGTCGGCCGACTACTACATCTCCGCCTTGCCCTTCGAGCGTATGGCAGGCGTGATTCCCGAGTTGGACTTAAATCTGGAAGGCTTCGAGCATTCGCCGATCACCGGCATCCACCTGTGGTTCGATCGCAGCATTACCGAACTGCCGCATGCCACGTTGCTGGATCGAACGGTGCAATGGATGTTCAACAAATCCGGCGGCCGATATTTGCAGTTGGTTGTCAGCGCTTCGCGGAGTTTGGTGGAAATGCCGCGCGCGGACGTGATCGCTCTGGCGGTGCGGGAGCTGGGGGAGTTTTTCCCCCTGGCGAAAGAAGCGAAGCTGGAAAAGGCGCACGTGGTCAAGGAAATCCGCGCCACGTTTTCCGCGCGCCCGGGCCTGGAGCACGCGCGGCCGCTGAGCGCCACCAAGTTCGACAACCTTTTCCTGGCGGGCGATTGGACCCGATCGGGTTGGCCGCCCATCATGGAAGGCGCGGTTCGCAGCGGGTGTCTTGCGGCTGAAGCGGTGACCCGCGCGGCCGGCGGCGAGCGGAAGTTCCTGCTGCCTGACATTGGCTGACCAAGCTGGCCTGACCAAGCTGAGCCCGAAGACTTATGATGGATGCTATGCGCGCACTGCTTTTCTCGATCGCCCTGTTGGTTCCGCTGACGCTTCCGATGCTCGGAGCGGATATGACCACCCTGACGATTTCGGTGAAAAGCCCCGGCGGCAAACCCGTGGAAAGCGCGAGCGTGATCGTGAAGTTCGTCCAAGGGCATTCGGCGGCGAAGTTTGGCAAGAAGATCCGCAAAGAATGGGAGCTGCGCACCAATCAGGAAGGTTTTGTCAAGATTCCTCCCATTCCACAAGGCAAGATTTTGGTGCAGATCATCGCGAAAGACTACCAGACGTTTGGCGATTACTTTGAAGTGGACGAGGAGCAGAAGACGCTCGATATCAAGCTGAATGCGCCCCAGCCGCAATACTCGGCGCATTAGCGACCGAACAACCGGCTCCCTTCGGTCGCGGCTCGGTAAGCATCAAAGCACCGCCGCGATGACGTCAATCTCCACTCCGACGTCGCGCGGCAGTTTAGCCGCCTGCACTGTCGATCGCGCGGGCGGATCTTTCGCGAAGTACCGTGCATAGATCAGGTTCATCGGCGCGAAATCTTCCATGTCCTTTAAGAACACCGTCGTCTTCAGCACCGAATCGAGCGAAGCGCCGCAGGCGTCGAGGACTGCCTTGATGTTTTCCAACACGCGCTCGGTTTGCGCCGAAATGCCGCCCTCGATCACCTTGTTACTGGCCGGATCGAGCGCGATTTGCCCGCTCAAGTAAGCCAATCCCCCATACACCACGGCCTGCGAATAAGGGCCGATGGCTTTGGGCGCCTTGTCAGTCGAAATGGTCTGTTTCATATCTGCAAAGTCCCCACCAGTTGTTGGACGTCATCGATGTTTTCTTTTTCTAAATAGCGGTTCAGCTCGCGCGCGACGCGGCAAGGCGCTTCCGGGTCCCAGAAATTTGCCGTCCCCACTTGGACGGCGGTTGCCCCGGCTACCAGAAATTCGGCGGCATCTTCGCCGGTACGAATTCCTCCCAGCCCGATCACCGGAATTCGGACCGCCTGGGACGCTTCGTAAACCAAGCGCAACGCGATGGGCTTAATGGCCGGTCCCGATAGCCCTCCGAAGCCCGCCCCGATACGCGGCCGCCGGGTGTGAGCATCCACTGCCAACGAAACGAAAGTATTGACCAAACTGACGGCGTCGGCGCCAGCCTGTTCGGCAGCTTGCGCCAGCGGCTCGATGCGCGCCACGTTGGGCGACAATTTGACGATCAAAGGACGCCGCGCCAGCGGCCGGATCAAGGTTACCAATTCACTCAGCAGCAAGGGATCGCTCGAAAAATAAATCCCGCCGTGCTTGGTGTTGGGGCACGACACATTCAGCTCATATCCGGCGATGCCTTCGGCGTCTTCCAAGACGCGGATCACTTCGGCATAGTCACCCGGCTGATATCCGAAGACGTTGGCGAAGATCGCGGTTCGGAGATGGCGCAAGGCCGGCAGCTTGTCCGCCACAAAGGCTCGCACACCGATGTTCTGCAGACCGATCGAGTTGATCATGCCGGCTTCAGTCTCCCACAAGCGCGGCGGCGGATTGCCGGCGATCGGCTCGCGGGAAAGTCCTTTGACCACCAGTCCACCCATCGCGTTCAAGTCGGCGACAGTGCTGAACTCCACACCATAGCCGTAAGTGCCCGACGCCGCGATGACAGGGTTTTCGAGCTGGATGCCGCAGAGGTTGGTCTGGAGGCGACCCATTTCGTCCAAGAATAGCATTGGCCGTGACGCTAACCGCGATGGGCGGAGGTCCAGCTAGGGCTAATCCCTTATGCAGCAAACCTTAGGGAAGCCGATGGACAAGCATGGCAGAGCCCTCCACCGGCGGCCCTATCCTGGCCCGACCGGGCCCCTTGCGGTCGCTCGCTTCGAAATTCTCGATCTTCACGGCCGCACTGGTGTTCTGGGTGATTGCAACCATTCTGGCGTACGATCTTCGCCAGGACACCTTCGACGTGGGTAAGGGGATTCTGTTGTTCGTGATCGTCATGCTGGTGGCGGCCGCAATCGCGCGCTTCACCATTCGCTTGCTGGTTCGGCCGATCTCCCAACTTCAATTGGGCATCACGTCGGCGCGAAACGGCCACCTGGCGCCCATCCAGGTGAGCAAGACCGGCGATGAGGTCGAGTTTCTCGGTGAGAGTTTCAATGGCATGATTGAGGCCTTGGCCGAGTCGCAGAAGGCTCTGCTGGAGCAGCAGGGGTTTCTCGAAAAGAGAATCAAAGACCGTACCGATCAACTGGAAGAAGCCATGCGTACGGCGCAGGCGGCCAGCCAAGCCAAGAGCGAGTTCCTCGCCAATATATCTCACGAGCTGCGGACCCCTATGAACGGCGTCATTGGCATGTTGGACATCGCGCTGGATCGGGAGGTGAGCCCGGAGCTGACGGAACAGCTCCATACGGCGCAGAGTTGCGCCTATTCTTTGCTCACGCTGTTGAACGATATTCTGGATCTCTCAAAGATCGAAGCAGGAAAGATGACATTGGAAAAGATACCGTTCGATTTGCGGGCGCTGCTGGCGGAATGCATTAAAGCTCATCAGCCGAAAGCCGCCGAGAATTCAGTTTCGCTGCGCGCTGAGGTGGCGTCCGATGTGCCGCGGCAGATTTCGGGCGATCCGCTGCGCATCCGCCAGATCGTCGCCAATCTGGTCAGCAATGCGGTGAAATTTACCGAGCACGGAGCGGTGGAAGTGCGGATAGGGGGAGAGTTCATTCAGCCCGGCCAGTTCCTGCTTCAAATCACGGTAGTGGATAGCGGAGCCGGAATTCCGGCCGACAAGCTGCTCTATATTTTCGACAAGTTCACGCAAGCCGACGGCAGCGTCACCCGCAAGTTTGGCGGAACCGGACTGGGCCTGGCGATCACCCGCAGTCTGGTGGAGCTGCATGGGGGCGAAGTACATGTTCAAAGCGAGCTGGGCCGCGGAACCACCTTCACGGTCACGCTCAAATGCGAAGCTGGCGCGGAAACCGGCGCCTTGCAGGACGCCAACCAGGCGGCCATTGTTCGCGCCACACCCGGCGCCTGCGACAGCCCGGCGCGAATTCTGGTGGTGGAAGATAATCACGTGAACCAGAAGGTGGTGACGGCGGTATTGCGCAAGCGCGGCTTCTCCATCGAGCTCGCTAACGATGGCCAGGAGGCGCTCCACAAGCTGAATAATAGCGCCGCCTTCGATCTGGTTTTGATGGACGTGCAAATGCCGGTGTTGGACGGTCTGGAAGCAACCCGGCTGATCCGCAAGGAGCCGCGCTGGGACGCGCTCCCGATTATCGCGATGACGGCGCACGCCATGAATGGCGACAAAGAGCGCTGCCTGGAAGCCGGCATGAACGGATACATTTCCAAACCGGTTCATCCGTCGCTGTTGCTCAGCACGGTGGACGAATTTCTTCTCCAGAAGATCGGCTAGTCACGGCTCCTTTCGCGCTTTGACGCACCAGGTTCCAGGTCTCCTCCAAGTCCTCCCATTGCGTGGCGATGTTTCCAATGGCCAGCCGCAACACAAACCGGCCGTTCAATACGGTGTGGGATAAGAACGCCTTTCCGGAGGCGTTCACCGCTTCCAGCAGGGCGCGATTCTCATCGTCGGAGCCGCGATAGCGGAAACAGATCAGCGAGAACGGGGTGGGCGCGGCGATCTCGAAATCGGGGTGCTCGCGAATCAAATCGGCCAGCCGCTGCGCGTAATTGATGTGCTTCCGAATCAGCTCCGCGATCCCTTCGCGGCCGTAGTGCCGCATGATGAACCACAGCTTCAGAGCCCGGAACCGGCGCCCGAGTTGCACGCCGTAGTCCATGTAATTCACCGCGCGCGGGTCCTCGGTGGTGCGCAAGTATTCAGGCACCAGCGAAAAGGCTTGACGCAGGATCTCGGGCTTGCGGGTGTAGAACGCGCTTAGGTCGAAGGGCGTGAATAGCCATTTGTGCGGATTCACCACGATGGAATCGGCGCGTTCGGCGCCGTCCAGGACCGATTGCAGCTCGGGCGCCACCGCCGCCGCGCCGCCATAAGCGGCGTCCACGTGCAGCCACGCGCCGCACTCTTCGGCGACATCGGCGACCGCATCTACGGGATCGATGCTGGACGTGGAGGTTGTCCCCACGGTGGGAACAATACAAAAAGGCCGGTTGCCGGCGCGCTGGTCCGCCGCCACGCTCTCGCGCAACAGATCCACGCGCATGCGGAAGGCATGATCCACGGGAATTTTGCGGATATTATCCTGGCCGATTCCAAGCGTGATGCCGGCCTTTTCAACCGACGAGTGGGCCTGCTCTGAGGTGTACATCACCAGGCCCGGCGCATTCCCTCGGGTGCGGGATTCGGGATCGGCCATTTCGCGCGCCGCCGCGATGGCGTGCAGGGTGCTGATGGAAGCCGTGTCGTAAATGATCCCGAAGTATTCCGCGGGCAGGCCGATCCATTGCCGCAGCCATCCGAGCGTCACTTGTTCGAGCTCCGTGAGCGCCGGGCAGCTCTTCCACAGCATGCCGTTGACATTGAGG